>Ga0105103_10000534_pt1 | contig 21576 bp, 20 predicted proteins | sample PPLLaktember2015_2_FD_79107 | JGI IMG/M metagenome (GOLD analysis project Ga0105103, IMG submission 79107) | Freshwater sediment microbial communities from Prairie Pothole Lake near Jamestown, North Dakota, USA - PPLs Lake P7 Core (6) Depth... | ecosystem: Environmental > Aquatic > Freshwater >...
CAAGAAGTTCGGCCGGCTCCAGCATCCGGCCCATGCCGGTTTCGCCGCAGGCCTGGCTGCCGCTCCCGGGGCCGAGCACGGCGATGCCGTCGGCCGCCAGCTGCGCGACGTTGCGTTGGGTCGCCGGGTTTTCCCACATCTCGACGTTCATCGCCGGCGCCACCAGCAGCGGCGTCGTGCGGCTGCGCGCCAGGACCATCGTCGACAGCAGGTCATCCGCCAGGCCCAGTGCGGTCTTGGCGAGAAAGTGCGCCGTGGCCGGCGCGACGATGATCGCGTCAACGCCCCGCGTGAGGTCAATGTGCGGCATCGCATTCGCGACCGGCGCGCCCGCGCGGCCCCACTGATCCGTCTGCACGGGCTGGCCCGTCAGGGCCTGCATCGTCGTGGCGGTGACGAATTCCTGCGCGGCCGCGGTCATCACGACCTGTACTGTCGCGCCTTCGTCCTGCAGGCGGCGTACCAGCTCGCAGACCTTGTAGGCCGCGATGCCGCCCGTCATGCCGACCACCAGGCGCTTGCCAGTGAGTTCCATAAGCCTATTTTGCCCGACGCACACGCAGGAGCTCGTCGAGGATCAGCAGTCCGGCGCCTGCGACGATCGCCGAGTCAGCCACGTTGAAGGCGGGCCAGTGCCAGCCGCGCCAGTGGAAGTCGAGAAAGTCGATGACGTGTCCGTAGGCGATGCGGTCGATGACGTTGCCGACGGCACCGCCGAGTATCAGTGCCAGGGCGCAGGCGAAGAGCTTCTGGTGTCCGTGCCGGGCCAGCAGGTAGAGGATGAACACCGACGCCGCGAGCCCGACGATCGTCAGGAACTCGTCCTGCCACCCGGAGGCGGACGCGAGGAACGAAAAGGCCGCTCCCTTGTTGTAGGTGAGCACCAGGTTGAAGAAACCTGTTACCGGACGGACGTCGCCGAAGCTGAACGTGCGCTCGATGGCGATCTTGGTCAGCTGGTCGATGAAGATCACCAGCAAGGCGAGCGCCAGCCAAGGCAACATGCGCTGCCACCAGGAAGTGCGTGAGAACGCCATCAGGCGTGCGCGCGCGGCTCGCCGCTGCCAAAGAGATTCGACACGCAACGCCCGCACAGCGCGGGGTGCTCGGCGTTGCCACCGACGTCGGCCCGCCAGTGCCAGCACCGTTCGCACTTCGCGTGGGGTGAGGGCGTCACGATGATGGCCTCGTCAGCCTCGCTCGCCACGGGCGAAACGCGCGCCTGCGACGTAATCAGCACGAAACGCAGGTCGTCGCCCAGCGACGCCAGCAGGCGCGCCTTCGCGCCGCTCGCGCGTAGCTCGACTTCCGCCTGCAGGGACGACCCGATCGCGCCCTTCTCGCGCAGCTCTTCGAGTCGCTTCTGCACGTCGGCGCGGATGGCACGCAAGGCGGTCCAGCGCTCGACGAGGCTCTCCTCATCGGGCACCGGCGGCAGCTGCGCATACGTTTCGGTGAAGATCGTGCCGCCACTTGTGCCGCGGAACACCTTCCACGCTTCCTCGGCCGTGAACGACAGCAACGGCGCCATCAGTTTCAGCACGACGTCTGTGATGAGGTAAAGCGCCGACTGGGCCGAACGCCGCGCCCTTGAATGCGGCGGCGTCGTGTACAGCCGGTCCTTGAGGATGTCGAGGTAGAACGCACCAAGGTCTTCGGAGGCGAAGGTCTGCAGCCGTGCGACGATCGGGTGGTACTCGTAGTGTTCGTAATCGGCCAGAGTGCGCGCGCTGACATCGCGCGTCAGCGCCAGCGCGTAGCGGTCGATCTCGAGCCACTCGCCGACCGGCATCATGTTCTTCGCGGGATCGAAGTCGCTGGTGTTCGCGAGCAGGAAGCGCAACGTGTTGCGCAGCCGGCGGTAACTCTCCACGACGCGCTTCAGGATCTCGTCCGACAGCGAAAGTTCGCCGGAGTAGTCCGTGCTCGCCACCCACAGTCGGATGATCTCGGCGCCAAGGGTGTCGGCCACCTTCTGCGGCGCGATCACGTTGCCGAGCGACTTGCTCATCTTGCGGCCCTGGCCGTCGACGACGAAGCCGTGCGTCAGCAGCGCCTTGTAGGGGGGCACGCCGTTGATCATGCAGGAGGTCAGCAGCGACGAATGGAACCATCCGCGGTGCTGATCGGAGCCTTCGAGATACATGTCGGCCGGGAACTGTGATTCGTCGGCGTGCGAGCCGCGCAGCACCGTTTCGTGAGTCGTGCCCGAGTCGAACCAGACGTCGATCGTGTCCTTGTTCTTCACGTAGTGCTCGGCGTCGTCGCCGAGCAGTTCACGCGGATCGAGGTCCTGCCAAGCCTCGATGCCGCCCTGCTCGACGCGCTGCGCCACCTGCTCGAGCAGCTCGACTGTGCGCGGGTGCAGCTCGCCGGTGGCCTTGTGCACGAAGAAGGCCATCGGCGTGCCCCACTGGCGCTGACGCGAGAGCGTCCAGTCCGGACGGTTCGCGATCATGCCCTGCAGCCGCGCCTTGCCCCAGCCGGGATAGAACTTCGTCGCTTCGATACCGGCCAGCGCAAGTTCGCGCAGCGTCTTTTCGCCGTTCTTCGGCAGCGTGTCCATGCCGGCGAACCACTGCGAGGTTGCGCGGTAAATGACCGGCGTGCGGTGGCGCCAGCAATGCATGTAGCTGTGCGTGAACTTCTCGACCTTGAGCAGTGCGCCGTGCTCGCGCATGACGTCGACCACCTTGGAATTTGCATCCCAGATCTTCATGCCGCCGAAGAGCGGCAGCGACTCGGAATAGACGCCGTCGCCCTGCACCGGATTGAGGATCGCGTCGTCCGTCATGCCGTGCGCCTTGCACGAGACGAAGTCCTCGACGCCGTAGGCGGGCGACGAGTGCACGATGCCGGTACCGGTGTCGAGCGTGACGTAGTCGCCGAGGTAGACGGGAGCGTCGCGGTCGTAGAACGGGTGACGGAAGCGGATCAACGCCAGCGCGTCCCCGCGCGTGGCCGCGAGCGTCGTACCGGTGAGCCCCCAGCTGGCCAGGCACGCATCCCTGCGCTCGCTGGCCAGGACGAGTAGGCCTCGCTCGGTGTCGACGAGGTCGTAGCTGAACTCCGGATGCAGGTTGAGCGCCTGATTGGCCGGGATCGTCCAGGGTGTCGTCGTCCAGATCGCCGCGGCGACCGGCTTGTCGGGCAGCGTCGCGAGCCCGAAGGCGCGGGCGAGCTTGGCACGCTCGTCGTCGCGCAACGGGAAAGCGACATCGACCGCGAGATCCACCTTGTCCTGGTATTCGACCTCGGCTTCGGCCAGCGCCGAGCCACAGTCGAAGCACCAGTTCACCGGTTTGAGCCCGCGGAAGACGAAGCCCTTGGCCATGATCTTCGCCAGTGCGCGAATCTCGTTCGCCTCGGCGCGGAAGTTCATCGTCGTGTAGGGCCGGTCCCACGCGCCGAGCACTCCCAAGCGCTTGAAGTCCTTCTTCTGGCGCTCGATCTGCTCCGTCGCCCAGGCGCGCGACTTGGCGATGACCTCGCGCGGCGGCAGGTGCTTACCGTACTTCTTCTCGATCTGGATCTCGATCGGCATACCGTGGCAGTCCCAGCCCGGGACGTAGTGCGCGTCGAAACCGGCCAGCTGGCGGCTCTTGACGACGACGTCCTTCAGGACCTTGTTGACCGCATGGCCGATGTGGATGTCGTTGTTGGCGTACGGCGGACCGTCGTGCAGGATCCACTTGTGCCGTCCGACGGAGGCCGCGCGGATCTGCTCATAGACCTGCTGCTCATCCCACTCGCGGATCCACTGCGGCTCGCGCTTCGCGAGATCGCCGCGCATCGGAAAGGGCGTATCCGGGAGGTTCAGCGGGTACTTGCGCGTCGCGGGGTCGGACGCGGGCTTCTTCTTGGCGTCGGCATCAGCCATGGCGTGGCACTCCTTGGCCCCCTCGGGCTCTGCAAGAGGTGTCGTGGTACGGCGGAACGCGAGTGTACCGTGCGCGCGCGCCTCAGCCGGCGGCGCGCGACGGCGGGTCGGCGGCGATCAGCGCGCGCGCGCGTTCGGCGTCGGCCGCGATCGCAGCCGCCAGTTCGTCCAGCGTCGCGTAGCGCTCCTCGCTGCGCAGCTTCTGCAGGAACTCGACCCGCACGAGTCGACCGTACACGTCGCCGTCGAAGTCGAACAGATGCACCTCGAGCAGCCAGCGGCCGCTGTCATCGACCGTGGGACGCAGGCCGATGCTGGCCACTCCGGGCCGCGCCGTCGCCCCGAGCCCATGAACGCGCACGGCGAACACGCCCTGGACTGCAGGATGACGGTGCGCGATGCGCAGGTTCAACGTGGGAAACCCGATGGCCCGACCGAGCTTGCGGCCATGGAGCACGCGCCCGCTGATCGCATACGGCCGTCCCAGAAGATGGCGTGCCCGCGCGAGATCACCGGCACCCAATGCAGCGCGTACGGCGGAACTCGAAATGCGCTCCTGTCCTTCGACAACGGTCGGCATCTGCTCGAGCGCGAAGTCCCCCTGTGCCGCGTGGCGTTGCAGCAGTGCGATGTCCCCGGTCCGGCGCGCACCGAAACGGAAGTCATCGCCGACGAGCAACCACCGCGCGCGGCAACCCTGGACGATCAGATCGATAAAAGCCTCGGCCGATACGGCCGCGAACGAGCGGTTGAAGTGCTGCACGATGACACGGTCGATGCCCTGGGCCGCGAGCGCCTCGAACTTGTCGCGCAGTCCGGAGATGCGCGTCGGCGCGCGGTCGGGGGTGAACAGCTCGCGCGGATGCGGTTCGAACGTCATCACGGCCGCGGCGATCCCGCGCGCACGCGCCGCCGCGACAACGCGCGCCAGCAGCGCCTGATGGCCGCGATGCACGCCGTCAAAGTTGCCGATCGTCAGTGCGCAGGCAGCGCGCTCGCTCGGCCGCGGAATTCCGCGGAACACCTGCATGTGAGGGTCAATTGTTTCCGGAGAGGGCAACCCGAAAGTATACGGTCCGGCCCGGTTTGTTCCGTGTTTTCCAATACTTAGAGCGGCTCGCCAACGCCTGGTCGGTACAATCGCCGGCAATGAAGAACATTGTCGTACTGATCTCGGGACGTGGCAGCAATCTCGAGGCCGTGCTCCGAATCGCCGAAGCGGAACGCTGGCGCGAAACGCTGCAGGCCGCCGTCGTCGCTGTCATCAGCAATCGACACGACGCGGCTGGACTGGGGATCGCGCGACGCTTCGGCATCGCGACGACGATCATCGAGCACTCTGCGTTTCCGTCGCGCGAGGCGTTCGATGCCGCACTGGCCGTCGAGATCGACCGCCACGATCCCGCTGTGGTGCTGCTGGCGGGGTTCATGCGCGTACTGACGAAGGATTTTGTTCATCGCTACGCCGGGCGGCTCATCAACATTCACCCTTCGCTGCTGCCCCTGTTCCCGGGCTTGCATACCCACCGCCAGGCGCTGGCGGCGGGCGTGCGCGTCCACGGCGCCACGGTGCATTTCGTTTCGGACGCCGTCGACGCCGGCGGCATCATTGCGCAGGCGGTCGTCCCGGTCAGGCCGTCCGACGATGAAGTCACGCTGGCTGCCCGCGTGCTGGAGCAGGAACATCGATTGCTGCCGCACGCACTGCGCCTGCTGCTCGAGCAACGCGTGGCCTATGTCGAAGGGCACGTCGTCGTGCGCGACTGCGGGGCGCCGGACCTGGCGCTGCAGGTCTCGTGATGCGCGCGCGCAAGACTCCGCGGAAGGGCGCACCGCGCGCCACGGCAGGAGGCCCGCGGCCGGCACGGCCCCGCACGGTGGAAGTGCCGATGACGCGGCGGCAGGGCGCACGCCCCAACGCGGGTGGCGTTCCGGGTTCGCAGCGCGTCACTTCGCTCATCGTCGATGCACTGGCGCACGCACTGGCGCAGGTGCTGCGTTTCGAGGGGCCCGCCGATGCAGTGATGTCGCGCTACTTTCGCGAACATCCGAACCTCGGCAGCCGCGACCGCAGCGTTGTCGCCGAGGGGATCTTCCATGCCTTGCGGCGCCTGGCCACGCTCGGCTGGGTCATGCAGCCCGCGGTGCCGGCGCGCGCGCCACGGTTCGCGGCGCTCGTCACGCTCGCGCGTCAGCACGGGTTCGACGCGCTCGAGGAGCGGGCGCTGCGCGGCGATGCGAATGCCGTCAAGCACGCGCTCGCGGTCAACCTGGCGCAGGCGCCGGCGTCGGTGCGCGCCGAACTGCCGCACTGGCTTTACCTGGCGATCACGGCCCAGTACGACGATGCGCCTGCCCTGATGGACGCGCTGGCCGAACCAGCACCGCTTGACCTCCGGGTCAACCTGATCAAGGCCAACCGCGATGCGGTCCTCGAAGAACTGCGGGCACACCATGTGGTGGCGACGGCCATGCGCTACTCGCCGGAGGGAATCCGGCTCTCGACCAAGCCGGCGTTGACGCAATGGCCCGCCTATCGCGAGGGACGCATCGAGGTGCAGGACGAGGGGAGCCAGTTGATCGCGCGGCTGCTGCAGCCGCGGCGCGGCGAAATGGTCGTCGACTTCTGTGCCGGCGCCGGCGGAAAGACGCTGGCCCTCGGTGCATTGATGCGGTCCAGTGGCCGCCTGTATGCGTTCGACATCAACCAGCGCCGGCTCGAAGGGATGGGGCCACGGTTGAAGCGCTCCGGGCTGTCCAATGTGCATCCGGTGGCGATCCGGAGCGAGTCCGACATCCGGGTCAAGCGCCTGCATGGCAAGTGTGACCGGGTGCTGGTCGACGCCCCGTGCTCGGGCTCGGGCACCTTGCGCCGGAACCCGGACCTGAAGTGGCGCTTCGATGAAACCGAACTCGCGCGGGTCAACGAGGTGCAGCACGCCGTGCTGACCGCCGCAGCCCGCTTGCCCAAGGCGGGTGGCCGCCTTGTCTATGCAACCTGCTCGTTGCTGGCGCGCGAGAACCAGCAGGTGATCGAGGCTTTCCTCGCGGCCCATCCGGACTATCGGCTGGTGCCCGCTCACGATGTGCTCGCGCCGCAAGGCGTGATCGTCGAGCACGCATCGCGTTTTGCGCCCTACTTCGTCATGCTGCCGCATCTGCATGGCAGCGACGGGTTCTTCGCGGCAATTCTGGAGCGCCGCTGAGCGATGGCCGACCCCACTCTGCTGCAGGAGGTCGTCGAACTGGTGCGGGAGGGCATCGCCCAGCCCCGGCTGCTCTGGCAACTCACAGTCGTCGCCGCCGGCCTCGTCGGTGGCTGGATCCTGGCCCGGCAGGTTCGGCATCGAATCGAGGGCCGCATCGCGTCCGAATCGCAGCGGCCAGGGCTCAGGACCGATGTCCTGCGCTTCTCGATCGCCGGAGTCCGCCGGCTCGCCTTCCCCGTGGCGGCAATGCTGATCGTTGTCGCCGGGTGGCTTGCGCTGCGCGTGGCAGGGGTGGTTCAGCGTCCCGCGGATGCTCAGGTATTGCGCCTTGCGCTCACGCTGCTCCTGGCGCTGGGTGGCATCCGCCTGGTGGTCTATGCCATGCGGCGCTCGCTGCCGCAGGCGGCATGGCTTGGAACTTTCGAGCGGGCGATTGCCACGCTAGTCTGGCTCGGTATCGCCGCGCACCTGACCGGCGTGCTCGGCGACGCGATTGCCGCCCTCGAGTCGGTGCGCATCCCGATCGGCCGCTCGCAGATCAGCGTGTGGGACCTGTTGATGGGTGCGGTGTCCGTCGTCGTGACCGCATTGACCGCGCTATGGCTGGGCTCGACGATCGAGTCGCGCCTGATGAGCGCGGAAACGCTGACCGCCAATTCGCGCGTCGTGCTTTCGCGCGTCATCAAGGCGCTGCTGCTCGTCGTCGCGGTGCTGCTGGCATTGTCGACGGCCGGCATCGACCTCACGGTGCTGTCGGTGTTCGGCGGCGCGCTGGGCGTCGGGCTCGGCCTGGGCCTGCAGCGCATCGCCAGCAACTATGTCAGCGGCTTCATCATCCTGCTCGATCGCAGCCTGTCGATCGGGGATCTGATCACGGCCGCCGACAAGTATTACGGCAAGGTCACGCAGATCAACACCCGGTACACGGTCATCAAGGCGCTCGACGGCACCGAGACCATCCTGCCGAACGAACTGCTGGTGTCGACGCCGGTCGTCAATCACTCCTACACCGACCGCAAGGTGCGCATCGCCATCAAGGTTTCAGTGGCGTACTCGGCGGACGTGGACCGGGCCCTGACGGTGCTGGTCGAGTGCGCGCGTTCGCAGCCACGCGTGCAGCCCGAACCTCCACCGGCGGCGTTCATCACCGGGCTCGGTGCCGACGGCGTGGATATCGAGCTGGGATTCTGGATTCTCGATCCGGAGGAGGGCACGCTCGCAATCCGGTCGGAGATCACCCGGCTCGTGTTGCGCCGGTTTGGGGAGGCGGGCATCGAGATCCCGTTTCCGCAGCGTGACGTGCGGATCGTCGCGGGTGCTGCAACCGGACAGGCGCTCGCAAAAGGCACGTAAACCCCTTGATTCGGCTCAATTTGACCGAATCTGCGATTGGAGGGGAAGCGGACGATGACCGGTACAATCCGCCCGCTGTCGACGCCCGCGCCGGGGCTCACGGAAATCGGCGTTCTCTGAGGAAATTCCCTTCATGTATCTGCTTGAATTCCTGGACGGCGGGCTGCTGCAGCTCAATTGGTGGCAGCTCATTCTGGCGACGCTCGCGCTGACGCACGTCACCATTGCGGCCGTCACGATCTACCTGCACCGCAGTCAGGCCCACCGGGCGCTGGACCTGCACCCGCTGGTAGCGAATTTCTTCCGCGCCTGGCTCTGGCTCACGACCGGAATGCAGACCCGCGAGTGGGTCTCGATTCATCGCAAGCATCACGCCAAGTGCGAGACAGTCGAAGATCCGCACAGTCCGCAGACCCGCGGCATCAAGACGGTGCTGTGGACCGGCGCCGAGCTGTACCAGGCCGAAGCGAAGAACACCGAAACGCTGTCCCGCTATGGTCACGGCACCCCGAACGACTGGGTTGAGCGGAACGTCTATTCGAAGTTCACCTGGCAGGGTGTCGGCGTCATGCTGGGGGTCGACCTGGTCCTGTTCGGTGCGGCCGGGCTGGCGATCTGGGCGATTCAGATGATCTGGATTCCGTTCTTTGCGGCCGGCGTCATCAACGGCATCGGGCACTACTGGGGTTATCGCAACTACGACGCGCCGGATGCCAGTACCAACATTTCACCTTGGGGCATCCTGATCGGCGGCGAGGAACTGCACAACAATCACCACACGCATCCGACCTCGGCCAAGTTTGCCCTCCGCTGGTTCGAATTCGACATTGGCTGGGTGTACATCCGTGCCATGCAGGCCGTGGGACTCGCCAAGGTTTTGCGCGTGGCACCCGTGCCGAAGGTCGCCGATCCCAAGCCCGCCGTCGATCTCGAGACCCTGCAGGCGGTCATCGCCAACCGGTATGACCTGCTCGCCAAGTACGCTCGCAACCTGAAGCAGGCTTACCGCGCCGAACTCGGCAACCTCGAGCTAGGTCCCGCCGACCGTGCCCGCTTTGCCAAGCTCAAGCATTGGTTGCGCAAGGGTGATGTCGCCGCCCTGCCGCTGGCCGAACAGCGCTCGTTGAGCGATCTGATGGCGCGCAGCGGAGTACTCCGGACTCTGGTGGAGATGCGCACCGAACTGACGAAGACCTGGGAAAAGAGTTCGGCGTCGCGTGAGCAGATGCTGGTGCACCTGCAGGACTGGATCGCCCGCGCCGAAGCGAGCCGCATCCGCACGCTCGAGGATGTCGCTCTGCGCATCCGCAGCTATCGAACCGCGACGGCGTAAAGTCGCGCGCCTGCGCGCGTCGTCGCCAACAAAAAAGCCCGGCATATTGCCGGGCTTTTTTACTGCGAACTGTCGGCGGCTTGCTTGATGCAACTTACTTGAGTTTCGTTTCCTTGTAGGCGACGTGCTTGCGCGCCTTCGGATCGAATTTCATCAGCTGCAGCTTGTCGGGCGTCGTCTTTTTGTTCTTCGACGTCGTATAGAAGTGACCGGTACCGGCCGTGGACTCAAGCTTGATTTTTTCGCGGGCGCCTTTGGCCATGATGTTCTCCTAGTGGGCTGATCGCGCTGTAGTGTCGGACGGTGCGGCTCAGCCGTGCAGCTCGCCACGCTCGCGCAGTTCGGCGAGCACGACGTCCAGCCCCTTCTTGTCGATCGTGCGCAGTGCGGCGTTCGTCAGGCGCAGGCGCACCCAGCGATTCTCGCTTTCCACCCAGAACCGGCGGTACTGAAGGTTGGGCATGAAGCGGCGCTTCGTCTTGTTGTTGGCATGGGAGACATTGTTGCCCACCATCGGCCGTTTGCCGGTTACTTGACACACGCGTGCCATGGATAGCTCCTGTACTTTCCTGTGCTGTCAGGGTCCGGCGGCCATTCGGCGGCCGGGCTGCGAACTTGCTGCGCTGGGAAACACCTGGAAACCGAGGCAGGCCAAAGACTCCGGAGCCTTCACCAAGCCACCTCAGCCAAGCCACCTCAGCCAAGCCACCTCAGTACCATCGCCGCCCCAGCACTACCAACAACTCAACCTCGAGTCGGGCGCCTGAAACGCTGGGCGGATCAACGCAAAGCCGCGCATTGTAAGCGTTTTTGCGGTTATGCAGCAAGCCGCGGCAGCCATGGCGGCCAGCCAGACCGTCACCCGAGAGGTCGGTGGCTCGGCCGCACCCCCCGTCAGAGCAGTCCGCGCTCTGCGAATGAGACCGTGGCCGGACCGGCGACGATGAGGTGGTCCAGTACCCGCACTTTGACCAGGGCGAGCGCCTTGCGCAGGCGGGCCGTCAGCATTTCGTCGCTGCGGCTGGGTTCAGCCACGCCCGAAGGATGGTTGTGAGCAAAGATGACCGCGGCGGCGTTGACCGCCAGCGCACGCTTGACGACCTCGCGCGGGTGCACACTGGTCTGGGTCAGCGTGCCGCGGAACAGTTCCTCCGCGACCAGCAGGCGATTCTGCGCATCGAGGAAAAGGGCGACAAACACCTCGTGTTCACGGCGGCCCAACGTGAGGCGCAGGTAGTCGCGCACCGCGCCGGGCGAGTTCAGCGCCGTGTCGCGCCGGACGTCTTCCCGCAGCGAACGGCGTGCGAGCTCCAGCTCGGCCTGCAGTTGCGCCGACTTGGCCGGACCGAGTCCGGGAATTGATGTCAGCTCCGTGGGTGCGGCCGCCAGCAGCCCGCTGAGTCCGCCGAAGCGCGCCAGGGCCTCTCGCCCGACGTCCAGCGCCGTGCGCCCAGCGGTTCAGGTGCGCAGGAACAGAGCGACCAGCTCGGCGTCGGACAGAACCTGCGGCCCCTGCTCGAGCAGGCGCTCGCGCGGGCGCTCATCCTCGGGCCAATCCTTGATCGTCACGTGCACCGCCTCGACTAGAATCGACCGCCATGGCCGACTGTTCACGGATTGCGACCGGCTCGCATGTCACGCTCCATTATCGTATCGCGGTGATCGTGGGCGACGAGGAGCGCGAAGTGATCAGCACCTTCGAGTCCCGGCCGGCGACATTGACCATTGGTGCCCACGAGCTGGCGGCAGCGCTGGAGTCTCGGCTCATCGGACTGGCGGAAGGCGCACGCGAACGGTTCGATCTGGCGTCGGGGGAGGGCTTCGGGATGCGCAGCCCGGAACTTGTGCAGGTGCTCTCGCGTGCGGTCTTCGATGCGAACGCCGGGAGCGACGAGGACTATGTCCCGGGCGATGTCGTCGAGTTTGCGAGTCCCGAGGGCGTGCGGTTCTCGGGAGTACTGAAGGAGCACGGCGGCGAACGTGTCGTCGTGGATTTCAACCACCCGCTGGCTGGCCTGCCGGTTCGTTTTGACGTTCAGATCGTCGGAGTACTCTGAAAATGGAAGTGGTGCTGGCCCAGCCGCGCGGGTTCTGCGCCGGCGTCGACCGGGCGATCGAGATTGTCGAGCGGGCGCTGAAGGCATACGGTGCGCCGATTTACGTCCGCCACGAGATCGTCCACAACACCTACGTCGTCGATGATCTGCGCCGCAAGGGCGCCGTATTCGTCAATGAACTCGACGAGGTGCCGGGGGGCGGCACCGTCGTGTTTTCCGCCCACGGCGTGTCGAAGGCGGTGCAGGCGGATGCCGAGCGGCGCGGCCTGCGCGTGTTCGACGCCACTTGCCCGCTCGTGACCAAGGTCCACGTCGAGGTTGCGAAGATGCATTCGGCGGGATACGAGATCGTGATGATCGGCCACGAGGGCCATCCTGAAGTCGAAGGGACGATGGGCCAGCTCGCGGAAGGAATGCACCTGGTCGAGACGGTGGATGACGTTGCGAGACTGGCGGTTCGTGATCCCGGGCGGCTGGCCTACGTGACGCAGACAACGCTATCGCTGGACGACGCCGCGGCCGTGATCGGTGCGCTCAAGCAGCGGTTTCCGAACATCGCGGAGCCGAAGAAGGCCGACATCTGCTATGCGACGCAGAATCGCCAGGACGCCGTCAAGTTCATGGCGCCCCAGGTCGACATCGTCGTCGTGGTAGGGAGCCCCAACAGCTCCAACTCGAATCGACTGCGCGAAGTTGCGGAACGCTTCGGCGTTCCAGCGTATCTGGTCGACACAGCCGCGCAACTGGACCCGGCCTGGTTCCACGGGAAGCGTCGCGTTGGTGTCACGGCCGGGGCGTCTGCGCCGGAAGTGCTGGTGGAAGAACTGATCACCGCGCTGCGCGCGATGGGTGGTACGCACGTCCGCGTCCTGCAGGGCGTTACTGAAGATGTCGTGTTCCCGATGCCCAAGGGCCTCGGACGGGCGGCGGCCTAGCCTGCGCCGGCCTGCGCCGATGGGGGCCATGCCAGCCAATCCGTCGAATCACGGCGACGCATGGGCCAGACGACAACGCCCCTCACCGTGACAACACTGCGCCCGCACTATGACGCCATCGTCACGGCGCCGTTTGGTGCAGTCGGTATCGCGACGGCGGACGGCCAGGTCGTGGCACTGCAGTTTCTCCCGCCGCAGCCGGCGAGTGCGGCAACAAGCGCGCTCGGTGCCGATGCCGCAGCGCAAGTCGGGCAGTACTTCACGGACCCCGACTTTCGCTTCGATCTGCCGCTGCGGATCGAGGGCACACCATTTCAGCGCCGCGTGTGGGACGCCATCGCGGCGATCCCGCGCGGTCAGACTCGACGCTATGGCGAACTCGCAGCCGAAATCGATGCGCCGGCGCGAACCGTGGGCCAGGCGTGTGGCGACAATCGCTTGCCGCTGATCATTCCGTGTCATCGCGTCATCAGTGCTGCCGGTCTCGGCGGATTTGCCCATGCGCGAGCGGGGTTCGCCGTGTCCGTCAAACACTGGCTGCTGGAGCACGAACACGCGTTGGTCGGGACACTGCTCTAGTGACCCGTGACCGCCAACTCAGGCGCGCCCTGCCGGCCCGGGCAGCCGATGGCTCGGTCGCCTGCCGGGCGAACGTTCAGGTGCCTTCCGACGCGCTGGGCACCGCGCGCTCGACGCGTCCGGCACGCCTTTGTCGTCCCGAACCGAAGCTTGCGGTCCGGTAGCGTCGATGGACCCGCTCGTCGACCGCTTTCTCGATTCGCTCTGGCTCGAAGACGGACTGGCGCGCAATACGCTGGCGGCATACCGACGTGACCTCGAGGGCCTGGGCCGGTGGCTCGCGTTGCGTGAAACTTCGCTGGTGACCGCCGGTGAGGCTGACCTGGCCGCCTACTTCGCCAGCCAGCATGCCGCTACACGCGCCGCCACGGCCAATCGGCGGCTGACAGTGCTGCGACGCTTCTACCGCTGGGCGCTGCGCGAGCGCTTGAGCGCGGCCGATCCCACCCTGCGGCTGCACGCGGCACGGCGAACCGCGCGCTTCCCCGTGACAATCAGCGAAGCGCAGGTGGAGGCGCTGCTCGCTGCGCCCGACGTTTCTACTGCGCTGGGTTTGCGCGATCGCGCGATGTTCGAGGTTCTCTACGCCGCAGGCTTGCGCGTGTCCGAACTGGTCGGCCTGAAGCTTGGTGAACTGTCGTTGACCGAGGGTCTGGTGCGCGTGGTCGGCAAAGGAGCAAAGGAGCGCATCGTGCCGCTCGGCGAGGAAGCGCGCGCGTGGGTCGAACGTTACCTTGCCGGCGCGCGCCCGGGCCTGCTCGCCGGTCGTGTGGCCGACGCTGTGTTCGTGACGCAGCGGGCGGCGCCCATGACGCGGCAGATGTTCTGGATCCTGGTGAAGCGTTACGCGGCCAAGGCAGACATCCGGGCGCCGCTGTCGCCCCACGGGCTGCGGCACGCATTCGCCACCCACCTGCTCAACCACGGCGCGGACTTGCGCGTGGTCCAGCTCCTGCTGGGTCATGCGGACATCTCGACGACTCAGATCTACACGCATGTCGCGCGCGCGCGCCTGAAAGCACTACACGCCGAACACCATCCGCGCGGCTAGAAGAGTGAGGCGCGCCTCTCGCTACACTCGCGCGCCATGGGCAAGGCGAAGCATGTCTCGGAGACTCCCGCGACGCAGTACCTGCGACAGCACGGCATTGCGTTCACCGAGCACGTTTACGAGTACGTCGAGCATGGCGGCACCGCCGTATCCGCGCGTGAACTCGGTGTCGACGAGCACGCCGTCATCAAGACGCTCGTGATGCAGGACGAGGAAGGCGAACCTCTGATCGTCCTGATGCACGGGGACTGCACCGTGTCGACCAAGAATCTCGCGCGCCAGGTCGATCGCAAGCGCATCGAACCCTGCCGCCCCGAGGTCGCGCAGCGCCACACGGGGTACCTCGTCGGCGGCACGTCGCCGTTCGGAACCCGCAAGGCGATGCCAACCTTCGTCGAGCGCAGCGTGCTCGACCTGCCGCGCATCTTCATCAATGGCGGGCGGCGCGGGTATCTCGTCGGCCTGGATCCGGAGGTGCTGACGCAGTGGCTCGCCGCGCGACCGGTCGACTGCGCACTCAAGGAGAGATGATGGCGATCATGTGGACCTTGCTGGCCATATTGGCCGCGTACCTGTTGGGTTCCGTTTCGTTCGCCGTCGTCGTGAGCCGGCTGTTCGGGCTGGCCGATCCGCGGTCTTATGGCTCCGGCAATCCGGGTGCAACCAACGTGCTCCGTTCGGGCAACAAGCTGGCGGCGGCCTTGACGCTGGTCGGTGACGCGGCCAAGGGCTGGTTGGCCGTGTGGCTGGTCGAGCGTTACGGCCTGGCGTTCGGGGTGGGCGACTGGGGCGTTGCCCTGTCCGGCTTGGCCGTGTTTCTCGGCCACCTTTATCCCGTCTACTTCCGCTTCAAGGGCGGCAAAGGCGTGGCGACGGCGGCCGGTGTCATCCTGGCCTTCAATCCCTGGCTGGCGCTCGCCACCGGCGTCACGTGGCTCATCATCGCCTTCTTCTTTCGTTACTCGTCGCTGGCAGCCTTGGTCGCGGCCGTGTTTGCGGCCTTCTACTCTGCACTCGGCTGGGGCTTCGACGAGCGCTTCATCGCCCTGGTCGTGATCGCCGGATTCGTCGTTTACCGGCACCAGGCCAACATACGCAACCTGATGGCGGGCAAAGAACGGCGCCTTGGCGAGAAGAGCAAGGACGCGCTCCCGCGGGTCTGACTCGCTTCAGGCGGTCGCCTCGGCCAGCGACCAGCGCGGGTGCACTGCATAGCCGAGGCGGCGGCCCACCTCGGCGGGGTCGGCCCGCCTCAGCGCGGCCAGTCCGGCGAGCGCGATCATCGCGCCGTTGTCGGTGCAAAGTTCGAGAGGCGGGAAGTGGACCTCGGTGCCGTGCCGGCGTGCGTCCTCCTGCAGGCGGGCCCTTAGCTGGGCGTTGGCACCGACGCCGCCGGCGACGACGAGCCGCCTCAGTCCAGTCAGCTCGAGTGCGCGCCGTGACTTGGCGGCCAGCACATCGACGATGGCCTCGACGAATGCGCGCGCGATGTCGGCCCGACCCTGCTCGCACAGGTTGCTCTGGCGCCTTACGGTGGTGAGCACCGCGGTCTTCAGCCCGCTGAAGCTGAAGTCCAGGTTGCCGCTGCCGAGCATCGGCCGCGGCAGGCGCAGCGAACCTGGCATGCCGAAGTCCGCCAGCCGCGACACGGCGGGTCCGCCCGGATAACCGAGTCCCAGCAGCTGCGCGGTCTTGTCGAACGCTTCGCCAGCGGCATCGTCGACCGATTCACCGAGCAGCGTGTAGCGCCCCCAGTCGTCCACGCGCATCAGTTGCGTATGTCCTCCTGAAACCAGCAGGGCGACGAACGGGAATGCCGGTGCGGGTTCGGCCAGAAGCGGCGAAAGGAGGTGTCCTTCCAGATGATGCACCTCGACGACGCGGCGGTCGAGCGCATAACCGATGGCGTGGCCGATGCTGCTGCCGACGAGCAGGGCACCGGCGAGTCCCGGACCCGTGGTCACCGCAATGGCATCGATGTCGGAAGCAGGACACTGCGCCTGCTGCAGGACGCGGTCGAGCAACGGCAGGACGCGGCGAATATGGTCCCGTGAGGCAAGCTCCGGCACCACGCCGCCGTAGGCTTGGTGCATCTCGACCTGTGAGTGCAGCGCCTGGCCGAGCAGGCCGCGCTCGCTGTCCAGCAGGGCAACGCCGGTTTCGTCGCAGGAAGTCTCGATCCCGAGGATCCTCATGTGTGCAGTGTACGAGACCGGTCTCGGTCGCCCGGGCCCAAAGAGGCGGCTAACCCGTTGACTTGTCTGCGGAAAGCGGATTGGGCTATACTCGTTCGCTTTGCAGCCTGGCCGACCCGCACGCAGATCTGGTTTGGGTCGAAGCCGGCTGATCCACCCGATACACGAGTACCCGATACCGATGCCCACCATTCGCGTCAAGGAAAACGAGCCGTTCGAAGTCGCGCTGCGCCGCTTCAAGCGCACGATTGAGAAAAGCGGACTTCTGACAGAGCTGCGCGCGCGCGAGTTCTACGAGAAGCCGACCGCCGAGCGCAAGCGCAAGAAATCGGCCGCGATCAAGCGCCACTTCAAGCGCCTGCGCAGCCAGATGCTGCCGAAGAAGATGTACTAGGCATCGACCCCGAGCGGGTTGGTCGTGAAGCGCGCCTCCGGGCGCGCTTTGACTTTCTGGAGCCAACAATGACCGTGACCACGGCACTGAAAGAGCGCATCACAGAAGACATGAAGGCGGCGATGCGCGCCAAGGACGCCGGCCGCTTATCCGCCATCCGGCTCTTGCAGGCCGCGATCAAGCAAAAAGAGGTCGACGAACGCGTCGTCGCCGATGACGCGGCTGTACTGGCCATCATCGAGAAGCTGATCAAGCAACGCAAGGACTCGATCGAGCAGTTTGCGAAAGCCGGCCGGACCGATCTCGTCGACAAGGAAAAAGCCGAACTCGAGCTGCTCACCGGCTACCTGCCGCAGCAGATGTCGGAGGCTGAACTTGCCGCGGCGGTCGACGCCGTGATTGCCGAATCCGGCGCCGCCGGTCCGCAGGGCATGGGCAAGGTCATGGCCATCCTGAAGCCCCGTCTCGCCGGCCGCGCCGACATGGGTAAGGTCTCGGCGCTGGTTAAGCAGCGGTTGATGTAACTCTCACGCTTGCGGAGATAGGGTGCCGCAAGACGCGCGCGAGGTCGCTCTGCCCGACAGGGCAGCCCTGCGCGCGACCGCCCGGCCGCCCGAAGGGCGCGCGCCTGATCTCACTTGGGCAAGTGCACGTTCAAGCCGGAGGCTTGCGTACACTTACCCGACCCTCCCATGATTCCCCAGAGCTTCATCCAGGATCTGCTCGCCCGGGTCGACATCGTCGACATCGTTGGCCGCTACGTGCAGCTCAAAAAGGGCGGCCAGAACTTCCTCGGACTGTGTCCGTTCCACGGCGAGAAGAGCCCGTCGTTCACCGTCAGTCCGTCCAAGCAGTTCTATCACTGCTTCGGATGCGGCGCGCACGGCAGCGCGATCGGCTTCCTGATGGAACACCGCGGCCTGGGCTACGTGGACGCGATCCGGGAACTGGCGCAGCAGGCCGGTCTGCAGGTTCCGGAATCGGCCGACCGCGGCAACGACGCCAGCGGCAAGACCCGCGCGCTGACTGAGCTGCTGAAGCAGGCGGCGGATTATTACCGTGCTCAGCTCAAGGAAAGCCCGCTCGCGATCGACTATCTGAAAGGGCGAGGCCTGACCGGCGCAACGGCCGCACGCTTCGCGCTGGGCTACTCGCCCGATGCGTGGCAGCCCTTGCGCGCCGCCGTCGCCAACTACGACGATCCGCGTCTGGTCGAGGCCGGACTGGTCATTGCCGATGAAGGGAAGCGCTACGACCGCTTTCGCGGCCGCATCATGTTCCCGATCCGCAATCCGCGCGGCCAGGTGATCGGATTCGGGGCACGGATCCTCGGTGCCGGCGAGCCGAAGTACCTCAACTCCCCCGAAACGCCGGTCTTCCACAAGGGCCAGGAACTGTACGGCCTGCACGAGGCGCGCGATGCGATCCGGCAATCGGGGCGCGCCATTGTCTGCGAGGGCTATCTGGACGTGATTCAGCTGTCCCAGGCCGGTTTCGCCGAAGCCGTCGCGGCACTGGGCACCGCCGTGACGAGCGCCCACGTCAGTGCGCTGCTGCGAGCCACCGATCACGTGATCTTCGCGTTCGACGGCGACGCCGCCGGTCGCAAGGCGGCGCGCCGGGCGCTGGAGGCGACCTTGCCGGTCATCGCCGATACCAAGCGGGCGAGCTTTGTCCTGCTCCCCGAGGGCGAGGACCCGGACAGCCTTGTTCAGGGGCGCGGTGCCGCCGCCTTTGAGAGTGAACTGGCGCGTGCGTTGCCGCTGTCGAGGTTCTTCATCGATGCGGTGGCGAGTGGGCGCTCGCTCGGATCGCCGGAAGATCGGGCGGCGATCGTCGCGGATGCCAAGCCGCTGCTGCTGTCGATGCCGCCTGGGGCGCTCAGACTGCAACTGCTGCGTGAACTGGCGGATGCTTCCCGGACGCCGCTCGAGGATCTCGAGGCGCTGTACGGCATCCGGCGGACGCGACCGAGCCGCCCGGCGCCGCTTCAGCGGCGGACGCCACACGCCGAGGTCGAGGACCTCAAGCGCCGCATCCTGCAGCAGTTGCTGGCCCATCCGGCGCTCGCACGCGAGTTCGAGCATGCGGTCGTCGAGGAGCACGTCGGGCGTGAGGACCGGATCGATCAGGAGATCAGCGAGGTCTGGCAGGCGGCAACACAGCCGTCTTCTTCGGTGAGTGCCGTCATGACGCACGGGACGCTCCTTGAGGTGTTGCAGGGCAGTCCGTACGCGGAGGACTACCAGGCGCTCGCCGCGCAGGAAATGGAACTCGACACCGACGTTGAAACGTCCCGTCAGGTTCTCGAGGAGGCGTTTCAGAAGCTCCGCCTGCGTCGGCTGGAACAGGAACGCACCGAGCGGCTGGCCGAGTTCGAGAAGGATCAATCGCCCGAGCGCCTCGCTGCTTACCAGGACGCGGACCGCGCCTACATGCGCGCGAGGAGCAAGGCGCCCGGCGAGGCGCGGCTGCAGTAGCCTGGCCACGGCTCCCGGGGGCGGCAGCCAGAAGTTTGCTAACATGTCAAATTCTTGGCTGTCATGCCTTTGCGGGTAGACGACGCCGGAGCGCCCAGGAGATCGCGATCTGATCGGTGGCGCAGCTGTGATGCATTGACCGCGTGCGAGACGCACTCCGGGGCGCCTGAAACCAGGATTCGCCCGGCCCTCGCGGCATGTCTGCTCTGAGACACGTGGTAATGCGAGATCGTGACCGTCCCGGAGCGCCGGGCGGGCGCGGTTGATTACGCGCACTTGGACCCAATGATGTATTCGATGCTGTGGGCTGGCCTGCGTTCGCGCGGGGTCTGCGCACAACGTTTTTCCCGCGCTGCAAACTGCAGCGGCCGATCGGAGCGACAACGATGGTGATGAAAAAGCCGGTGGTGAAAGCCCAGCCTGCGCGAGCCAACGCGCGTGAAGCGACGCGCACCAAAGGTGCAGTGAAAAAGGCCGCACCGGCGCCGATGACGAAGCCCGTGGCTAAGGCCGTCGCACAAAAGACGGTTGCACCCGCGAAGGCCGCACCCGGCAAGGCCGCCGCGCCGGCCGTCGCCGTGCCGGTGCTCGCCAAGTCGACGCCGCCCGTTGCTGCGCCACGCGGTCGTCCGGGACGCAAACCCAAGTCATCCGAAGAACAGTTGATGGGTGCCGAAGGCGGCGCCGACGCGGTGCCGGAGGCGGGCGACGACGCGGCCGATCCGAGCGTGCAGATCGTCGAGAAAATGAGCGCGACCAAGCTGCGCGCCAAGGACCGCCGCGCCAAGGAAAAGGCGCTCAAGGAAGCGCTCGAGCGCAGCTACCACGGCACCGAGGAAGACCTCGAAGCGCGCCGCAACAAGCTAAAGGCGCTGATCAAGCTCGGCAAGGAGCGTGGCTTCCTGACCTACGCCGAGATCAACGACCACCTGCCCGACAACCTGGTCGACGCCGAGGCGATCGATTCGATCATCACGACCTTTGGCGACATGGGAATCCAGGTCTTCGACCAGGCGCCCGATGCCGAGACGCTGCTGATGGGCGACAACGTCCCCACCGCGACCACCGACGACGACGTCGAGGAAGAGGCCGAGGCCGCGCTGACGACGGTCGACGCCGAGTTTGGTCGCACGACCGACCCGGTGCGCATGTACATGCGTGAGATGGGTTCGGTGGAGCTGCTGACGCGCGAAGGCGAGATCGAGATCGCCAAGCGCATTGAAGATGGTCTGAAGCACATGGTGATGGCGGTGTCGGCCTGCCCGACCACCATTGCCGAGATCCTTACGCACGCCGAACGCATCCGTGCCGCCGAGATTCCGATCGACGAGGTCGTCGACGGCCTGATGGATCCGGGCGCGGAAGACTTCCCGACGGCCGGCGGCGACGACGAAGAGGAAGAAGGCGAAGAAACCACGGATATCGGCGCCTCGGGCATGACCGCGGCGCAGCTCGACGAGCTGAAGGTGCGTGCACTCGAGAAGTTCGATCACGTCGCGAAGCTGTTCGAGAAGATGCGCGTGGCCTTCGAGAAGGAAGGCTACAAGTCGCCCGGGTATTTGAAGGCGCAGACCAAGATCCTCGACGAGCTGATGAGCCTGCGCTTCACGGCCAAGATGGTCGAGAAGCTGTCGGACACGCTGCGACGGCAGGTCGACGAGGTGCGCAGCCTCGAAAAGCAGATCTACGAAATCGTCGTCAACAAGTGCGGCATGCCGCGCGCGCACTTCCTGAAGGCTTTCCCCGGCAGCGAAACGAACATGCGCTGGGCCGCACGCGAAGCCGATTCCGGGCAGCCGTATGCCGAGGTCCTGAAGCGCAACCTGCCGGCGGTGCAGGAGCTGCAAAGCAAGCTTGCGGACCTGCAGAAGCGCGTCGTGCTGCCGTTGCGCGACTTGCGCGAGGTCTACAAGCAGATGGCCACCGGCGAAGCGAAAGCGCGCAAGGCCAAGCGCGAGATGACCGAGGCCAATTTGCGCCTGGTGATCTCGATCGCCAAGAAGTACACCAACCGCGGCCTGCAGTTCCTCGACCTGATCCAGGAAGGCAACATCGGCCTGATGAAGGCGGTCGACAAGTTCGAATACCGCCGCGGCTACAAGTTCTCGAC
>Ga0105103_10000537_pt1 | contig 21497 bp, 13 predicted proteins | sample PPLLaktember2015_2_FD_79107 | JGI IMG/M metagenome (GOLD analysis project Ga0105103, IMG submission 79107) | Freshwater sediment microbial communities from Prairie Pothole Lake near Jamestown, North Dakota, USA - PPLs Lake P7 Core (6) Depth... | ecosystem: Environmental > Aquatic > Freshwater >...
GGAAGCGACGAGGTTTCTCGCGCCCTCCTGCTCGACGACACAGACACGACAGGCGCCCACGAGGGTTGTGGCGGGAAAATAGCAGAGCGTGGGGATGTAGATGCCGTGCTTTTTGGCTACGTCAAGAATGGTCTGCCCGGCCGATGCCTGGCACTCCTTGCCATCGATAACGAGCGTGAACTTGCCTTCCATTCGAGTCTCCTTCTGCCTGAGAGATCGGGCGCACTTGTGCTTCTTTTAATATATCATGCCCGGAATCGCCACCTTTTTTTTTGTCTTTATCCGAGAGGGGTTATGGCCGTTACGCGCTTCAGAAGCGAGCCGCGGGCGCCGCTGCCGTGCGTGATGTCAGACACGACGACCCGGCCCGCCATGACCGACCGGTCGCCGAGCACGCGCGACTCCCGCCAGGACCATGCGCTGTGGACGGCAAAAACCTTTCCGTCAACGATGCCGAGGAAGATCATGATGTGTCCCGGCATGGTGAGCAGCGCGGGCCGGCCTTCGAGAGACTTGAGGATCCCGATTTTTTCCTTTTCGGTTGCGTTGGCCGTGTCTTTTCGCCCGGCCGGGTTGAAGGCGCCCTGGCGGCGGCTGTTGCGGGGCATGTTGAACCCGAAGGTGGAAAAAACGTCCATGACGAGGCGGGAGCAGTCGCGGCCGTCGAAAAGATCTCCCCAGCCATAGGGGTAGCCTTCCAGTTTGAATACCTGACGGTAGAGGTTACGTGCCGTGTAGGGGAGATGCCCGACGCTGACGTCGGCTTCCTTGCGTAGGTAGCCCGTCACGAACTTGAGCCCTCCGTCGGGGGCCCGCCAGGGCAGGGTGACGGCGTAGCGGTTCTCCGTCTTCTCCACGAAGGGGAGTTTCGTTCCCATGGGGATCGACACGGCATAACTCGAGAAAGCCGGATCGGTGTAGACGGGGATCATGCTCCCGGTCGCGACGAGGGGCTTGGAGCGGGAAAAGGCATCCACGGACCGCCTGTCCCCGACGGCGATTGAGGCCGAGGATACCCAGCCCATCGTGTAAGTCGTCTGGACGAAGGACCAACTGCCGTCTGCGCTGCGGTGGAGGACGGCGACGGGGTTTCCGCACTCCAGCGTTGAATACTGGAACCGGTCGAATTCATTGCCGAAAGGCCTGTCGTAGAAGGCCTCGTTCGTGGGGAGCCGCCGCAGATTCGTCCTGGCCGTGACAAGGCCCCAGGCAGGGCGGACAACGGAGGGCACGGTCCCGATGGAGGCCTCGATCCGATCGTAGAAGGAGGCCGTGATCAGCCGGTTCGTGTGGTCGTAGCCTTTTTGCTGCCTCGATTCGGCAAGCACTTCCTTAACGGCCTTGCGGACGACGGTGCCTTCCGTCGGGTCCGGGACCGCGAGTACATCGGCGAGCTCCGTATCCGGGCGGCCCGAGGCGGCCCGGTTCATCGCCTCGATCCCCTCGGGCGCGAGGATCACGCGGTCGGGCTCGGCGTGGCGGGCGATCCAGTAATCGGCCTTCTCCTGCCCCGGCTGCACGCCGGGCAGGGGCAGTGGGGCCGTCTCCCACTGTTCGGCAATGCACAGCCCCGCGGCGACGGCGATGAAGACAAGGGGGATAACGATATACAGGGGTCGTTTCATGGTGTCCAGCCTGTCCTTTTACGGCCCCTCAAATCAAGTGGCACCCGACTGTCCAACCTTCTCACCTTCACACCTTCTCAACTTCTTCTTCAGCGAAGCGGGAATTCCGAGAGCTTCACGAAGCGGTATCCCTTCTGCCTGAGCAGGGGGATGGCTTCCTTCAGGCCGGCCGCCGTCTGGCTGCGGGGCTGATTCATGTGCAGGATGACGATCGCCCCGGGCTCGGCCTTGAGCATGGCCTCCCGGATCTTTTCCTTCGGGCGCGTCGCCCCCGCATCGCCGAGGATGTTGTAGTTGACCACCTCGTAGCCGAGCTCGCCTGCCACCTTCACGGCCACTTCGTCGCAGTACGCCGTACCGGGGCGGTAGAACTTCGGTTTGCCGCCCGTGACGGCCTCGATCTTCCTGCCGTTCTTTTCGATCTCGTCGACCAGCTCCCCCACGCCTGCCGTGCCCTTGATGCCGTAGGCCTTGTTTCCGTTCACGGAGCAGGGCTTGTGGGCAAGGCCGTGGTTTTCGATCTCGAAGAGGGGGTCTGCAGCCAGCTTTTTGAAGACGGCCGGGTTGGCGTCGATCCAGCTGCCGCTGACAAAGAGGGTGGCAGGGATCTTTTCCGCCCGGAGAAACTCGATGAGCGCGGCGTCATAGCGGCTGCCCCTGGGGCCGCCGCAGGCGTCGAAGGTCAGCGCAATGACCTGCTCGGCGGTGTCGAGCTGTGTCTTGACGCCGGCCACCCTCTCGCCCCAATCCGTAGGCATTTGGTTTTTGTACGCGGCGACGAGCCGCTCCTTCGCGGAGGGTGCCGGGACTCGTGCAGCGGGTGGGGCCGGGGGTTGCGCAGCGGGGGCTTCAGGGACCTGAACCGTGGGCGGCGCAGGCGGTGCAGGGGGCTGGGCATCGGGGTGGCGGATCTTCTTGCGTATGAGCGGTGCGGGAGGGGCCGTTTCAGGGGAGGGTGCTGCAGGCTGTGGCTCCTGGATGGTCCCCTCTTTCACGGCGAGCTTCATCGGCCCGGTCCCTGCCGCGAGGCAGGGCGCAAGAAGGATGAGAAGTGCGGCGAGCAGGTACGCTGTTTTCATGCAAAGGTTGCCTTTCCCGGCGAGGTCGCCATCAGCGGCGGAATCTTACCAGAAAAGCTCGGTTTCCGTAAGAAGAAAGTATGAGGCCGCCCCCTGCGGGTTCATACTGCTGTCGTATGAAATCCCGCCTTTCTCTCACCCGAAAGTCGTGCCCTAAATCATACTCCCTACCGATTGTCTTGCCCTTTTTTTCCGTGAATAATCGGGTGCCATGCCTGGAAGCCCTTCGCGCCCCCCGCCCGCACCCATCCGGGCAGACGGCGATCGAAGGGCGCGGGGGATTCGGGGGAGATTGACTGGACCAAGGGAATCCACGCTGATTTGGACTTCTCACATCCGGGGTTTACGACGATGAGCTGTTCTACGAGAACCTGTTGAGTAGATGAGAGGGATATAGCCGCTCATGGATTCAGAACATGTGTGAGTCTTTCTGCGCAGCTTGGTGCGCAAAGAGGTCGGAATCGAGCCGAAACGTCCCCAGTGGACAGGGGATTTTCAGTCGATAATTTAAAGCAGGCGATTCCCCTTCTCGGCTTGAGGAAGCGTTGAGCCCTTGCGTACATCTCATGCCACCCAGATGTCCGATTGGCAATGGTCAGCCGGAGGACTACGCTCAAGATCCTTGCCGATCAACATTCTTCGCCCGATCCCGTTGATATTTCTTGACATTTTTCAAAAACATGTTTTAAGTACCTGTAAAAACAAGCTTTATTTGTTTTACCTTCGTTTCATTGCCCTATGGGGGATGGGCAATCAAACGCTAATTACACTTTCCTTTCAATCTCATGTGACCACCCGTTTTCGGCGTTTCTTCGAACTTCGGTTGTTTACGGCATGTATCCGTTGCCTGTTCGTTCATTTCTTGATGACGCATTTATCGTAGAGTGCATTTCTCATAGGTGGTGCGGTTTTATACTGCGGGCCTCCGCCATTGGCGGCACATCAGAAAATACATTCAGTCATCAGGGAAGCCAAGGAGAATTAATCATGCGTTTCGGAAAGTCAAGAAAGGATGTCACGAAAGCTAACGTGATCATTCTGTTGATCGTCCCGCTTTTCCTTTTTACCTTGGCTGTGAATCTCATGGCCCAAACTGGGAGCGCCGCTGATCAAAAGCGGGATGCTTTGATCGTGGATTTAAAGGATCCCGACAAAAAGATTCGTATTTGGGCCGCGGAGGAGCTTGGCAACTATTGGGACAAGGCTGTAGTGCCGCCCCTCATCACCGCACTCAAGGATCCCGAGCCTTCGGTACGTGCAACTGCCGCGAAGTCACTGGGGCAAGTAGGCGACAAAACAGCGGTTCAACCCCTCATCGCCTCGCTCAAGGATGGCGATCCGTCGGTACGCGCCGGCGCCGCAGTGGCCCTCGGGAACCTGAATGACAAGACAGCGGTGCGGCCCCTCATCGTTGCACTCAGGGATCGCGATAGAAATGTACGCGTTGCGGCAGCGGAATCACTCGGTTACCTGGGGCATAGGTCTGCAGTGCGGCCCCTCATCGCCGCGCTCAAGGATGGCGAGCCGTCGGTGCGCGCCGCCGCTGCAGGAGCCCTCGGGGTCCTGAAAGACAGGACAGCGGTGCCGCCCCTCATCACCGCTATCAAGGATGCCGATAAGGGTGTACGGCTTGAAGCCGCGGAAGCACTCGGGAAGCTGGGGGACAGGGTTGCGGTGCGGCCCCTTATCGCCGCGCTCAAAGATGGCGAGCCTTCGATACGTGCCGGTGCCGCAAAGTCACTGGGGGATCTTAGCGACAGGGCAGCGGTTCAGCCCCTCATCGCTGCGCTGAAAGATCCCGATCCGTCGGTACGTGCCGGTGCTGCATGGGCACTCGGGAAGCTGGGCGACAAGGCCGCGGTTCAGCCCCTCATTGACGCGCTCAAGGATCCCGAACCGTCGGTACGTGCCGCTGCCACAGGGTCGCTCGGGAAGCTGGGGGTCCAGGCTGCGGTGCCCGCTCTTGTCGAAGTCATGAAGACGGATCGCGAAAGAGATATACGGTGTGAAGCCGTAATGGCGCTCGAAGGTCTCAAATACAAGATTCCGGATGAATACCGCCGGCCATGCTATGCGGAAACCGGAAGTGCCGGTCCAGGACCCCCGCCTCCGCCTGACCCGAAGGGTGGCGGCAAGGTTATGGCGTTCTGGAATACATGGTTCGAGAATCGGGACGAAAAGACCCGTGCGGAAGTGCTGAAGAAAGACAAAACTTACACTTTCGTGCTGGACATTTCCAAATACCCCTATTTCAGCGACTCGAAAGCAGAGCCCGACCCGTCTGTTATAAAAAGTATCGATGAGGCGCGCAAAGAGGGCAAGAGCGCCATTCGTCTCAGGATCAGGCCGATCTTCCATGGGGGTTTTCTTCATTTCACGGACAATCAGCGTGCATGGGAGGAGCTTAAAGTAGACATCGACAAGCTCGTCCTGGCGGACAAGGCCATGGAAGAGACCAATGAGAAAAAAAAGGCCGGGTTGTCTTCGGGAGAAATCAAACTGCATGATTTCGCCCATGAGGTGCAGGCAGGGGAAGTCAGGTTCGATGTGACGGCCGAGCGCGCGGGAAACGCCACGATTCTCATCACGATTTGGGATGAAAAAGGGATGATCCCCCTGGATCATCTGTCCCTGTCCGTGAGGGTGATCGATGAGCCCGCACAAGTCGGTGGACAAAGTCCCGCAAGCGCCGGGGTTGATATGGCGGCCGGACGACCCGTAACGGATACAGTCCCGCTCAGGCAGGGTCGCCAGACGCTTCTCAATGTTTCCTCCGATTTTTCGACGGCAGGCCCCCTGATCGCCGATGCCGCTTTTTACATCTTTGAAAAAAGCCCTAGGGGCAAGAGTATTGTTCTCTTTGCCGCAAAGACGGCTGACGCAGTGCCCGGGGCACCCGATGAGATTTCCGTCTATGCCTGGGAAACCATATCCCTGCTCAGCAACTATATCGAAGACCGACTTCAGTTGATCAAGTTAATCAGGGACGCGCGCCAGAGAGCTGCAAGCCTGGACGAGAATGTCCGGAAGTACAGCTATCAGGAGGCGGCTAAAGAACTCAAAGAAAAAATATTCAGCGGGCTCTCCGAAAAAGACCAGGAGCAGGCCGCGGCTGCCGAGAAGGTCTTTCGTGATCTGGTGCAAAAGAAAGACAGGCGGGCCATTGTCTTTGCCCGGATGCGAAACGAGGGTGGAAACCCGGTCTATCTACCCCTGGGACTGCTGGCTGCCAACAGTTCCAGCCGCATCCTGGACAAGAGGATTATCCTGGTTCAGCCTCTTCCGAGAGAGCGTTATCCCGCGGAAACATATCCTGTTCAGACCTGGACGTTCAACGTTCCGAACACTCTGCAGGGGCTCGAAGATCCCGCGAAGGGCGAGCTGAGCAAGCTGCAGCAGAATCCGCCCTATCGACGGGATATGAATACGGTGCGATCGTACTTCGAAGCGGCAGTTCCGGCTGCCCCGGTTGCCGCTCCCGAGGGCGTAATCCTGCTGTCCCACCAAGCGGGTGGAAATCTTTGGTTCACGAACGACGCCGACCGGATCACCGCGGAGAAGATCAAGCGGCAATTTCCCGCAGGCAGTGTCGCGATACTCTCCGCCTGCTCGGCCGCTGCTTCAGAAGGAAACAACCAGGCCATTCTGGAAAGGCTCAACTCCAATGGCATCGACGCCATGATTATTTCCCCTTTCCCCGTGGATGCCGAATACGGTGCGATGCTTGCGATCGAGTTTGTCCAGGCCATAGAAGCCGCAAGGAAAAATTCGCAGGCCTTCTCTCTGGCAGAACTCTTTACCACGGCCTCGGAACAAACGGCCAGGCACTTCAAGGAGAAGCAGAAAATAAATTTCGAGGATATGGATCTGGAATTCCTGATCGCGGGAGATTACCGGATCAGGATCGCACCCAAATGACCGAGATCGCCTGAAAGGAGAAAGGCAATGATGAATAGGATGGCAATGCTTCTGTCGGTGCTCGTCCTGGTATGTGGATTTGCTTCCGCGACGGCAGCCGTAACATGGACATCAACCCCGTCATTCCGGGCGGCAACGACTTCCGGAAGAACCATTGTGGTCATCAGCGATCTTCACGTGGGTCTGGGGCGAAACGCGAATAATGAATGGTATGCCGTAGAGGATTTCCGCTGGCCCAGGGCCTTTAAGGCATTTCTTGATGAGATCTCAAGAACAGGGAACCGGAAGGTCGACCTCATCATCGCCGGCGATTTTCTGGAGATGTGGCAGACCCCGGCAGACATTCCCTGCAGGGGTGCCGGCGCAGACCTGGGCTGCACGATCGGTGAGATGAAGACCCTGGCGACCCGGATTACCACGGCCCACAAAGAGGTGTTCAAGGACCTGCGCGATTTTTCTCAAAAAGGGGATAACCGCCTCTACATCATCCCCGGCAACCATGACTCGAGCCTGCTGATAGCGGATGTGTGGGAGCCGGTTGGAAAAGCCCTCGACGTGCGGAAAGGCCGCGTCAGCTTTGTGAACACCGGTATATGGAAATCCTCTGACGGCATCATCGTGATCGAACACGGACATCAAATCGGCAGCGAAGCGAACCGATATGACACATGGCCGAATATCGTGCAGTCCCGGGAGGGCACGGAATATATTATCTGCCCGTGGGGAGAGCAATTTGTGCAAAAGGTATTCAACGAGCAGGAAGACCAGTATCCGATCATCGACAACCTCTCCCCGGAGAGCGCGGGCATTCGATACCGAATGGCCGATCGAGGCGTGTGGGGCACCGGCGAGGATATCGCGCGGTTTGCCTCTTTCAACCTCTTTCAGACCTCTTTGCACCAGAAGGTGCAGATTCTCGGCGAAGAAAACTCACCGGAGGAAAAACCACGGTGGAACATTCCCAAGGCCCGTGAACAGGGTCATCGCCTTTTTATCGCTGCCCTGCCGCAGGACGATCCTTTCCGCGCCGGACTTCTCGGGGACTCCGAGCAGGCAAAAAAAGCCCAACTGGAACTCGATGCACTCGCCAGGGACGAAAAGCGACTCCCCGATGACAACGTCAAAATGCTCTGTGAGCAATCCGAGATCCGGGGCAATGCCATCTGCAAGATACAGACGCCCGAACTGGGGGCTACGATGCAGAAACTTCTTGTGCCGAGATCATGGGTCCTCGCAAGTCATCTGGGTAAAAGGAAGACGGATTTCCCCGAGATGCGCTACTTCATTTACGGCCACACCCATCTCCTCGAGGAGGCTTGGCAGCCGGACGACAAGTCACGCGTGAAGGTGCTGAATACGGGCGCCTTCCACCGCGTGATCGACGAGAAGGGATTCCTTCTCCGCGTCAAGGCCAAGGGCATCAAACCGGAGGAAGGTCTGGAAAAGATTGCTGTCGAGGAATTGCCGCCCTGCTACACCTTTGTCCTGATCCCCCCGGGCAAGGAGCCGATGGTCTTGAATTGGGCCATGGAGGAATCCGGTCAAGCAGGCAGTATCGCGAACCCCGGGGCAAACCTCTGCGAGTGATCATGAAACGTGACTGACTCCGCGGCCTCTGTCCGGTCTTGCAGGAAAACAGGGGCTTGGGGTTTAGGAAAAACCGCTCCGGAATCGGCTCTTTTGACGAATATCCGTGTCAGGGGGATATGATGAAGAAGCTGTCTCGTCTCGTCGCTGTCACACTGTTCACGCTTCTGCTTGGCGGGTGCGGCAAGCCCCTGCTGCCCTATTCGCTGGAGACGCCGCCCCTGACCCTCACGCCGGCATCTCTGGCAAACATGGAGGACGGGCGCGGCCGTTTCCGGGAGATCTATTGCGCGGTCCAGAGAGACCACGGGGCCAAGCTGCCCTGTGACCGCCCGTGCGAAGAGGTGATCCTGCGCCTCGAAGGCGAACCGAACCCGACAGGGAAACCCGTTGTTATCGGGCAGTCGAAGTTCAAGCTTCGTTTTCTCATGGTCCCTGGGCTGTACAATGACTGCATCGATGCCTGCAAAGCCTTTTCCTATGCGCGAGCGCACGTGGAACGGTACGGATACCGGACGGCCGATGTCGGCGTCAGCGGCTGGTCGAGCTGCGAACACAATGCCACGATGATCCGGGATGCCGTGCGGGCAGCGGTTCTCTCACCCGGTGAAAAAGTGGTGCTTGTCGGATATTCCAAGGGAGGGCCTGACATCCTGCAGGCCCTTGTCGACCATCCCGAGATTGTCTCGAAAGTAGCGGCGGTCGTGTCCATTGCAGGCTCCATCGGCGGTTCTGCGCTGACAGAGTCCATTTCCGAGCCGTACAGAGGTGTGATGGGGCATAACCTGTTTATCAAATGCCCGCAGGGGGTCGGTGATCCAATAGCTGATTTACAACGCTCGACCCGCCAGAAATGGCTCTCTCGAAACCGGCTTCCGGCATCGGTGAAGTATTTTTCACTCGCCGCCTTCGCCGAAAGGCAGAATATCTCTTCCGTTCTCCAGGCCGGCTATGATCTCCTGGCCTGGATTGATCCTCGCAATGACAGTCAGTTGCTCTTCTACGACCAGCTGATCCCCGGATGCACGCTGCTCGGGTATGTCAATGCCGATCACTGGGCGCTGGCCCTGCCTTTTTCACAGGACAAAATCGCTCCCGCCCTCATCGACAGGAACGAATTCCCCCGCGAAATCCTTCTGGAAGCAGTCATCCGGTTTGTGGAGGAAAAACTCTTGGCTCCTAACTGATCTGTTCCCATTTAAAGTGGTCCCTGTCTATTAGAATATCGGGCATGAACAGAAGAAGTTCATGGATAGAGAAATTGGACTCGATTTCTATCTATAGTATTCAATCTACATGAGAAAGACGAGATGCCGAGTTGTAGGAAGTCGATAAAAGGGAACAGAGTGAAGTGTTCCAATAGTCACATATAAATTACACGTAGTTAAAAAGTCACAAAGTATTAATCGCTTATAAGGGAGCAAAGGATTTGGAGCCCCTTGCGCCCGGCAGGGTCCTGCCGGGCGCCTTATTTTCACGTGCGCTCGCGCAACCTACTGACCAAGATATACAAGGGCGTCGCGCAGCGGGGCAGGAAGGAGGATAGGGGGTCAGGTCTTGAATTGTCGGTTTGCGAACATCTTATAACAGCTGAGAAGAAAAACTGATAATTCAAGACCTGACCCCAAGTGTGACCAGACCTGACCCCGAGTGTGACCCTGATAATTCAAGACCTGACCCCGAGTGTGACCTATGCAGCGGGTGGGGCCGGGGGTTGCGCAGCGGGGGCTTCAGGGACCTGAGCCGTAGGCGGCGCAGGGGGCTGGGCATCGGGGTGGCGGATCTTCTTGCGTATGAGCGGTGCGGGAGGGGCCGTTTCATGGGAGGGTGCTGCAGGCTGCGGCTCCTGGATGGCCCCTCTTTCACGGCGAGCTGCATCGGCCCGGTCCCTGTTGCGAGGCAGGGCGCGAGAACGATGAGAAGAGCGGCGAGCAGGTACGCTGTTTTCATACAAGGGTTGCCTTTCCCAGCGAGGTCGCCATCAGCGGCGGGATTCTACCAGAAAAGACCTTCCAACATAAGTCCTATTTTAAGGCGGGCCGGGACGGGTCCGAGGCCAAATCCCCCGCGCTCCGGTCAGGCTCCCCGCCGATAACGGACGCTGCACGGATGCAGGTGCCGATGACACATCCGGATTGCTTTGTCCGTGTCGGAAAAGTCTAACAGGAGTCATGAGTCACGAACGTTTAAACCCTTCCTTTTCTGCCAATAACCGTATTATAGTGTGCATGATTTTTACCGCAAAGGGGAGGAAGGGGCATCTGCAATGGACTCACTCATGCTCGGCGGGAAGCCGCTTGAAAAAATGATTGAAAGCACCCCGGAATATATGAAGAAGCTCTTCATCATGCCCGACTCCTCGGACAGGTTTGTGGAGTTCGGCATTCATCTGCTCGACATCATCCACGATTTCTTTAAAGAGAAGGGCAGCATCCATTCTTCCATCTCCATGGAGGATCTGGCGGCGATTTTCAGCAACGTCGAGATGCCTCGCCAACCCCGTCTCATCAAGGATGTCCTGGACGAGATCAAGTACAATATCGTCAAACATTCGGTCAAAGTGGCCAACCCGTATTATATCGGTCACATGACAAGCGCTGTTCCCTATTTCATGATTCTGCTCGATATGATTGCCGTGAGCCTCAACCAGAACCAGGTGAAGATAGAGAGCGCCAAGGCATCATCGTTCGTGGAGAGGGAGTTTCTGTGCTGGATTCACCAGCTCATCTATGACCACACGCCTGATTTTTATAAAAAAAATATACAGAACCCGAAAGTTGCACTGGGCAATATTACATCCGACGGGACCATCGCCAATCTAACGGCCCTGACCCTTGCCATGGCCAAGGCGTTTCCGCCTGACAAAAGGGGTTTCGGCGGGATTCGGACTGAAGGGCTCGCCGGGGCGCTTGATCACTACGGTTGCAGGCAGGCGCTTTTCATCGTTTCCACGCGCGGGCATTACTCCATCAGCAAGGCAGCCGCCATACTCGGTATCGGCGCTCGCGGGGTAATCCGTATTCCTGTCCAGCCCTGCACCAACAAAATCGATATCCGTAAACTTCAACGCATAGTGGAAAAGATCGGAAAAGAAGACAGGAGGGCGGGGAAGGCATCAAAAATCGTCGCCGTCATAGGCATCGCCGGAACGACAGAGACGGGCAACATCGACGACCTCGATACCCTGGCCGAAATCGCGCGGCAGCTTGGCGCCCATTTCCACGTGGACGCGGCATGGGGTGGCGGCGCTCTGCTCATGGATGGGGCACGGGAGATGATGCGCGGAATCGAGAAGGCCGATTCGGTGGCCATGGATGCCCACAAGCTCCTTTACGTGCCGAACAGCCTGGGGATATGCGTATTCAGAAATGTGGATGATTCCAGGTTCCTCTACCATACGTCAGACTACATCATCCGCGAGGGTTCTGTGGACCAGGGCAGGTTTACCATCGAAGGCTCGCGGCCTTTTTCCTGTCTCAAGCCATGGGCGGCCATTAAGATCTGCGGCCGAACCGGCTACAAGCTGCTCTTTGACCATGCGAGCGATCTGCAAAACACCTTCGTGAAATTCATCGAACGGGATCCTCTTTTCGAACTGATGAATAAACCCGAGCTCTTTATCGTCAATTACCGGTTCGTTCCCGAGGAGTTGGGATCCCTGATGAACACCTTGATGAAGAATCCCGGAAAGAACTCGAAGCGCATCACCGCCATCAACCGGCTGATAAACAATCTCAACATCGAGTTGCACAAGACCATCCGCGATCACGACATGTCTTTCGTGTCCCGCACCAGAATAGAGTCCACGAAATACGCCCCGAGAAAGATCGTGGTTCTGAGGGCCATAACCATCAACCCCAACACGGAACGGAATATGCTCAAGCGGATCCTGAATGAGCACAGAGGCATAGGAATCAGGTTATGGCGGGACATGAAGAAGGGCTGTCTTGACTCGAGCGGCAGCCTCAAGACCGCATAGCATTCCCTTGAACCGTCCACTTCGCGCCGCCCCGGCCACGATGGGCAGAAGGAACGAGTCGTACGGGGCCTCCATCGAAACCGCCTATCAGAAGAAAGTATGAGGCCGCCCCCTGCGGGTTCATACTGCTGTCGTATGAAATCCCGCCTTTCTCTCACCCGAAAGTCGTGCCCTAAATCATACTCCCTACCGATTGTCTTTCCGTGTCGTTTCGTGAATGATCCAAACCACCATGATTCGGCGCGCCTGGAGAAAGAGGGCTTTCCTGCAAGCGGTCGTCGGGCTCCTGTTGCTTGTGCCCTGCGGGACGAGTGCGGGCGGCGAGAGGCTCACCTACGAGGCTGTCGTCGGCGAGGCCCTCGGCTATTCATCCCGGCTGAAGGTGAAGAAGGAGGAAGTCTTCATCAGCGAGGCGAACCACCATCAATCCCTCTCGAACCTCTACCCGACCCTTGCGCTCAACGGGCGCCTCGAGCGATTCAACAACCTCACCCGGCAGGACAGCATCGGGACGATCAACGGCGCTGTCGTCGGGGGCCTGCAGGACGAGTGGCGCTCTTCGGTCTTCGTGCTGGGTGAGTATACGCTCTCGAACTGGTACAAGAAACGCTACGAGAGCGGCTACTACGAGAGGCTCACCGAGGCCTCCCTCTACGAAAGCGAGTCGGAGAAGAAAAAGATCGTCCTGGAGATCACCGACGTCTACGGATCGATCTCCGAGGGGAGCATCCGGCTAGGTTACCTGGGCCGGATGATCGAGAAGATGAAGGAGTCGGTTGCGCTGAGGGCGGCGGCTCACCGGGAAGGCGAGATCTCCTATGAGGACCTGCTCCGGGCCGATGTCCAGGTCGTCGACCTGGAGAAGGAGAGTGCCGAGGTTCTCCGTCAGTTCAAGGAGAACCTGACGCGGCTCACCCTCTACACGGGCATCGAGTACGGCGAAGACGTGGAGCCTCGGAGGCTGGCTGTCGACGCGGAGGTTTCCGGGCAATTCGACCCGGAACGGATCGAGCAGACGCCCGAGTACCGGGCGAAAAAAAAGGAAATGGAGGCATCGCAGGAGCGGGGCCGGGCGGCACGGAACAACCTGCTGCCCGACGTGGGGATTTACGGCCGCTATGACTTCTACGGCCGGAATCCCGACTTTAGCGATGCCTTGAATGACACGGAAAAGAATTCCTGGAACGCGGGGGTCTATATCTCGATCCCGATTTTTGACGGCGGTCTGCGCAAGTGGGAGCGGGAGCGCGCCTTCCGGGAGATCCGGCGCCAGGAGCTCTCGCTCCGGGTGCTCAAGGAGGAGAAGCGCAGGGACTCGACGGGCCTTCTGGTGAAGCTCCAGGAGCTGGACCGGACGATCGGGCAATACCGGCAGCTTCTCCAGCGTTACGAAAAGCTCCTCGGGATCGCCTCGGGGGCGACGGCCCTCGGCGGCCGCAGCCGGGCGGAGCTTCTGGAAAGCGAGAAGGAGGCTCTCGCCATCGAGCGGGACATGGAGGTGTACAGGAACCAGCGGGCCGTTGCGGTGAAGAAGTACCTGCTGGAAACGGATTTTGCGAATGCCATGGGGGAGCTTGATGGAAACGGGACTGGTCGCAATTGAAATCGCCGCGAGGATCCACTCCGTCCCGATGGACGTCCAGTCCGTCCGGAAGAAGTATTTCGTGGAGCGGGAGCTTTCCCCGGAGGAGATGATCCGGATCCTGCGGGACCACGGCTTCAAGGCGAACCACCGCAAGCTTTCGAGCCTGGAGGAGCTGAAAGGCTACCCGCTGCCCCAGATCATCCTCACGCCGGAGGGGACCTTCCACGTCCTGATCGGGATGAAGGACGGCAAGTGCCTGATCTTCGACACCGGGGAGAAGGCGATCCGCGAAGTGGACGAGGAAGGTCTCAGAGGGATCTGGTCAGGGGAAGTCGTCGCTCTGCGGCCGCGGTTCAAGCAGACGGAGTTCTACAGCAGCTTCAAGTGGCTGTTCATGGAGTTCTTCCGTTTCCGGTCCATCTTCTACGAGGTGGTGGGCTCGTCGTTCTTCATCCAGTCCTTCGGGCTCGTGACGCCGCTGTTCATCCAGGTCATCATCGACAAGGTGCTGCCCCATCACGCTGTCTCCACGCTCCAGGTCGTCGCTGCCGCCTTCCTCACGGTGATCGTCTTCGAGTCCTTCATGAACTTTTTGCGCAACTACCTCCTCTACCACACGGCCAACAAGATCGACGCGGGGCTCGGGGGCCGGGTGTACCGGCACCTGCTTTCGCTCCCGTACCGCTACTTCGAGACGCGGCGCGTGGGCAACATCATCGCCCGGGTCCGGGAGTTGGAGAACCTGCGCCAGTTCATGACGAACGTCTCGCTCACGGTGCTCCTCGACACGGTCTTCTCCGTCGTCTTCATCGTCATCATGACCCTCTACAGCGTGACGCTCACCCTCATGGTGCTCGCCTTTGTCGCCGTCATCGCCGTGGTCTCCTTCGTCGCCACGCCGCACATCAAGACGAGGCTCGACGAGAAGTTCCACAAGGGGGCCATGGCGCAGTCCTTCCTGGTGGAGTCCATCACGGGGATCCAGACGGTGAAGTCCATGGCACTCGAGGGCAAGATGGTCCGCAACTGGGAGAACCACCTCGGGGACTACATCCAGTCGGCCTTCAACCTCGCCAACGTGGGAAACGTCGCCGTCACGGCCTCGCAGGCCCTGCAGAAGCTGATGACGCTCGCCGTGATCTACTTCGGCGTGGGACTCGTCTTCGACAACCGGCTCAGCGTGGGCCAGCTCATCGCCTTCCAGATGTTTGCCTCGCAGTTGAGCGGCCCGATCCTGCGGCTTGTCCACATGTGGCAGGACTTCCAGCAGGCGAAGCTCTCGCTGGAGAGGATCGGCGACATCGTCAACACCCCCTCGGAGGTCACGGGCGGCTCCGTGTCGCTGAGGGAGCTCAAGGGAGCGATCGTGTTCAAGGACGTGAAGTTCCGCTATGCCCACGACGGGCCGCTCGTGCTCGACGGGGTGAGCCTTGCGATCCAGCCCGGCGAGATGATCGGAATCGTGGGCCGCAGTGGCTCGGGCAAGAGCACCGTTGCCAAGCTCGTCCAGCGCCTCTATCACCCGCAGGAGGGCGTCATCGCCGTCGACAACATCGACCTGCGCCACATGGACCCGCTGTTTCTGCGCCACCGGATCGGCATGGTGCCTCAGGACAGCTTCCTCTTCAGCGGCACGATCCGCGAAAACATCACCATGGCCATGCCCGATGCCGACATGGAGCGGGTCATGGCCGCCTCGCGGGTTGCCGGGGCCCACGAGTTCATCACCGAGACGCCCATGGGCTACGACACCTTTGTGGAGGAGCGGGGCGTGTCGCTCTCCGGCGGCCAGCGCCAGAGGATCTCGATTGCCCGTGCGCTCATCACCAACCCGAGGATCATCATCTTCGACGAGGCGACGAGCGCCCTGGACTACGAGTCGGAGTGGGCCATCAAGAACCACCTCGGCCTGATCCGAAAGGGGCGCACCGTTATCCTCATCGCGCACCGGCTCAACATGATGAAGGATTGCGACCGGATCATCGTCCTCGACCGCGGCCGCATCGTCGAGACGGGCGATCATGTGTCGCTCATGAAGAAGGGAGGGCTCTATGCCCATCTTTGCAAACAGCAGGAAATCGAAGGCGACGGATCAGCACGACTTCAAGCCCATCCTGGCTGAGATCCAGGAGCGGCCGCCGAACCCTGCGGGACGGATGTTCCTCTGGGTCCTGATGGCCTTCTTGGTCATCGCGGGGCTGGGCCTCTTCCTGATCGAGGTCGACGTGGTCGTCTCGGCACGGGGCAAGATCGTCCCCGTGGGTGACGTCAAGACGCTCCAGCCCCTGGAGACGGGTGTCGTCTCCGGCATCCGCATCAAGGAGGGCGACTACGTGGCGCAGGGCGCGACCCTCCTGGAGGTGGACCCCGCTCTCGACACGGCCGACCTCGAGGGGAAGGAGAAGAACCTGCGGTTCTCGCGGGCGGCCGCGCAGCGGATCGACGCCGTTCTGGCCGAGCGGCCCTTCCTCCCGGACGGGGGCACGGAGCCCGAGCTGGCCCAGGCCCAGCGGCGCCTCTACGAGACCCAGCGAGCCGTCTATCGTTCCACGCTCGGTGAGAAGGAGAAGGCCCTGCGGGAAGCCGAAGCTACTCTCAAGGGCGTGAAGGAGGAGCACAACAGGCTGGAAGGCGTACACCGGATCGTCTCGGACGAGGAGAAGAGACAGAAGTCATTGGTGGCGATCGGGGCCCTGGCCGAGAACCGCTGGCGCGAGAAGATGAAGGAGAGGCTGCAGGTAGAGAAGGAGCTGGAGCAGAAGCGGGGCCAGGTCGAGGAGATGACCTGGCGGGTCCAGCGGGTGCGCGACGAGATGGAAACGTTCCGGAACACCTTCCGCGAGAAACTTCTGGCGGAGCTTTCGGGCAACATCCAGGGCCGCAACACCCTCGAGTCGGAGGTCAGCGGCATCCACTTCCGCAAGCAGAAGCGGCAGATCACGGCGCCCGTGAACGGCACGGTCCACCAGCTCCACGTCAAGACGGTGGGCGGCGTCGTGACGCCGGCCCAGCCGCTGGTGAGCCTCGTCCCCGAGAACACCCCCATCGTGGCCGACATCCTGGTCGTCAACCGCGACATCGGCTACGTCCGGCAGGGCCAGCGATGCATCGTCAAGGTGGACACCTATGACTTCCAGAAGTACGGCACCGTCGAGGGCGCCGTCGAGACCGTGAGCCCCTTCAACGTGGAGAACAAGGAAAAGACCAACGACGGCTACCCCGTCTTCGTGAACCTGGCGGCCATGGAGCTCAAGACAAAGGACGGCACCGTCTTCCCCCTGCGGCCCGGCATGGCCGTCACCACGGAGATCAACGTGGGCAAGAGAAGGGTGATCGAGTTCTTCCTCTTCCCGATCATCAAGTATCTCGACGAGGGGCTGAAGGTGCGGTAGCGGGCTGTTGAGGGGACTAACTTCATCAGTAGATACGGAACGGGCCGGTTGAATGGGGTGAGAATTTATCCACAGGCAGAACCTGTTCGTGCAACCAGTGCTGCCGTATCTAATACTTGCGGTATTAGATTTTTCATAATTTCCTAGTACGCGGATCGTATTTTTTGTAAGTGTAAGTGGCCGATTTTTACTTGATATTTGCTGTTGTTTTCTCTTAAATCGCTAACAGTATTAACCTCCTTCCATATAACAGGCGATACCGCCTGCATCGTGAACTTCTTGGCTGAGGAGGGGCGGTCAAGTTGTTCCATTCTATTTTTTTATTTGAACCCCATCACTGCGGCACTGATAGACCACATTATTAACCCACGCTCGTTAGGAGTTTGCACATCGGGGGTATACGACTATGGGTACTTTGATTCTGCTGTTCAGCGTGGCTGCGCTTATTCTGCTATCGATCGGGTTTCTTGCTTATATTCTGCGCGATCCGATTGAGTGAATGAGCCTGATGCAGCTGCTCGTTCAGATTCAGAACATGTGCTCGTCTTTAGATGATCAGCGGTTAGGGGAATCGGGATTCAACGAGGTGGTAAAGGTTGTTTTCTCCTATTTGTGCGCCCTGCGATAAAAAACATTGAGTAGCGAACCGACACTAATTTTGCATTATCGGTCGCCTTGGGAGTGTGCCTATGGAAGTATTAATCATTCTTTTCATAATGTTGGTGTACGTCCTGCTATCGGTTGTATTTGTCAAGTTTGTGCAGCGCAGAACTGCCAATCGGACTTATCGACGACTAGCACTTGCCTTCGTGATCCTGTTGCCCACATGGGATGCATTCCTTGGGTTTATTGTCTATTACCCTGCACATCTGTCCAAAATAGGATTTAGCAATTGAAAAGGGTGCACACGATCAGGTAGACGTTTCTTTGCCACAAGAAAACGAAACCTGAAAGGAGGCACCCTCGGTGAACAGATTTAGCAGCATATTCGGTCAAATTCTACACCTATTTCCGAGACGCGAGTTCTTTGAAGCCGTGGAAGAGACGCGGGCCGATCGGGGCGCCAAGGGCTTCCAGTGCTGGGAACAGTTCGTGGCCATGATGTTCTGCCAGCTCGGTCAAGCCAACTCCCTGCGGGAGATCTGCGGCGGCCTGGCCAGTTGTTTTGGCAAGGCCAAGCATCTGGGCCTTCAGGATGCCCCCCGGCGCTCGACGCTGTCCTATGCCAACGAGCATCGGCCCTGGCAGCTCTACGAGAAGCTCTTTTACAAACTTCTGGGTCGTTGCGGCCAGTTGGAGTTGGGCAAGCGGAAGTTCCGGTTCAAAAACCGGCTCTTCACCCTGGACGCCACGGTGATCGAGCTGTGCGCCGGGCTCTTTGACTGGTCGAAGTACCGCCAGACCAAGGGCGCGGTGAAGCTTCACCTGCTGCTGGACCATGAGGGCTACCTGCCGGTCTTTGCCCATGTGACCCCGTGGCGAGTCCACGAGACCAAGATCGCCCGGACCCTAAACTTCCCGGCCGGCTCCATCGTGGTGGTGGACCGGGGCTATATCGATTACGAGCTCTTCTGGAGATGGAACACCAGCGGGGCCTTCTTCGTCATCCGGCTCAAGGAGAATGCCCGGCATCGTGTCCTGGAAGAGCTCAGGGTTCCGAGCCACCGCAACATCCTTCGGGACGAACGGGTAGAGCTGGTCGGCTATTACGCCCGCCGGGTCAGTAGGGGGGTCAGGTCTTGAATTATCAGGTCAGTAGGGGGTCAGGTCTTGAATTATCAGTTTTGCTGTGATAGACAGCATTCATGTCTCGCCCGCTGCGCATAGAGTATCCTGGTGCCGTCTACCATGTCACCTCCCGGGGGGATGCCCGCCGTCCGATCTTTGCCGATGACACCGATCGGATGCTCTTACTTGACGTCCTTGCTTCAATGGTTTCCCGGTTCAACTGGTTGTGCCATGCTTACTGCCTGATGAATAATCACTATCATCTGCTCATCGAGACCCCCGAGGGCAATCTCAGCCGGGGGATGCGGCAGCTCAACGGCGTCTATACCCAGCGCTACAACCGGCGGCACCGCAAGCCCGGCCATGTCTTCCAGGGCCGCTACAAAGCGATCCTGGTGGAGAGGGAGAGCTATTTACTGGAACTGTGTCGGTACGTGGTATTGAACCCGGTGCGGGCCAAAGCCGTGGAAAGACCGGATGCCTTCGTGTGGAGCAGCTATCGCGCGTCGGCCGGTCTTGCGGATATTCCGGACTATCTGACGGTGGATTGGGTCCTGTCGCACTTTGGAAAGCAGCGCAGGGCTGCCCAGAGGCACTACCGGGAATTCGTAAGCGCGGGGGAAGGAAAGGGCAAGCCCTGGGAGCATCTCAGGGGGCAAATCTATCTGGGGGATGATTCGTTTGTCCTGGAGATGAAGAGCCTTGTTCAGAAATCCAGCACGCTTACGGAAATCCCCCGCATTCAGCGTTATGCCGACAGACCGGAATTGAAGGAGCTCTTTCAGGTGAACGGTCGATCTGAAAGAAACCGTGCGATCGCGGCCGCACATGTGAAGTACGGCTATACCCTCAGCGAGATAGGCCGGCACCTGGGGATTCATTACACGACCGTGAGCAAGATCGTAAAGACCGGGAATGAAAACTGATAATTCAAGACCTGATCCCCAAAGCTGATAATTCAAGACCTGACCCCCAAAGTGAGACCCCCAAAGTGACGTGACCCCCAAAGTGACGCAGCACCCGGGGCCACTTTCGGGCCCCCTGATCGCAGCTTCTGCGGCATTGAATCGTATGTAAGCCGCCTACGATCATTTTTTTCGATCCAGGTATGCGAGTTCGAGTTACATCACTGCCTGGTTGACTGAGGTTATCAAATCACGCTTTGGGCAACAGCCCGACAAGACCTGACCCCAAGAGCAGTTCTGACCCCAAGTGCAGTTATCCACAGGGGTGCAACGGATGCTGCGGGGTCTAATACTTGCGGTATTAGATTTTTTAAGAATTCCCTACTACACGGTTCGTATTTTTGAAAAAGGGCTGATTTTCGCTTGATTTTTAAGGCTACTTTTCCTTTAATCCCTTTTGTATTCACCTCCTTCCACATAGCAGGCGACGCTGCCTGTATCATTATGAAGTGTTCCGTTCTGTTTTTATTTGAACCCCGTCATCGTGGGACTGGTAGACCAAATAACCCATGGTCATATGAGTTTGCACATTGGGGGGATACGACTATGAGCACTATATTCCTGCTGCTCAGCTTGTTTGTGTTTGCCCTGCTGTCGATAGGGCTTCTTGCATATGCATATGTTCTGCGCAATCCGATCGAGTAGACGAGCTTGATGCTGCTGCTCATGGGGATTCAGAGCAGGTGTGCGTCTTGCGGCGAAACGAAAACTGCAAATGTGTGGCGTTCCCTAAATATTAATTAGCTATTACGACCAACCGGCAGGCTGGAGAAAGCATTAAGGAGAGCATTAAGGAGAGTGGGATGAATGGGAAGGTTTTTAGAATAGGTCTCTTGGATAATAAACAGGATGTAAATAGAGCGGTTGGTTCTGTGCGACTGTTTTTTATTATCACACTTGTGGCTGTAATTTTTCCAACAGCCTCGCTGGGTTCAGACAAGTGCTACCGGCTGATTGAGCAAGAAAGATTTTATGATGATGTAGTTACTCCTGATAACAAGAATCCGGTTTGCAAAGTCGTTTTGGATAATTTGAATAAGTTTTGTAATGATGAAACCCCAATGGTGTGCAAATTCAAAATTCATCCAAAGTATAGCAAGCAGCTGAGCATTCCCAAATGGGAGACTCTCGATATTAGCAAAAACATGGATATGATCGAAGGCATGGTCAGGGCACCAGATGAAATATATGAGCGCACAGCCCATGATAAGGAATATCAGGATAAAGAGTGGCAGCAATATTATAGCTCTCTAAGAAAAGGACTCGATGAGGGCACAGCAACGCTTCACAAAGCGCACTTTGATTTAAGAAATATCGGCAAATCGTATGACGTGCTGCGCGTTCAACATGGAAAATGCACGGGGAGGGCTATACCGGCAGATGATCCTGAAAAATTAGCGACCGTGCAGTTCGAAAGAAGCAAGGTCGATGTAGAATATGCTGCAGCGGTTCTAAGAATAATATCCCCTCCCACAGCATATCAAGGTGTCCATTGGGTAGGTGACGTCTTTTTCTTTCGAGGGAAAACTTATTCCTACAGATGGAACTATCATAGACTGTCCATTGACAAACCCATACAAAAGGCAAATGGCCAATTCCGCAGAGAATCTATTTGTTTCATAGAGTACGTTAAATTTTA
>Ga0105103_10000539_pt1 | contig 21490 bp, 20 predicted proteins | sample PPLLaktember2015_2_FD_79107 | JGI IMG/M metagenome (GOLD analysis project Ga0105103, IMG submission 79107) | Freshwater sediment microbial communities from Prairie Pothole Lake near Jamestown, North Dakota, USA - PPLs Lake P7 Core (6) Depth... | ecosystem: Environmental > Aquatic > Freshwater >...
CGAAGACGGTGAAATTCGAGACCGCCGACGACGTCCGCGCCGACGTGCTCAACTTCATCCCGCCACAGTCGGCGGGGGACATCGCGCGGCAGGCGGGGGTGATCACCGCGAACAACCGCTGGTGCGAGGTCGACTTCCTCACCTTCGAGTCGGTCAAGGTGAAGAACGTGCACGTGCTCGGCGACGCGATCCAGATCGCGCCGGCGATGCCGAAGTCCGGCCACATGGCGAACCAGCACGCGAAGGTCGCCGCCGCGGCGATCGTGTCGATCCTGACCGGCCAGCCGGTCAGCGCGACGCCGGTGGTGACCAACACCTGCTACAGCTTCATCACCGACAAGGACGTCGTCCACGTCGCGTCCGTGCATCAGTACGACAAGGACAAGAAGACGCTGATCGCCGTGCCGGGCGCGGGCGGGCTGTCGCCGACGTGGACGCCGCTCGAGGGCGAGTACGCGTTCTCCTGGGCGAAGAACATCTGGGCCGACATGCTCGCCTGACGACTGCGCAAACGGAAGCAGGTGCGAAGGGCGCGGCGACGCGCCCTTCGTCTTTGCGGCTGCCGCGGTCTACCTAGGCCCGGTGAATGATCTGGCTCGGTGTCGGGGCCGGCCAGCCCGCGTCGCGAGCGGTGCGCACGATTGCCTCGTTGGTGTCGAAGTACACCTGCCAGTAGTGGTCGGTGTGCGTGTACGGGCGCACGGCTATTACGGTGCCCACGAGGTTGATGTCGAGCAGGCTGACGTCAGGCGCCGGGTCGGCAGCGACGTTGGGAATCTTCGCGACTGCCGCCTTCAGGCGCGCGATCGCGTCGAGTGGGTCGACGCCGCCGGCGAGCTGCGCGGTGCGGTCGACGCGCCGCACCGGCAGTGCGGAGAAGTTCTGGATCGTGCCGCCGAACACCTTGCCGTTGCCGACGAGGGTCAGCACGTTGTCCGGCGTGACGATGGTCGTCCCGAACAGCCCCAGCTCGTGCACCGTGCCGGTGACGCCGCCGATCTCCACGAAGTCGCCGACCTTAAAGGGCCGCAGGATCAGCATGAAGGCGCCGGCGGCAAAGTTGCCGAGCATGCCGCTCCACGCGACGCCGATCGCGACGCCAGCGCCGGCCAGCATTGCGGCGATCGACGTCGTCTGGATGCCGAAGTAGCCGAGGATGCCGAGTACCAGCGCGATGTTCAGCGCGACCGCGACGATCGACCCGAGGTACTTGGTGAGCGTCGGGTCGACGTTGTTGCGCTTCATCGCGGCGCCCATCACGGCGATGACGCGCCCGATCAGCCAACGGCCGACGATCCAGAAGGCAATCGCGGCGAGGATCTTGACGCCGAGCTCGGTGGCGGTGGTGCTCAGAAACTGCTGGATCGCGTGCGGGTCCATATTCAAGTCCTGTTCATGGCTCGGTCGACCGGCGCACGGAGGCGCGCCTCTACTCGCCGGCGGGACGCCATGATGCCAGACCGGTCGCTGCGGTCTCGCCGGCAACGGATACGGCCTCTCATGGACCGTGGTCCGCCGCACCTCGCGCCGCGCCGCACTCCGGGACCCGCAAGCGAAAACGGCGCCTCAAGCGCCGTTTTCGATGTTGCGGACCCGTTCCGCGTCAGGCGGGCTCGGCTTCCTTCGGCGCTTCCTCGAAGGCGAGCGTCACCTTGTCGGCATCGTCGAGGTCGATCGTCACCTTGCCGCCACTGACGAGGCGACCGAACAGGAGCTCCTCGGCGAGCGCCTTGCGGATCGTGTCCTGGATCAGCCGCGCCATGGGCCGCGCACCCATCTGCGGGTCGAAGCCGCGCTTGGCGAGGAAGGCCTTGAGCTTCGGCGTGAACGAGGCATCGACCTTCCGCTCGTGCAACTGGTTCTCGAGCTCGAGCAGGAACTTGTCGACCACGCGCAGGATGACCTGCTCGTCGAGCGACGCGAACGAGACGATCGCGTCGAGGCGATTCCTGAACTCCGGCGTGAACAGGCGCTTGATCTCGCCCATCTCGTCGCCTGCGCCCTTCTCGGTGGCGAAGCCGATCGTGCTCTTGACGAGATCGGCGGCGCCTGCGTTGGTCGTCATGATGATCGTGACGTTGCGGAAGTCCGCCTTGCGCCCGTTGTTGTCGGTCAGCGTGCCGTGGTCCATCACCTGCAGCAGCACGTTGAAGATGTCCGGGTGGGCCTTCTCGATCTCGTCCAGCAGCAGCACGCTGTACGGATGCTTGGTGACGGCCTCGGTCAGTTGGCCGCCCTGGTCGAAGCCGACGTAGCCGGGCGGCGCGCCGATCAGGCGCGACACCGCGTGCCGTTCCATGTACTCGGACATGTCGAAGCGGATCAGCTCGACGCCGAGGCAGTAGGCGAGCTGCTTCGCGACCTCGGTCTTGCCGACGCCCGTGGGTCCCGAGAACAGGAAGTTGCCGATCGGCTTGACGGGGTTGCCGAGCCCGGAGCGTGCCATGCGGATCGCCGAGACCAGCGCGTCGATCGCCTTGTCCTGGCCGAACACGACGTTGCGCAGGTCACGGTCGAGGGTCTTCAGCGCGTTGCGATCGTCCGAGGACACGTTCTTCGCCGGGATGCGGGCGATCTTGGCGACGATCTCCTCGACTTCGGTCTTGCCGATGACCTTCTTCTGCTTCGACTTCGGCAGAATCTTCTGCGCGGCGCCCGCCTCGTCGATCACGTCGATCGCCTTGTCCGGCAGGTGACGGTCGTTGATGAAGCGCGCGGCGAGCTCGGCCGCACTGGTCAGCGCCGCCGGCGCGTACTTGACGCCGTGGTGCGCCTCGAAGCGCGACTTCAGGCCCTTGAGGATCTCGACGGTCTCGGCGACCGACGGCTCGGGTACGTCGACCTTCTGGAAGCGCCGCGACAGCGCGTGGTCCTTCTCGAAGATCTGCCGGTACTCCGTGTAGGTCGTCGCGCCAATGCACTTCAGCGCGCCCGTGGAGAGCGCGGGCTTCAGCAGGTTCGAGGCGTCGAGCGTGCCGCCGGAGGCGGCGCCCGCACCGATGATCGTGTGGATCTCGTCGATGAACAGGATCGAGCGCGGGTTCTCGGCAAGCTGCTTCAGCACCGCCTTCAACCGCTGCTCGAAATCGCCGCGGTACTTGGTCCCGGCGAGCAGCGCGCCCATGTCGAGCGAGTAGACCTGGTACTCCTTCAGGAGCTCCGGCACCTCGCCCTCGTTGATGCGGCGCGCGAGGCCCTCGGCGATCGCCGTCTTGCCAACGCCCGCCTCGCCGACCAGCAGCGGGTTGTTCTTGCGCCGCCGGCAGAGCACCTGGATCACGCGCTCGAGCTCGTGCTCGCGGCCGATCAGCGGATCGATCTTGCCGTTGCGGGCCAGGTGGTTCAGGTTCATCGTGTAGGCGTCCAGCGCGCCCTGCGACTCGGAGCCGCTCTCGCCCTCGTCCTTGCCACCGCCCTCCGGCTTGTCGGGCTTCGCCTGCGGCGTCTTGGTGATGCCGTGGGCGATGTAGTTGACGACGTCGAGGCGCGTCACACCGCGCTGGTTGAGGAAGTAGACGGCGTGCGACTCCTTCTCGCCGAAGATCGCGACCAGCACGTTGGCGCCGGTGACTTCCTTCTTGCCCGACGACTGGACGTGCAGGATCGCGCGCTGGATCACGCGCTGGAAGCCCTGCGTCGGCTGGGTGTCGGCCTCGCTGTGCGGGGCGAGGCGCGGCGTGTGCTCGTTGATGAAGTCGGTGAGCACCCCGCGCAGCTCCTCGAGGTCGACGCCGCACGCCTTCAAGACCTCGGCCGCGGAAGGGTTGTCCAGCATCGCGAGCAGCAGGTGCTCGACGGTGATGAACTCGTGCTGCTTCTGCCTCGCCTCGACGAAGGCCATGTGGAGGGAGACTTCCAGTTCCTGCGCGATCATGGTCCTGCTCCGTGTTGCCCGCCCGGGCCGCGTCCGTGTGCGCGGCGAAACCGTACAACGCTCAAGTCTCCTCCATCGTGCACTGCAACGGGTGCTGGTGCTTGCGGGCGAGGTCGACCACCTGCTCCACCTTCGCCGCCGCGACTTCCCGCGTGTAGGTGCCGCAGACCCCCATGCCCTCGCGGTGGACCTGCAGCATCACGCGCGTCGCCTTCTCCCGCGTCATGCCGAACACAGTCTGCAGGACGACGACCACAAAGTCCATTGGCGTGTAGTCGTCGTTCAGCAGCAGAACCTTGTACAACGGCGGCGGCTTCTCCTTGGTCTTCTCGGCCTCGAGAAGTTCGCCGCGTTGTTCGTGGACCGCCATGAATGGGGGAAACAGCCGGTAACCGCCGGGAAGATGGGGGTATGTTTGATGATTGCAACAGTTTTATCAAGGGGAAACCGCCCGGGGGTCGGCTCCCTTGACGCCCTCGGGAAATTGCGCGTACAAGGAGGTCGTTTGCCCGAGGGGAGCTGCCGTACCGGTCTGCCGCCGTACCCGCCGCAGTCGCGCAGTATCGATGTGCTTGCCGCCCGTGGTTGGCCCTCGCGAACGATCATCTCCATTTCTGTAAGGAACAAGCTGTATGGCAACCGGCACCGTCAAGTGGTTCAACGACGCGAAGGGGTACGGGTTCATCACGCCGGACGACGGCGGCGAAGACCTGTTCGCGCACTTCTCGGCGATCAACATGCAGGGCTTCAAGACCCTCAAGGAAGGCCAGAAGGTCAGCTTCGACGTCACGCAGGGCCCGAAGGGCAAGCAGGCCAGCAACATCCAGGCTGCCTGAGTTCGCGTTGCGGCGTCCCCAGCGGACCGCCGCAAACAGAAAGCCCGCCTGACCGGCGGGCTTTTTTTCGTGACGGCGCCGTTCACGCGCGCCGGCCGGCCGACGCCGGCTACATGCGCTCGATCATCGCCTGGCCGAAGCCCGAGCAGGACACCTGCGTCGCGCCCTGCATCAACCGCGCGAAGTCGTAGGTGACGACCTTGTCGCCGATCGCCTTCTCGAGGCTCGCGGTGATCAGGTTCGCGGCCTCCTTCCAGCCCATGTGGACGAGCATCATCTCGGCCGACAGGATCTCGGAGCCGGGGTTGACGTAGTCCTTGCCCGCGTACTTGGGCGCGGTGCCGTGCGTCGCCTCGAACATCGCCACCGTGTCGGATAGGTTCGCCCCCGGGGCGATGCCGATGCCGCCCACCTCGGCGGCGAGCGCGTCGCTGATGTAGTCGCCATTGAGGTTCAGTGTCGCGATCACGCTGTACTCGGCCGGGCGGAGCAGGATCTGCTGCAGGAAGGCGTCGGCGATCACGTCCTTGACGACGATCTCCTTGCCGGTCTTCGGGTTCCTGAACGACATCCACGGGCCCCCGTCGAGCGGCTTCGCGCCGAACTCTCGCTCGGCGATCGCGTAGCCCCAGTCGCGGAACGCGCCCTCGGTGAACTTCATGATGTTGCCCTTGTGGACGATCGTCATCGACGGCTTGTCGTTGTCGATCGCGTACTGGATCGCCTTGCGCACCAGCCGTTCGGTGCCCTCGCGCGAGACGGGCTTGATGCCGATGCCCGAGGTCTTCGGGAAGCGGATCTTCTTGACGCCCATCTCGTTGATCAGGAAGTCGATCACCTTGCGCGCGCCGTCGGACTCGGCCGCCCATTCGATGCCGGCGTAGATGTCCTCCGAGTTCTCCCGGAAGATCACCATGTCGACCTTGTTCGGTTCCTTGACCGGGGACGGCACGCCCGTGAACCAGCGCACCGGGCGCAGGCAGACGTAGAGGTCGAGTTGCTGCCGGAGCGCGACGTTGAGCGAGCGGATGCCGCCTCCGACCGGCGTCGTGAGCGGGCCCTTGATCGAGACCACGAAGTCCTTCAGGATCTCGAGCGTCTCCTCGGGGAGCCAGACGTCCGGGCCGTAGACCTTGGTCGACTTCTCGCCGGCGTAGATCTCCATCCAGTGGATCTTGCGCTTGCCGCCGTAGGCCTTGGCCACCGCGGCGTCGACGACCTTGATCATCACCGGCGTGATGTCGAAGCCCGTGCCGTCGCCCTCGATATAGGGGATGATCGGCTGGTCGGCGACGTTCAGGCTGTAATCCTTGTTGACGGTGATCTTTTCGCCGCCGGCCGGGACCTTGACGTGCTTGTACTGGGGCATGGAGTCTCCTGATGTGCCGGCGGGGGCGACGCGCCGCGGGTTCTTCGTCGCGGTCGGCGTCCCGCCGTTCGAGCGATCGCGGGATTCTTGCGGTTGCGGCGCCGAATCCCCGGGAACGGGCATCTGCGCCGTGAAAAACGGCCAATTATCGTTGATTTTGACCCGGATCGTCACTGCGCGACGCCTGCGCCCGCCCCCGGTACACCGGGGCGAGGTCGTGCTCGTCAACAAGCCGTATGGCGTGCTCTGCCAGTTCTCGGGCGACGGAACGCGGCCGACGCTCGCCGACTGCGTCCCCGTCCCGGGCGTCTACCCGGCCGGCCGCCTGGATGCCGACAGCGAGGGCCTGGTCGTGCTCACCGCCGACGGCGCGATGCAGTCCAGGATCAGCCATCCCCGTCACAAGCTCCCGAAGACCTATTTCGCCGAGGTCGAGGGAGCGCCGTCCGACGCCGCGCTCGCGTCGCTCGCGCGCGGCGTCGACCTCGGCGAGTTCGTGTCCGCCCCGGCCACGGTGCGCCGCGTACCAACGCCCGCGTGGCTGTGGCCGCGCGATCCGCCGATACGTTTCCGCAAGTCGGTGCCGACGGCCTGGCTCGAGCTCTCGATCACCGAGGGCAAGCACCGCCAGGTGCGGCGCATGACGGCGGCGGTCGGTCTGCCGACGCTGCGACTGATCCGCTGGTCGGTCGGTCCCTGGACGCTCGCGGGCCTGCCCTCGGGGCAATGGCGCGCGGTGCCGGCAAGCGCAATGCCGAATTTCACGTTCTCGACGCACTGACGAGCCTGCCGAACGAGCGTGCTATGATCCGGCGCCGCTGCCGGCCCGAGTTGTCGCCGCGCTGACCGCGTGCCGGCCACACCCGCCACTTTCATCCTTCGCTCCGGCACCCGCCGCCGCTCCCGCCCGCAATGATCCGCCGCCTGCTCGCCCGCTTCCTGCCCGGACTGCGGTCGAGCGAGCCCCGCGTGTACAAGCCCGAGCAGCACCCGGTCCGCGCCACGCAGGTGAGCCACGGCGCGCGCACGGTGACCCGGCGACTGCAGGAGGCGGGCTTCAAGGCGTTTATCGTCGGCGGCGCGGTGCGCGACCTGATGCTCGGCATCGAGCCGAAGGACTTCGACATCGCGACCGACGCGCGCCCCGAGCAGGTGAAGCCGCTGTTCAGGCGCGCCTACGTGATCGGCCGGCGCTTCCGCCTCGTGCACGTGCACGTCGGCGCCGAGGTAGTCGAGGTCTCCACGTTCCGCGCCGCGAACGCCGGCGGGGACGCGACCGACGAACACGGCCGGCTCCTTTCCGACAACGTCTACGGCACGCAAGCCGAGGACGCGGCCCGCCGTGACTTCACGGTCAACGCGCTCTACTTCGATCCGTCGACCGAGGAGGTCTGGGACTTCGTGGGCGGCGTGATCGACGTCCGTGCGCGCCGCATGAAGCTCATCGGCCCGCCGGTGACGCGCTACCGCGAGGACCCGGTGCGCATGCTGCGCGCGGTGCGCCTCGCCGCGAAGCTCGGCTGCACGATCGAGAAGCGCACCGCGGAGCCGATCCCACGGCTCGCCGACCTGATCCGCAACGTCCCCGCCGCTCGGCTGTTCGACGAGATGCAGAAGCTCCTGCTCTCGGGGCACGCCACCGAGACGCTCGCCAGCCTGCGCACGCACGGCCTGCACCACGGCCTGCTGCCGCTCATCGACGTGATCCTCGAGCAGCCCGGCGGGCAGCGCTTCATCGAGGCCGCGCTCGCGAACACCGACGCCCGCGTGCGCGAGGGCCGCGACGTGTCGCCCGCGTTCCTCTTCGCCACGCTGCTCTGGCACGAGGTGCTCGGGCAGTGGAACGCCGCGAAGGCCCGCGGCGAACGCGCGCTGCCGGCGCTGTTCGACGCGATGGACCGCGTGCTCGGCCAGCAGGCGGAGCAGATCGCCGTGCCGCGCCGCTTCGAGGCAACGATCAAGGAGATCTGGTCGCTGCAGCCCCGCTTCGAGCAGCGCGCGGGCAGCCGGCCGTTCCGCCTGCTCGAGCATCCGCGCTTCCGCGCGGCGTACGACTTCCTGCTGCTGCGCGCCGAAGGGGGCGAGGCCCCGCAAGCGCTTGCGGACTGGTGGACGCGCTTCCAGGAAGCGAGTCCCGACGATCGCGAGGCGATGCTGAAGCCCGACGAGGCGCCGAAGAAGCGGCGCCGCTCGCGCGGCCGGGGGCGCAAGCACGGCGACGAGGTCGGCTCCGCGGGCGCGGCGCCCGCAGACGATGCGCCGCAGCCCGACGACTGAGCGCTGAACGCGACGGCCGCGCGAGCCTGCGATGACCCTCGCCTGCATCGGGCTGGGCAGCAATCTCGTTCACCCGCGGCGCCAGCTCTCCCGGGCCGTGCGGGCGCTGGCACGATTGCCGCGGACGCGTCTCATCGCCGTTTCGGGGAACTACGTTTCCGCGCCGGTCGGCACGCAAGGATCCCAGCCCGACTACGTGAACGCGGTCGTGCTGGTCGACACGGCGCTCGCGCCGCGCGCCCTGCTCGCGATGCTCCTCGCGATCGAGCACCGGCAGCGCCGGCGCCGCGTGCCGGGGGTGCGCAACGCACCGCGGACGCTGGACCTTGATCTGCTACTATTCGGCCGCCGTCGCATCCGCGTCGAATCGCTTGCTCTGCCGCACCCGCGCATGCACGAGCGTGCGTTCGTGCTGCGCCCGCTCGCCGACCTCGCGCCCGGCGCCGTGGTCCCCGGCCATGGTCCGGCGCGGAGCCTGCTCCGGGGAGTCGCGGAGCAGCGCATCGCGCGCACGCGCACTCACGGCCCCCCACTTCCCCGGCGCCCCCGCGCATGAATCTCGACAAGTGCCGCTACATCGTCGTCGAGGGGCCGATCGGCGCGGGCAAGACGAGCCTCGCGCACGCACTCGCCCGGCACCTGCGCGCGGACGAGCTTCTCGAGCGCCCCGACGAGAACCCGTTCCTCGCGCGCTTCTACGACGACATGGCGCGCTACGCGCTCGCGGCGCAGCTCACCTTCCTGTTCCAGCGCGTCGACCAGCTGCGCGGGCTCGCGCAGCTCGACCTGTTCGCGCGTCCGACGGTGGCCGACTTCCTGTTCGACAAGGACCCGTTGTTCGCGCGGAACACGCTCTCCGACGACGAGTTCGTGCTCTACGAGAAGATCTTCCTGCACCTGAAGCCGCAGGTGCCGGTGCCGGACCTGGTCGTGTACCTGCAGGCGCCGGTCGACACGCTCGTATCCCGCGTGCATCGCCGCGGCGTCGAGTTCGAGCGACAGATGCCGGAGGCCTATCTCGCGCGCCTCGCCGACGCCTACGCGCGCTTCTTCTACTCGTACGAGGAGGCGCCGCTCCTGATCGTCAACAGCGAGCGGCTCAACTTCGTCGACAACCCCGACCACCTCGCGCTGCTCCTCGCGCGCATCGCGTCGATGAGAAGCCAGCGGGAGTTCTTCAACCTTGGCCAGCACGCCTGACGCGAAGCCCTACGGCACGCCCTCGCCCGTGCCGGCCGCGCCGTCGCGCGTGACGGTGACGACGCTCGCGAAGATGGCGGCCGAAGGCCAACGCATCGCGATGCTCACCGCCTACGATGCGAGTTTCGCCGCGCTCGCCGAGCGCGCGGGGGTCGACGTGCTGCTCGTCGGCGACTCGCTCGGCATGGTCGTGCAGGGGCATCGCACCACGCTGCCGGTGACACTCGACGACATCGTCTACCACACGCGTTGCGTCGTCGCCGGCTGCTCGCGACCGCTGGTGATCGCCGACCTGCCGTTCGGGACGTTCCAGGGCGCGCGCGAGGATGCGTTCCGCGCGAGCGTCGCCGCGCTGAAGGCGGGCGCGCAGATGGTCAAGATCGAGGGCGGCGCGTGGATCGCTCCCACGGTGGAGTACCTGACGACGCGCGGCGTGCCGGTATGCGGGCACGTCGGGCTCACGCCGCAGTCGGTGAACGTGCTGGGCGGCTACAAGGTGCAGGGCCGCACCGACGCCACCGCCGACGCGCTGGTCGGGGACGCGCAGGCGCTCGCGCGTGCCGGCGCGTCGCTCGTGGTCGTCGAGTGCGTGCCGCGCGATCTCGGCGCCCGCGTCACGAGGGATGCCGGCGTGCCGGTGATCGGCATCGGCGCCGGCCCCGACTGCTCGGGACAGGTGCTGGTGGTCTACGACGCGCTCGGGCTGCAACCCGGCAAGGCCGCGCGCTTCGTCCGCAACTTCATCCGCGGCCACGACAGCGTCGAGGCCGCGCTCGCCGCCTACGTCCGGGCGGTCAAGGACGGCACGTTCCCCGCGCCGGAGCACTGCTTCTGACGCCGGACCCGATCCCACCCGAGGAACCGCCTCATGCTGATCTGCCACAACGCCGAAGAGCTCGCCGCGCACACCAAGGACTACCCGCAGGTGGCTTTCGTCCCGACGATGGGCAGCCTGCACGAGGGGCACCTCTCGCTGATGCGCATCGCGCGCGAGCACGGCAACGGTGTCGTCGCGAGCATCTTCGTCAACCGCCTGCAGTTCGGGCCCAACGAGGACTTCGATCGCTACCCTCGCACCTTCGAGGAGGACCGCCGCAAGCTCGAGTCGGTGGGCGTCGACCTGCTGTTCGCGCCCGACGAGCACGAGATGTATCCGACCCCGCAGGTGTACCGCGTGCAGCCGCCGCCGCTCGCCACCGAGCTCGAGGGGGCGTTCCGGCCGGGCTTCTTCGACGGCGTGTGCACGGTGGTGCTGAAGCTCTTCAACCTCGTGCAGCCCGACGTCGCCGTGTTCGGCAAGAAGGACCGGCAGCAGATCAAGATCGTGCGCGGCATGGTGCAGCAGTTCAACATGCCGATTCGCATCGTCGCCGGCGAGACGGTGCGCGCCGACGACGGGCTCGCGCTGGCATCGCGCAACGCCTACCTCGCCCCGGCCGAGCGCGCCGAGGCACCGCGGCTGTATCGCACGCTGCGCGACATCGCCGACGCGATCGCGGGCGGGCGCACCGACTACGCGAATCTCGAGGCCGCCGGCCGCGCCCAACTCGCCCGCGCCGGCTGGAGCGTCGACTACATCGCGGTGCGCAACGGCCTCGGCATGCGCATTCCGCACCCGGAGGGGTTCGACCACCCGAACCTGCTGATCGTGCTCGGCGCCGCGAAGCTCGGCAACACGCGCCTCATCGACAACGTCGATGTCGTGCCGAAGCACAACGAGGACTGACCCGGCACCTGTCACCAGTTCGTAACACGTTCATGCGAGCGTAGCGTGTTTCGCCAACCATCCTTCCGCACCATGACCAACCGCGTCCGACGTGCCCTGGCCGTCACGCTGATCGCCCTCGCGGCGACCCCCGCGACGGCGCTCGCCCAGTCGGGCTACCCGACGAAGCCGATCCGTCTCCTCGTGCCGTTTCCGCCGGGCGCGGGCACCGACACGGTCGCGCGCTTCGTTGCCCAGAAGCTCGCCGAGTCGATGGGTGCGACGATCGTCGTCGAGAACAAGACCGGCGCCGGCGGTGCGATCGGCGCCGCCGAGGCCGCGAAGGCGGAGCCCGACGGCTACACGCTGCTGTTCGTCGCCTCGCCGTTCACCACGGTGGCCGCATCGGCCAGGGCGCCCGGCTACGACCCGGTGCGGCAGTTCGTGCCGGTGGCGCCGATCGCCGCCGGCCCGCTCGCGTTCGTCGTCAACCCCGATGTGCCGGCCGCCACGATGCGCGAGTTCATCGCGTACGCGAAGCAGCACCCGGGCAAGGTCAACTACGGCTCCGCAGGACCCGGAAGCGTCAACCACCTCGCGCTCGAACTGTTCAAGGCCCGTACCGGCACCGACATCGTGCACGTGCCTTACCGCGGCATCGCCGATGCGACCAAGGACCTGCTGGGTGGACAGCTGCAGGCGATGACGGCGTCGATCCCGGCGACGCTGCCGCAGCTGGCCGAGCGGCGCGTGCGCGTGCTCGCCGTGACGGGCGACCGGCGCATTGCGCAGCTGCCGGACGTGCCGAGCTGGCAGGAGCAGGGCGTGGCCGATGCGAACGTCGTCAACTACTGGGGCATCGTCGCGCCCGTCGGCACGCCGCAGGAAGTGGTCGCGAAGCTCAATGCGGCGACGCAGAAGGTGCTTGCGCAGCCCGACGTGAAGGCGCGCCTCGAGCGCGAGGGCGCCGAGCTCATTCCCGGGCCACCCGAACGCCTGGGCGGGGTGATCGAGCGCGACCTCGCCGGATGGAAGAAGCTGATCGCCGACGCGAAGCTCACGTTCGAGTAGGCGCCGGCCTCATTCGCCGAGATTGCCCTCGACCCAGCGCAGGATCTGCGGCAACGACAGCGCGCCGCTCTGCCGCGCCACCTCGCGGCCGTTCCTGAACAGCACGATCGTGGGGATGCTGCGGATGCCGAAGCGCTGCGCGATTCCCGGCTCCGCCTCGGTGTCCAGCTTCGCGAGTCGCACCTGCGGCTCGAGCCGTGCAGCGGCCTGCTCCCAGGCAGGCGCCATCGCGCGGCAGGGGCCGCACCACGGCGCCCAGAAGTCCACGACCACCGGCAGGTCGCTCGACGCGACGTGCCGCTCGAAGCTCGCGCCGTCGAGCGCGAGCGAATGGCCGGCGAAGAGCGGCGCCTTGCAGCCTCCGCAGTTCGCGTGATCTCCGAGCCGCGCTCGCGGCACGCGGTTGGTCGTGTGGCATTGGCCGCAGACGACATGCAGTGAATCGGTCACGAGCGAGCCCCGGGTTCGGTGACGGCATCGACAAGCCGTCGTATCGTTGCGCAAGATGCGGCCGCAACGACCGGATTCAAGCGCTGCGCCGGGTCCGGCGCGCATGCGCGACAACCAGGGGAACCCGGTTGCGACGCGCACTCCCTCCGGTTGACCCCCGTCAAGCCGGCGCGCCGGAAGGCTCCTATGATGGGTCGAGGCAGCAGGTTCGGGCCGCTCACGCGTCGACCGGCGCGCGGCGAAGCAGCGTCTGGCATGCCCGATCCGCGGCGCCCCTCGACAGTGCCGATGGAGGCATCGATGGTGGAGGCGCATGGCCGGCAGTATGCGGATTCGGCGACACCCGCCCAGTCGCCAGCGGTCGACCGCAGCTTGCCTGAGATCGTGCCGTCCTCCCGCGAGATCGGTCCCGCGGAGCAGGCCCGGCTGGTAGCCGCGCTGCGCGAACCCTCGCGGCACGGCCCCGACTGCGCGCGCGTCGACCTGCTGGAGACCCACATCTCGTATGTGCTCCTGACCGGTGTGCACGCCTACAAGATCAAGAAGGCGATCGCCCTCGAGTTCCTCGATTTCCGCACGCTCGCCGCGCGCCGCTTCTACTGCGACGAGGAGCTGCGCCTGAACCGGCGCCTCGCGCCCGCGCTCTACGAGTGCGTGGTGCCGATCACCGGATCGCCCGACGCGCCGCAGCTCTGCGGCGAAGGCGCGGTGCTGGACTACGCGGTCCGCATGCGGGAATTCCCGCAGCAGATGCTCCTGTCTTCGATGCTCGACCGGCAGGAGGTCGACGAGCGGCGCATCGACGAACTCGCCGCCGAGGTGGCCCGCTTCCATGGCAGCGTCGACGTTGCGCCGCCGGAGTCCCCGTTCGGCGATGCGCTGGATGCGCTCGCGCTCGCGCTCGACAACATCGACGCGTTGCTGGCCGCCTGGCCGGATCCGGCGATCGCGGGAACGCTCGACGCGTTGCGGCGCTGGACGGAGCGGACGTTCGCGGCGATCCGGAGCCGGCTCGAAGCGCGCCGGCGCGAAGGCTTCGTGCGCGAATGCCACGGCGACCTCCACCTCGGCAACATCGCCTTGGTCGACGGGCGGATCGCGATCTTCGACTGCATCGACTTCAATCCGCGAATGCGCTGGAACGACCTGATGGGCGAGGTCGCGTTCCTCGCGATGGACCTCGAGTACCGGGGTCGCGCGGACCTCGCCGACCGCTTCGTCAACCGCTATCTCGAAGCGACCGGCGACTACGCGGGTGCCGCGGTGCTGCGCTTCTTTGTCGTCTACCGGGCGATGGTCCGGGCCAAGGTCGAGGCGCTGCGTGCGGCGCAGTTGCCCGACGGCGTGGAGCGCGCGTGGCTCGCGACCGAGTGCCGCGAGTACGTCGCGCTCGCGCGCGCCTGGGCGGAGCCGCCGCATCCTGCGATGGTCGCGATGCACGGGCTCTCGGGTTCCGGCAAGACCACGGTGTCCGATGCGATCACCGCGCCGCTCGGCGCGTTGCGCGTGCGTACCGACGTCGAGCGCAAGCGCCTGCACGGGCTCGCGGTGACGGCATCGAGCGACAGCGGCACGCAGTCCGGCCTGTATGCCGAGGACGCGACCCGGACCACGTACCGTCGCGTACTGGACCTCGCGCACGAGGCCGTCGCCGGCGGCTTCACGGTCGTCGCCGACGGCGCGTTCCTGCACCGCTGGCAGCGCGACCTGTTCCGCGCCGCGGCCGCGTCGCTCGGCGTGCCGTTCGCGATACTGTCGGTGCGGGGTCGCCCGGCGACACTCGAACGACGCATCGCGGCGCGGGCGCGAGGGTCCACGGACGCCTCGGAGGCAAACGCCGCGGTGCTCGCCCACCAACTCCGTACCGAGGAGCCGCTCGCGGACGACGAAGCGCCGAACGTGGTGGTCTGGAACGGCGAGCGGCCGGCGCCGACGCTGCGCTCGAGCCCGGAATGGGCGCGGCTCGTCGCACTCATCGGCGATCCCGAGGCCACCCGCGCCGGACCCGAGAGTCCCGGCGTACCCACCGCGCAGCAGGCCGTGGTCGAGTTCCTGTCGCGCCCGTCGAGCCACGCGGAAGGGGGCAGGCGCGTCGATACCATCGAGACGCACTGGTCGTGGGTATTCGTCACCGGAGACCGTGCGGTCAAGATCAAGAAGGCGATCCGCACCGAGTTCGCCGACCTGCGCCGCATCACCGCGCGCCGCCGCAACTGCGCCGAGGAGGTGCGCCTGAACCGCAGGCTGTCGCACGACGTCTACCTCGGCACGCGGCCCCTCCTCGCCGACGTCGCCGGCACGATCTCCTTCTCGGCCGGGGCGCAGGCCGTCGACTGGGCGGTCGAGATGCGCCGCCTCGCTCCCGAGCGGATGCTCGATCGCCTGATCGCGAACGGCGAGGTGCGCGCGGAGGACGTCGCCGCGCTGGTCGCCCGGCTCACCGCCTTCTACCGTGACGCCCGAGGTCACGACGCGGACGTCGAGGCGTATCGCGAACGCCTCGTGGGTAGTGTCCACGCCAACCGCGACGAGCTCACGCGCCCGGAGTACGGGTTGCCCATCGAACGGATCGAACGGATCTGCGCACGGCAGCTCGACGTGCTGGCGGCGCGCCAATGGCTCGACGCGCGGCGCGGCGCGCTGGTCGAAGGCCACGGCGACCTGCGTCCTGAGCACGTCTGCCTCGACGGCGAGCCGCAGGTCATCGACTGCCTCGACTTCTCGCGCGCGCTGCGCACGCAGGATGCCGTCGACGACCTCGGGTTCCTCGCGCTCGAGTGCACGCGACTGGGCGCGCCGTCGATCGGCGAGGCAATCCTCAACGACTACCGGCGCGCGAGCGGCGACGATGCGCCGCCGGCCGTCGTGCGCTTCTACCAGAGCCTGCGTGCGTGCGTGCGCGCGAGACTCGCGATCCGGCACCTGCGCGAGCCGGCGCTGGCCCAGAACCCCCTGTGGCGTGAACGCGCCGAGGCCTACCTCGGGATCGCGCAGCAGCTGGTCGAGGACGGGGGCATGCCGTGAACGCGCGCCGCCCGCTCCATCGTCGGCCTCGTTGTGCCCGGTGCATCAGGCCGAAACGGCGACGCGTCGGCCGACCTCCCTCGCTCGGCGACGCGCCCTTCGGGCCTGGGCTTCGCCCGCCTCGCTCAGTCGAGCAGCCCGGAGAGCGAGCCTCCCGCGTGGAGTCGCGCGATAGCCTCGGCGATGAGCGGCGCAACGGAAAGCCGCTGGAGCTTTGCCGCGAACGGGCCCGCCGGCATCGGCGGCGCCGGGAGCGAGTCGGTGATGAGGACCTGGTCGACGTCCGGGGTGGCGAGCATGTCGGGCGCCGTCGGCGCGAACACGCCGTGCGAGGCCACGGCGATCACGCGCGCCGCACCCCGATCGCGGCACGCGCGCGCCGCGCGCGCGACGGTCGTGCCACCGGCGATCAGGTCGTCGACGATGATCGCGATGCGCCCGTCAACAGGCCCGACGAAGCCTTCGCCACTCACGACGCCGCCGCTCCGGTGCTTCTCCGCGAACGCCGAGCCGACCGGGCGCCCGAGCGCGGCTTCGAGGCGCCGACGGAACGCCTCGGCGCGCTTGATGCCGCCGGCATCCGGCGAGACCACGGTCACCGGCAGATCGGCGAGACCCGATGCGAGCTCGGCGACGAACCGTGGCGCCGCCTCCAGGTGCGCAGTGCGGCAGCGGAATGCGTTCTCGAACGCGGCGAGATTGTGCACGTCGAGCGTGACGACGCAATCGGTGCCGACCGCCTCGAAAAGTTGGGCGACGTAGCGTGTCGTCACCGGGTCGCGCGGCTTGGTCCGCCGGTCCTTGCGGGCGTAGCCCATGTAGGGAATCACGGCGGTCACGCGCGCAGCGGCGGCGTCCCTGATAGCCGCCACGAAGAACAGCAGCCGGACCATGCGGTCATTGACGCTGTGGCCGCCGTCACTGAAGAGCGACTGCAATACGAACACGTCGCGCCCGCGGACGCTCGCGAGTGCCCGGGTCTTGTGCTCGCCGTCCTCGAACACCCGCGCCTCGAGCGGGGCGAGGTCGACCCGCAGCACGGCGGCGACGTCGGCTGCGAACGTGCCGGAGGATTCCGGCGAAAACAGCATCGGTGCTCGATCGTCCATGATCCCGGTCATTGGTGTCCGCGCGGCACGCGGCACCGCCCACAGGCCACCGGACCGTCCGTCGCGCCACCTGCCGGCGAACGTGAGCACCGGGCGACGCGATGACCTGCCACGACGTCTTCAACGGCGATGCCGACGGGCTGTGCGCATTGCATCAGCTTCGACTCGCGGCGCCGCGGGACTGCCATCTCGTCACCGGCCCGAAGCGCGACGTCCGCCTGCTCGAGCGCGTCGACGCGCGCGAAGGCGACAGCGTCACGGTGCTCGACATCTCGCTCGACGTCAACCGGGCGGCGCTGGACGTCCTCCTCGCTCGCGGCGTCGACGTGACCTGGTTCGATCACCATTACGCGGGCGAGGTGCCCGTGCACCCAGGGCTTTCGGCAACGATCAACAGCGCGCCAGATGTCTGCACCGCGATGCTGGTGGACCGGCACCTTGGCGGCCGCCACCGGGCGTGGGCGGTCGTCGCCGCGTACGGCGACAACCTGCACGCGAGCGCCGAACAGCTCGGTCGGAGCCTCTCGCTTTCCGATGCCGAGGCTGGCGAGTTGCGCAGTCTCGGCGAGGCGCTCGCCTACGCCGGCTGCGGGGAGCGCGAAGAGGACCTCGTCATCGGTCCGGCCGATCTCTATGCGATCCTGCACCGCTACCGCGATCCACTCCACTTCGCCGCAGCCGAGCCGGTGGTCCGGACGCTGCGCGACGGTGCGTGCGCGGATCTCGCGGCGGCGCGAACCCTCACGCCGGCTGTCACGCGCGTGGGGGCCGAGGTCTACGAGCTGCCGGATGCCGCGTGGAGCCGGCGCGTGGCGAGCCTCTTCGCCAACGACCTCGCGCACCGCGCACCCACGCGCGCGCATGCCGTGCTGACTCCAGGCGAACGCGGCGGCTGGTGGGTGAGCGTGCGGGCGCCGCTCGCCGCACCGCAGGGTGCAGACCGCCTCTGCCGGCAATTCCCGCAGGGTGGCGGTCGGGCCGCCGCGGCCGGCATCAACGGCCTGCCGGCATCGCGTCTGCCCGAGTTCCTGGAGGCGCTCGACGCCGCGTTTCCCGGCATCGCTCCGTGACGACGTGTCGACCATCCGGATGCGCCTTGTCCTCAGGGCTTGCCGCGAGCGCACGGCACACACCGGCCGTAGCGTCGGAACCAGGCGCCGGTCTCGATGCGCGGCATTGCGGCTATGCGTTGCCGCCGGCCCCGTACCACGCGCGGCACTCGGCCTCGCGGCCGCGCACGACCCGCCGGCCCTGCAACGGCCCGCGTGTCTCGGTGACCACCGTGCGCTGCCGCTCGACGTGGTCGTCGTCGTGGAAGTAGATCACCACCCAGTCGCGCGTGCGGCCGAGCTCGTGGGCACGGGCCGTGTTGGAATAGAGCGCGGTGAAATGCCACGGCTCCCGATGCGCGTGCAGCACGGGCAGCCACGACTCTCCCGCGGGATTGAAGCGACGTGGCGCGATCGTCGGCAGGGCTCCCGCCTGCGCCTTGTCGCGGTACTCGCGGTCGACGTCGAGGAACACCGCGGCCGCCGGCTCGGGACCACCGTGCGCGACATCGGATGGGATCGTCCGTCGCACGAGCCCGGAACGGCCGAGGATGTCGGCGAGTACCGCGCGAATCGCCGCCGCGCGCCTCGGACCGACACCCGGCACCGAGTCCAGGCGGCCGTCGTGGCTCGCCACCTCGAGTGCTTCCAGCGTCTCGACGCCGAGCGCGTCGTGGATCCGCTCCGCGAGCTCCGGGCCCACGCCCGGAACGGTCTGGAACAGCGCGGCCGGCTCGAGGCTGCCGCGCAGCCGGTCGAGCTGCGCCCAGCGCCCGGTCAGCAGGATCTCGGCGATTACGGCGGCGATGCCGCGCCCGATCCCGGGCAGCTCGTCCAGTCCGTCGCGGCCGCGATCGGCCAGGAGGTCGCGCACGCTCACCTGCAGGCGCTCGACCGTATCCGCGGCACGCCGGTAGGCGCCGACCCGGAACGGGTTCGCCTGCTGGGCGTGCAGCAGCTCGGCCATCTGCCGCAACCACTGCGCGATGCGCTCGTTCTCGGCAAGCGGCAGCGGCGGCTCCGGATCCATGACGACGCTCCTTATCCTGGCCTCGAGTGGAACAGGTACCTCGAAACGTCGGGCGCGGCGCTGACCCCGGTCAAGGTGAGCGCATGTGGACGGTGCCAGCATGAACCGTCGCCGCGATGCCGCGGCATCTCGCAGCGTACGTGCTCGGTCCAGCCGGCACGAAGGTTGTCGCCGACTCGTTCGTGATGTCCGGCTCCGGAGCGTCCAGGAAGTCCAAGGTGCGATGGCCGCGCAAAGTCTCCTGCTGACCGACCTGTACGAGCTCACGATGCTCGAGGCCTATCGGGCCGAGGGCATGAACGGGTGCGCGACCTTCGAGTTCTTCATCCGCGCCATGCCGGCCGGACGCGGGTTCCTCGTGGCCGCGGGGCTCGCCCAACTCGTCGACTACCTCACGACGCTCCGCGTGGACCCGGATGAGCTGGCGTGGCTTGCGGCGAGTGGCCGCTTCGACGCGGCGTTCGTCGACTCGCTCTCCGACCTCGCGTTCACCGGCGACGTCGACGCGATGCCCGAAGGCACGGTGTTCTTCGCCGACGAGCCCATCGTGCGCGTCACCGCGCCGCTGCGCGAGGCCCAGCTCGTCGAAAGCCGCGCGATCAACCTGCTGCACTTCGAGACGCTCGTCGCGAGCAAGGCGGTAAGGTGCGCGCTCGCGGCGCCCGGCCGCACGCTGGTCGACTTCGGCCTGCGCCGCGCGCACGGGGCCGAAGCCGGGCTGCTGTCGGCGCGGGCGACGTACCTCGCGGGATTCACCGGCACGGCGACCGTCGCGGCGGGCCGCGCGTTCGGCATCCCGGTGTTCGGCACGATGGCCCACTCCTACGTGCAGGCCCATGCCGACGAGGCGGGCGCGTTCGAGGCGTTCGTGCGCGCGCGCCCGCGCAACGCGACGTTGCTGATCGACACCTACGACACCGAGCGCGCCGCGCACAGGGTCGTGGCGCTCGCCCGCCGGCTCGCGGCCGAAGGCCTCGCGGTACAGGGCGTGCGCATCGACAGCGGCGACCTCGGCGCGCTCGCCGTGCGCGTGCGCGCGATCCTCGACGACGGCGGCTTTCCCGGCATCACGATCTTCGCGAGCGGCAACCTCGACGAGTACCGGCTGCGCGACTTGGTCCGCGCCGGCGCGCCGATCGACGGTTTCGGCGTCGGAACGCGCGTCAACACGTCGGCGGACGCGCCGTACCTCGACTGCGGCTACAAGCTGCAGGAGTACGACGGCGTGCCGCGTCGCAAGCGCTCGGCGGCCAAGGCCACCTGGCCCGGCCGCAAGCAGGTCTGCCGCCGCATCGACGCGGAAGGACGATGGCAGGGCGACGTCGTGACGCTGGTCGACGACCCCGTCGATGGGACACCGCTGCTCCAGCCGGTGGTGCGAGGCGGCAGGCTCGTGACGGCGCTGCCCTCGCTCGAGGAATCGCGCGCGCGACTGCAGCGGGAACTCGGCTGGTTGCCCGCTGCTCTGAAGAGCATCGATCCCGTCGCGCCACCTGGACCCGAGATATCTCCTTCGCTCGTGCGACTCGCCGAGGCGATCGATGCCCGCACCTGACCCTCCGCTTCCGGCGATGGCCGCAAGCCCCGGCCTCGTGCCGGGCCCCGGCGATGCGCTCGTCGTCACCGACGTGCAGAACGACTTCGTGACCGGCACGCTGGCCGTGGCAGGTGGCGCGATGATCGTCGCGCCGCTCAACCGCGCGATCAAGTCGTTCCAGGCGCGCGGACTGCCGGTGGTCGCGATCCGCGATTGGCATCCGCCGGGACATTGCTCGTTCGCCGCCACGGGTGGGCCGTGGCCCGAGCACTGCGTCCAGGGAAGCGCCGGAGCCGAGTTCGTACCGGGGCTTCGCTTCGGTCCCGGCGTGCTCGTCGTGAGCAAGGGCACCGATCCGGACGCCGAGGCGTATTCCGGCTTCAAGGGCACGACGCTCGCCGACCAACTCCGCGCGAGGAACGTGCGGCGGCTCTTCATCGGCGGCCTCGCCACGGACTACTGCATCCTGAACACCGTGCACGACGCCATCGACGCGGGCTTCGCCGCGGTCGTGCTGTCCGACGGCATCCGCGCGGTCGACGTGCATCCGGGCGACGGCGCGAAAGCCGAGGGCGAGATGCGGCGCGCGGGCGCGCGGTTCGCGCAAACCGGCGAGATCGTCGGGATGTCCGCCACACCGCGAAGCTAGCGCAGACCTGCGGGCGCCATGCCCTGGTCGCTCTCCCACTACCCGGCGTCGATGCGCAACCTGCCCGAGCCCGTGCTCGCGAAGGCGATCGAGATCGCGAACGCCCTGCTCGACGAGGGATACGAGGAAGGGCAGGCGATCCGCATGGCGATCGCCGCCGCCCGCAAGTGGGCGGCGCGCCACCCGGGCGTGTGGCGCTGACGGCGCGCCATGCGAGCCGAGCGGGTCAACGCCGGGTGTCCGCGGTTCCGGGGCCCTGCCCAGCGGGCCGTAGCGCAATCACGTTGCCGACGGCCGCGAGGGCCACGCC
>Ga0105103_10000540_pt1 | contig 21458 bp, 16 predicted proteins | sample PPLLaktember2015_2_FD_79107 | JGI IMG/M metagenome (GOLD analysis project Ga0105103, IMG submission 79107) | Freshwater sediment microbial communities from Prairie Pothole Lake near Jamestown, North Dakota, USA - PPLs Lake P7 Core (6) Depth... | ecosystem: Environmental > Aquatic > Freshwater >...
CCCGGCAGCGGAGATCCGCACGGCGAAGGTGACGAGGACGTTCGTGGGTGGGGAGACGATGTACCGGAGGGAGTGAGGCCAGAGTTTAGTTCAAAGTTCAAAGTTCAAGAGTTCAAGAGTTCAACGCTATTGGTCACCGCTGTCGACGTGCCTTTTCCTCTTCAACGCGGCGTTTCACGTTGAGTACGATTCGCGCGAAGATTGCGGCCAGTTCACCGGCCTCTTGGGCGAGGCCGTCCACGCGGTCGTGACCGGACAGCTTGCACCGGTCGAGGGCCCGCAGCCACAGTCGCGCCTCTCTCGTTTCCCTCAGCGCGATCTTCATCCTGTTCACGAAATCAGCGGTGCTGGAGGCTTCGTCGGCCTCGTCGAGATTGCCCGCCGCGCCCATCGCTGCGCGAACGAGCTGTTGCCAAAGACTGCGGCTGGGAATGTCGAGTATCGAACGGGGACACGCCTGAAGAACGTCGCACATGAACGTGAACGTGCGCTCTTGAAGCGCCAGGGTCCGCTGTCGCTGAGGTGTGGGTGTCGCCATGCCACGCTGTTGAGCAAACAGGCAGCCATGCACTCTTGGGCGAATTCGAGCGAACCCGAGCTGAGACAGCGCAGAATCTGCAAGGGCGGGCGCCGTGCAAGATCGTCAGAACTGCTGCGTCGCGATCACACGTGGGCTGCCGACTCCTGCCCTCTTGGACTCGCGCTGTTGAACCTTGCTCTCAAACTTTGAACTCAAACTTTGAATCTTGAACTCTTGAACTTTGAACTCTTGAACTTTGAACTCACATCCCCCTCCACACCCCCCCCATCACCCCCGCCGCCACCAGTCCCGTCACCATCTCCCTGATCCCGATGCGCATCGCGGACTCAGCGGGCGCGGCTGCTCGCAAATCCCACATCCCGCGGAACGCCAGCACCAGCGCCACGGCCGGCACTCCCCACGGCATCAGGTTCACCGCCGCAAGAGCCACGGCGGCAGCGAGCGCGAGAAGATGGGCGGTCGCCGGACTGCGATTGTCGGGCCGCTCGCCGTGCAGGCGCTGCACCCGCTCGCGTACGGTGACGATGGCGGGGAGCACGCGGACGAGGGCCGAGGCCCACAGCCCCAACGCGAGCGGCCATGCCAGCCCCGCGGCCAGTCCCGCCGCGCCCGCCACCGCGCCAAGCGCCTTGGCGCCGGCCAGTTCGGGCACGACGTGACGGCTGACGCCGCGACTGTCGAACCACAACGGCACCAGCGCCAGCGGCGTGGCCAGCAGGGCAACGGGCCAGAAGGTGTGTTCCGCCATCAGCGTGGCCCCAGCCAGCGCGCCAGCCGCCAGCAGAAGGTAGCCCGCGGCAATCGTCCACGCCACCCTGGTCCGCGGCACGCGCCGCCGATGCCGCGCGTCGTCGAGCGCGACCTTCAACGGCTGCCGCGACAGGAACAACCCCAGCGCCGCCAGCGCCAGCAGCGCCGTGGCTGCGGCGGGTACCGCGATGAGCGCGATGACGGCCGGTTCGAGCAGAAACCCCCAGCCGCCGTGCTCCACGGGGAGAAGCAAGGGGCGGAGGCGAACAGCGGGAGGGGGAGACATCAGAGGAGTTCAAAGTTCAAGAGTTCAAGAGTTCAAAGTTGAAAGAGTTGAAAGAGTTGAGAGAGTTGAGAGAGTTGAGAGAGTTGAAAGAGTTCAACGGGTCCGAAGAGTTCAGGAGTTCAACGGTTCAAAGCCAGGCCAGGTCACGGTCCAGCGGTCCGGGCAACGTGTGGGCGGTGATCGCCAACGGTGGCGCCCAGCCTGCGGAAGATGCGAACCCGGTTCCCGCGCCCATCATCAGGGATGTCCCGACCGCCCGCCACGATCAACTTTGAACTCTTGAACTCTTGAACTCTTGAACTCTCACTTCCGCTCTTCCCTCACCGTCGGGTACTTGTAGCCGAATTGCGCTTCCATCTGCTCGAGATAGGTCTTGTACTTCGTGGCGTCGAAGTAGTACTTCTTCATCTCCGGGCGATACCGGTCCATCGTCGTCTTGTTCATCCACACCGCGGGCTTGTCGTCGGCGCGGATGAACGGCACGTACTTCCGCTGCTTCAGCTGCACGTTCTCGAAGTAGTCGCGCGCCTGCTTCACCAGCTCTGGGCGCAGCACGAGGTCGAGCGCCGTTAGCGCCTGCACGCGCGCGCCGGCATTCACACCCTTGTGCGCGATCGGCGTGGCCATCGGGATGGCATTCGCCCAGTTGTGGCCGGGGCCGGCCTGGAAGTTCGCGGGATAGCTGAGCGAGACCGTCGGCACGTTCCAGGTGACGTCGCCGATGTCGTCCGACGGCCCGCCGAACTTCTCGTCGTCCGGGATGCGCTCGCGCCCGCGCAGCGGACCAATGGGGCCGGTGGCCAGTCCGACCTCCGGCACCTTCATCTCGCGCTGCGTGGCCTTCGCCAGCGTGACGTCGGCCTCGCTCCATTTCGGCAGGCCCACGCTCACGATGTTCGCGTACATCGTCTCGGCGAGCGTCTTATTGGTGTGCCGCGGCCAGGCCGTGCCCAGCACGCGAGAGGTCCACTTCGTGTTCGTCATCAGCGCGGCGCCCTCGGCCATCTTGTCGCCGATGTCCCACATGTTCCTGATCGAGTCGTAGTCGATCTCGCGGAAGTAGTACCAGACGCTCGCGTTCCGCGGCACCACGTTCGGCTGATCGCCGCCGTTGGTGATCACGTAGTGCGTGCGCTGCGCCAGGCGCAGGTGCTCGCGGCGATAGTTCCAGCCGACGTTCATCAGTTCCACGGCGTCGAGCGCCGACCGCCCGCGCCAGGGCGCACCGGCACTGTGCGCGGTCTCGCCCTCGAAGGTGTACTCCACCGACACGAGACCGCTGCCGCCGCTGTCGCCCCAGCTCGTCGAGAGGTTCGAGCCGACGTGGTTGTAGAGCACCACATCCACGTCCTTGAAGAGCCCCTCACGCACGAAGTAGGCTTTCGTTCCGAGCAGTTCCTCGGCGACGCCGGGCCAGATCATCAAGGTGCCCGACAGCTTCTCGCGCTCCATCACGCGCTTCACCGCCAGGGCCGCGACGATGTTGAGCGGCGTGCCGGAGTTGTGCCCTTCGCCGTGGCCCGGCGCGCCCTCGACCAGCGGGTCGTGATACGCGACCCCTGGCTTCTGCGAGCCCTGCGGGATGCCGTCGATGTCCGAGCCGAACGCGATGACGGGCTGGCCCGAGCCCCAGGTTGCCACCCACGCCGTGGGAATGCCGGCCACGCCGTCGCGCACGGTGAAGCCCTGGTCGCGCAGGACCTTGCCCAGGTATTTCTGCGTCTCCACTTCCTGGAAACCGATCTCGCCGAAGCTGAAGACCATGTCGTTCATCTGCTGGCCAAGGTCGTACATGGCCGGCGACGACACGTCGGCGTCGAGCAGGGCTTTCAGCTTCGCGACCCGCGGGTCGAGCGGAGCGGCCGCAGCGGCTGCGGCTGGGGCTGCGGGCTCCGTGGGGCGCTGCGCCTGCGGCAGCGCCGCCAGGCCGAGGAGGATCAGGGCGCTCGAGACCAGCGTGATCGAGGCGTGTTTCATGGGAACTCCTGGAAGTGGGCGGATTATAGCCGCTCGACGCGCCCGCTCGTCGCCGCTGCCGGTCCATTCATGGGCAGCGCGCAGCCGTTCACACGCCAAATGGCGCAGCCGGGGCCGCCGATGACTAGAATCGGGGGGTGACCGCCTCCAACGCGGCCGACGTCGTCAACCTGGTGGGCTTCGCCACCGGCACGGCCCTGTACGCCATGCTGCTCGCACTGGTGCTGCGCGGCGGGTCGCGCGGGGCGGAGGAGGCAGGCCGTGTGGACTGGCTCCCGCTCGCCACGGCGCTCCTCGGCCTCGCCTGGAACCTGGGCGAACTCGCGGCCTATGCGCTGCCCCGGCTCGGCATCGTCGACGACACAGGGGGTGTGGCGGCCATGTCGTTCCCCGCCCTCGGGCTCCTCGCGGCCGTCGTCGTCCACTCGGTCGCCCGGGGCCTGCGCTACGGGCCGGTCGTCATAACCCTCGCATACGGTCTCGCGCTGTCCGCCGCCGGTCTCCACGTCGCGACCATCGTGTCGGGAGATCCCGCGACATCGACCATGGCGTTTCAACTGCTCACGGTGTCGTTCAGCCTGCTGATCGTCCCGCTCGGGATCATCACGAGGTCGCAGCCCAACGGCCGCCGTGCGTTGTGGGTGCTGGCGCTGGTGCTCTTTGCCGTGTCGGCGACGCACCTGGGGAGCTTCCACACCATCGACGACAGCTGGTGGATGCAGTTGCTCGGCCATCACGCCGCCATCCCATTGGCGTTCGCCATCCTCTATCAGAACTACCGCTTCGCCCTCGGCGATCTCTTCCTCAAACAGGCGCTCACGCTGTTGGCCATCGTCGCGCTGACCCTGGCCGGCTACTCGGCGGTGCTCGCGCTGCCGGCGGGCCCCGGGGCCGTTGGCGTGCTGCTGGGCCTGTGGGTGATGACCGCGATGCTCACGCCTTGGCTGCGGCGCCTGGTCGTGCGATTCGTGGACGCGGTGCTGCTCGGTCGAGTGGATTACGCCGTGCTGCGCCAGGACCTCGCCCGGGTGACCGGCGATCAGCCGTCCATCGGCGGCGTGATGGACACGCTCTGTGCCCGCCTCGCCGCCGCCTTCAACGCGCGTCGCGTCTGGTGGACCGACGGGGATGCGGCCGGCGCGCCCGGGCCATCGCCGTCGCGGACCACCGTGGTGCCGACGACCGAGCCGCCTCAGCTGCACATCCACGTCGGCGAGCTGACCGGTGGCCGACGTCTGCTGTCGGACGATGAAGCGCTGCTCGAAACCGTGGCGGTGATTGCCGCCCGCCGCATCGACGCGATCCGCCTGACGCTCGAACGCTACGAGACGCAGCTCCGGGAAGAGGAAATGCAGAAGCTCGCCGCCGAAGCCGAGCTCAAGGCGCTGCGCGCGCAGATCAATCCGCACTTCCTCTTCAACGCCCTCACGACCATCGGCTATCTCATCGAGTCGGCGCCGCCGCGCGCGGTGCACACGCTGATGCGGCTCACGCGGCTGCTGCGCGGCGTGCTCCGGCCCGACGGCGAATTCACCACGCTGGGGCGCGAGCTCGAACTGGTGGAGCACTACCTCGACATCGAGCGCGAGCGATTCGAGGAGCGGCTCCGGGTGCGCATCGATGTCCCACAGACGCTGCGAGCCATTTCCATCCCCTCGCTCGTCATCCAGCCGCTGGTGGAGAACGCCATCAAGCACGGCGTGGCGCCCAGCACGCGCGGCGGCGACGTCGAGGTGGTGGCCCGGCGCGAAGAGGGCCCCGACGGCGCGCGCCTGCGCGTCACGGTCAGCAACACCGGCGCGCCGCTGTCCGCGAACTATCACCGCGGCGGCGATCACGTCGGCCTCGACAACGTCGCGCGCCGGCTGACAGGCCATTACCGCGGCGCCGCCTCCATCACGCTCACCGCCGACGGACGGCCGGGCACGGTTGCCGAACTGCTGCTGCCGCTCGCCGAAGCGAGCACCATGGACGAGGAGTCCGATGCCGAAGCCCCTGCGAGTCGTGCTGGCCGACGATGAGCGGCCCGCGCGCCGCTTTCTGGTCAACCTGCTGAAGACGTTCCCTGATGTCGAGATCGTCGGCGAGGCGTCGAACGGCAGGGAGGCGCTGGACCTGATCGAGCAGACCAGCCCGGCGCTCGCGCTGCTCGACCTGCAGATGCCCGAGCTCGGCGGCCTCGAAGCCGCGCGCCTGCTGAAGGCCGGCGCGGCGCCGATGGTGGCGTTCGTCACCGCCTACGATGAGTTCGCCGTCCAGGCCTTCGAGTTGAACGCCGTGGACTATCTGCTGAAGCCCGTCGAGCGCGACCGCCTCGCCACGACGCTCGAACGCGCCCGGGAGCGTGAGGTGACCGGCGATCGATCGCAGGGCCTGGCGACGGCCGCGGCCGCCCTCGACGCCGCGACGCGGCGCCAGTTCCTGGAGCGCATCCCCGTTCGCAGGCGCGAGGAAGTGGTGATCCTGCAGGTCAAACAGATCGCGTCGATCGTGGCGGAAGGCGAGCTGCTGCACCTGACGACGCTGACGAACGAGCGCTATACGATCTCGCATCGCCTGCACGCGCTGGAGGCGCGGCTCGACCCGCGGCGGTTCGTGCGGCTCGGCCGCGGGACGCTGGCCGCCGTCGATCAGATTCAACGGGTGAGCCCCATGCCGGGCGGGACGTTCCAGGTAACGCTGACGAACGGGCAGACGCTGCAGGTGAGCCGGCTGCAGTCGCGCGTGCTGCGCGAGACGCTGCTCAGGATCTGATCGAGCAACGATCGACAGCCGTACGGTACGGCGCCTCACCAGCCGGCGTCAGCGGCTCGCTCCCCAGGCTGGTCGGTTGGCCGGACGCACGGCGCCTGCGGCATCCACAACAGCACTTGGGCCAACTCGGGTACATCGCCCTGCTCGAACAGGCCACGTGGATTGCCTGCGGCTCGTGCGTCGGTGCTGGTCGGCGGCCAACCTCCAACAGCCTGGGGAGCGAGCCGCTGACGTCGGGCTGGACCACACCGCGCCGACCGTGGTGCCCGACAGTGGCGTGGCGTTCGCCAGACCGTTGGCGATGGGCCGCTTCGAGACTGCAGACACACGCGCCGCTGGCCTTCACGCGGCCTGTTCGAGCCTGGAGTTCACGCGAGTTGGCCAGAGTGCTCGTGCACGCCAGCGGCGCGTGTGACCGGCCCATCGACGGGTCTGGCGAACGCCGCGACGCTGCCGGGCACCTCGATGACGTGGCAGGCGACCGGCCTGCCGACCAGCCTGGGGAGCGAGCCGCTGACGTCGAACGGAGGTGCGCGCCGGTGCGGTCCACCGCGCGGTCATGCTTTAATCAATCCCATGCGAAACACCCGGTTCCTTGCCTGGGCCGCCGGTCTGGCCGTCTCCGTCTCGATCGCGCTCCCCCTCGATGCACAGAGCGACCTGCTGGCACGGGCCCGCGCCCTGCACAAGCAGGTGCCCCTGATCGACGGCCACAACGACTATCCGTGGGCCTTGCGCGAGCGCGATAAGGGCGGCGACTTCTCGAAGGCCGACATCACCGAGCCGCTGCCGTCGCTGATGACCGACATCCCGCGGCTGCGTCAGGGTGGCCTCGGCGCCCAATTCTGGTCGGTCTACGTGCCGTCGGAGATGCAGGGCAAGGACGCCGTCCGCGCCACGCTCGAACAGATCGATGTCGTGCACCGCATGACGAAGCGCTGGCCGGAGACCTTCGAGCTGGCGCTCACGGCCGAGGCCGCGGAGCGGGCGTTCAAGAACGGACGCATCGGCTCGATGATCGGCATGGAGGGCGGCCACTCGATCGACAGCTCGATGGCGACGCTGCGGCAGATGTACGCGCTCGGCGCGCGCTACATGACGCTCACCCACTCTCAGAACGTGCCATGGGCCGACTCGGCGACCGATCAGCCGAAGCACAATGGCCTCTCGAAGTTCGGTGAGGAGGTGGTCCGCGAGATGAACCGCCTGGGCATGCTCGTCGACCTGAGCCACGTCTCGCCCGACACCATGAAGGACGTGCTCACCATCGGCGAAGCGCCGGTCATCTTCTCGCACTCCGCGGCCCGCGCTCTCTGCAACGTGCCCCGCGACGTGCCGGACGAGGTGCTGGCGATGCTGCCGAAGAACGGCGGGGTGGTGATGGTGACGTTCGTGCCCGGGTTCATCTCGCAGGCCGTCGCCGACTGGTCGCTCACCTACGCGGCGCAGCAGCAGCTGCTGCGCGCGCAGTTCCCCACCAACACCAACTACGTCAACGCCGGCCTCGAGCGGTGGCGGGCCGAGAACCCGGAGCCGCGCGCGACGCTGAAGCAGGTGGCCGATCACATCGACCACATCCGCAAGGTCGCGGGCATTGACCACATCGGGCTGGGCGGCGACTTCGACGGCATTACCAGCGTCGTGGAAGGGCTCGAGGACGTCTCGAAGTACCCGCACCTGACGGCGGAGCTGTTGAGCCGCGGCTACAAGGACGACGACATCAAGAAGATCCTCGGCCTCAACGTGCTGCGCGCCTGGCGCGGGGCCGAGCAGGCCGCCACGCGGCTGCAGAAGACGCGCGGCCCCTCCACCGTGACGATCGAGAGCCTCGACCAGCGGTGAGCCGGAGAACCGCGCTCGCCGCGACCGTCGCGATTGTCCTCGGGATGATCGCGATCGAGCTGGGCATGGGCCGCATCCCGATGTGCAAGTGCGGCTACGTCAAGGCCTGGCACGGCATCGTCATGAGCTCGGAGAACTCGCAGCACCTGAGCGACTGGTACACCTTCTCGCACGTCATCCACGGCATCGCGTTCTACGCGATCCTCTGGGTCTGGGCCAGGCACCTGTCGCTCGGCTTCCGCTTCGTGACCGCGGTGGGACTCGAGGCGGCGTGGGAAGTGCTGGAGAACACGCCGATGGTGATCAACCGCTACCGCGAGACCACCATCGCGCTCGACTACTTCGGCGACAGCGTGCTGAACTCGGTGGCCGACATCGTGGCGATGATGGCCGGCTTCTGGCTGGCCAGCGCCGCGCCGGTCGCCTTCAGCCTCGGACTGGCCGTCGCCATGGAGATTTTCGTGGCGTTCATGATCCGCGACAACCTCACGCTGAACATCATCATGCTGGTCTACCCGGTGGACGCCATCAAGAGCTGGCAGGGCGGCGGCTAGACGCCGAGGACGCGGAATCCCTCCAGCCGCGCCGCACGGGCCAGCACCTTGTCGAGCGTGACGAACTCGAGCGTCTCCGGCTGCTCACGCGAGACAACCAGCGCCGCCGCGAGCTGCAGGGCGTCGGCGGCCGTCAGCGCGTGCACGCTGACGAGCCGCTCGGCCCGCTGACGCACGGCGTCGACCAGCGTCACGGCGTGACAACGCCTGATGCGCTCGAGCGCGTCGCGCCGAACCCCGCTCAGCAGATCCTCCAGCCCATCTGACGAACGCTCGACGCGCGCGAGCATCGAGAGCAACTCCACGCTGGTGAGCACCCACACCACGACGTCCGGATCGTCGCCGACCAAGCGTGCCATTTCTTCGGATGTAGGCTCATCGAAGAAGAGCGGCACCAGTGCCGAGCTGTCCCAATACCTCACCGGGTGCTCTCGCGCCGCATCCGGATCAACAGGTCCACGGCACTCGGCGTGCCCTTCGGCAGCTTGACAGGTTCGTGGGTCCGGACCGCTGCGGCCAGTCCCTCTGGATCACCAGCGCTGATGATGCCGAGCCGCTGAAGCTCCCCGAGCCGTGCCGTCGACTCCTGCCGTGCCGTCGAGGCTCGCCCCGTCCGTGTCGCGCCCGCCGGTCGCGGCGCAAACGGAACGATTCGGGCTACGGGCGTATCGCGATCGAGCACCGTCAACTCGCCGCCCTGGCGCACGTGCGCCAGATGCCGCGACAAGTTGTTCTTCAAGTCAGCTATCTTGACCGTTGTCATATGGCCATTATAGCCAAGTCACTGGAGCAAGGTCCAGCCCCACCCTGCTCCGTCGGACGCGGCGCCCTACTCCGTCCGCAGCGCGATCAGTGGATCCACCGTGGTCGCGCGGCGGGCTGGCGCCAGGCACGCGAGCGCCGCTGCTCCCAGGAACGTCACCGCCACTACGCCGACGATGAGCGGGTCGCGCGGCGTGGTCTGGTAGAGATAGGCGGACAGTACCCGGCCACCCGCGGCCGCCGCCACGATCCCCACCGCCAGGCCGATGGCGACCAGCGTGAGGCCCTGGCGCAGCACCATCGCCATCACCGCGCCGCGGCTGGCGCCAAGCGCCATGCGCACGCCGAACTCGCGCGTGCGCTGGGTCACCGAGGTGGCGATCACGCCGCCGATGCCAGCCAGCGTGACGAGCAGCGCGAGCCCGGCGAACACGCTGAGCAGGGTCGCGGTGAGACGCGGCGCCGCCAGCGCCTCCGCGCGCAGGTCGTCCAGCGTCTGGATGTTCTCAACCGGCTGGTTCGGGTCCACGGCGTGCACCGTGTCGCGCAGCACCTGCGCGAATCCGGAGGGCGTGCCGGCGGTGCGCACCAGCACCTGGCCCGCGAAGTTGTTCGGCGATTGGGCCAGCGGCACGTAAATCTGCGCCACGGTTTCCTGCGCGAGGCCGAACTGCCGCACGTCGCCGACGACCCCCACGACGGTCAGCCAGGTCTCGCCGCGATTGAGCGAGATGCGGGTGCCCACCGGATCGGTACCATCCCAATACCGCGTCATTGACCGGTTGATCACCGCCACCGGCAGGCTTTCCGCGGAGTCGAGCGCCGCAAAGGCGCGGCCGCTGACGACCGGGATGCCGATCGTGTCGAAATACGTCTCGCTCGCCACCCGCAGGTCGGTGGTGGGACGGCGATCCGGATCGTCGGTGACGCGCCCGTCGATGTCGAAACGCGTTGTGCCCGGCGCCGAGCCGGCGAGCGGAACCGCGTTGGTGATGGCGGCCGACACCACGCCTGGCTGGCCCTCGAGCCGATCGAGAATCGGCAGATAGAGGCGGCGCAGCGCGTCGATGTTGCCGTAGCGAGAGAAGTTGCCGTAGACCTGCGCCGAGAGCACGCCGTCCGAACGGTAGCCGGCGTCCACCTGCTGCAGGCGATAGAAGCTGGCCAGCAGCAGCCCTGCGCCCACGAGCAGGACAACCGACACCGCCACCTGCGCGACGATGAGGGCCCCCTGCAGCCGGCGGCGTCCGGAACCATCCCCCGCCTGGTTGCTCCCCTGCTTCAGCGCCGTCGTCAGGTTCACGCGAGTGCCGAGCGCGGGCAGCGTCCCGAACAGCACGCCGGTGACGACGGAGACGAGCAGCGTGAAGCCCAGCACGGGGAGATCCACCGTGACCTCGCCCGTCCGCGCCGTGAACCTCGACACGAAGGTGGTGAGCATGCCAATCGTGGCCATCGCGAACGCGATGCCGACGATCCCGCCGGCAGTGGCGAGCAAGGTGCTCTCGGTGAGCAACTGTCTGATCAGCCGGCCTCGGCCGGCGCCAAGGGCGGCGCGCAGCGCGAGCTCACGATCGCGCCCCAGCATCCGAGCCAGCGTCAGGTTGGCGACGTTCGCGCAGGCGATCAGCAGCACCAGGCTGGTGATGCCGAGCAGGATGAGCAGCAGCTCGCGCGCGCCCTCGGTCAGGGCCGAGCGCACGTCCACCGTGGTCGCCTGGAAGCCGGAGCTCGCCGTGCGGTAGACGCCCGCGTGATCCGCGGTGAACCGCTGGTTGATGGTCGAGATCGCCGCGGCCGCCTCCTCGTGCGTGTGCCCTTCCTTGACCCGCCCGAACACGCTGAGGCCGCCGAAGGCGCGGCGATTGCGCGGAATCGTCCGCTCGGCGGCAGCGCGGAACGGGCACGCCAGCACCGGCATGTAGACGTCGTTCTCCTGCGGGTAGTGCGGCACGTTCGGCAGCACGCCGATGACGCGGTGCGGCCGGTCGTTCATCTCGAACACCTGGCCGATGATGCTGGGGTCGCCGCCGAACTTCGTACGCCAGTAGGTGTGGCTCAGAATCAGGACGGCCTCCGCCCCGACGACGTCATCCGAGGCCACGAAGGTGCGGCCGATTATCGGCTTGATGCCGAGCAGGTCGAAGAAGTTGGCCGAGACGACGCCCGTGCTGACGCGGTCCGGCTCGCCGCGGTTCAGCAGGTCGAAGTTCATCTGGTGGTACTCCACCAGCCCGTCGAACACCTGTGCCTGCTCGCGGTAGTCGAAGTACTCGGCGATCGCCACGCCCAGCGTGCTCTGCCCAGAGAGCGGCGCTGACTGGCGCACGACGACGAGGCGATCGCCGTGCTCGTAGGGCAGCGGCTTGAGCAGCACGCCGTTGATGACGCTGAAGATGGCGGTGTTGGCGCCGATGCCCAGGCCCAGCGTGAGGATAGCCAGCACGGCGTAGCCGGGGTTCTTGGCCAGCGTGCGCACGCCGTACTTGATGTCCTGCAGCAGCTCGTCGACCCAGCTGATGCCGCGCGCCTCTCGTGCGTCCGCCTTGTGCTTGTCCATGGGACCAAAACTCCTGATTGCCCGTTCACGCGCCGCGCCCGGGTCCAGCCCGCGCGCGATCCACTGCTCGGTCTCGCGGTCCAGGTGAAACTGGAACTCGGCCTCGAGGTTGCGCTCGGCGCGATCGCGACGCCACCAGTTCAGCAGTGCTCTCATACAAGAATCCCGGAATCCTCGATCCTTAGAACCCCTCCGAGCCTCTCAACACCTTCCCCACCGCCTCGGTCATCCGGGCCCACGAGTCGGACTCCGCTTTCAGCTGTTTTTGCCCGGTGCGCGTGAGGCGGTAGAACTTCGCCTGCCGGTTGTTCTCGGAGGCGCCCCATTCCGACTCGATCCAGCCGGCCGTTTCCAGACGCTGCAGCGCGGGGTACAGCGACCCCTGGTTCACGCGCAGCACGTCATCGGACATCTGCTGGATCCGCTGGGAAATGCCCCAGCCGTGCATCGGCTGGAGCGCCAGCGTCCGGAGGATCAGCAGATCGAGGGTGCCTTGCAGCAGATCGAGCGGCCTTGTCGACATTCGACATGAAGGATGGCGCCGCTTCTGTCGGTTGTCAACAGGAGCGGCGCGAAAGGCGGGGACGAACGGGGTGGCCAGGTTGCGTGGGTCCGGCCGTAGCGGGCCTACCTGGCGGCCATCGACTTCTGGAGGGCCTCGAGCGTGACGTCGACCTTGAACTGGATGCCGAGCTTCCCCAGTTCCTGGCTGGCCTTGGTGGGATCGCCCGTGACGCCGCTGCCCTCGAAGCCGCCCATGTTGGCGCGCTTGTCGGGGCGAATCATCTTCGGATTGACGAACCACAGCTGCGAGGTGTCGGTGATGCCGGCGTGGCTGCCGATCTGCTCCTTCGTGTATCCCTGCTTCAACAGGTACTCCGAGAACCGGCCGCTGTTGTAGTACTCCGGGATGAAGTGCACGCGCACTCCGGTGCCGGCCCACTCCTTGTTCAGCAGCGCGGCCACGGCGCCCATGCCCTTCTGGTTGCCGCCGCTGTCGCCAATCATCACGATGTCCTTGAAGCCGTTCACCTTGAAGCTGCGGGCGGTGTACTCGAGCAGCTTCTGGTAATACTCCTCGGGCAGCGTGATCGCGCCGGGGAACCGCATGTGACCGGACGGCGGATCGAGGTTGCCCTCGGGCACGAACGCGACGACCGGACCGACGAGCGCGTTGCCCAGCTTCTTCGCGATCTCACCCGCGGTGTGATGGATGATGAAGTTGTGCTTGCCCATCACCATGTGCGGACCGTTCTGTTCGGTGCCGCCGGTGGGCAGAATCACGGTGGTCTTGCCGGCCTTGATGGCGTCGCGGATTTCGGTCCAGGTGAGCTCTTCGATGTAGACGGAGTCTTGCGCCATGGAGGGGGCGGCCATGGCGAAGGACAGGCTGGCGGCAAGGAGCACGGTGCGCGCGGTCATGTGGCCTCCGGGTGGGTGAAACTCGGTGGCCATCATACCCCCACGGTGGACGGCAACTAGGGCACTCCTCCGACGCCTGGCACCCATGACAGGCTCACGGTTGTTCCCGCGATCACGGCCGGATCCAGGGATGGCGCGCCTGGCAGTGTCGGTGGAACCACCGCGTCCCTCGTCGGGCGCATGGCACGGCGCTGCCGGGAGACCGCCGTCTCGTCGGCAAGCTGTCCCTCGGGCACGAACAACGTGCGCACGCCGACGATGACGTCGATGGTGCCGGCGCTGCTGACGTCATCGAGCACACCGGAAGTGGATTGGGCCAGGATGGCCGACGTTTCGACCGCGGCGAGTGAGGCCAGGGCAATCGCGAGGAAGAGAGCAGACGTCAGCATCTTCATGTCGTCTGGACGGACGCGATCGCCGGTTTCCGACCATGAAGTAGAACGGTGCCCATCACTGGCCTCGAGCCCGGGCACGCCGGTGCGCGGGCACCGGGGTGGTCGCCCCTTGCGGCGTATTCACGATGGCCTTGTCGGCTTCCACTGAACTGTTCTATAACCGTCGGCGATGGCGGCCCGGCTGGGTTTCTCTCCTATGGACGGGCGGCCGGCTGCCAGGTGCCGTCGTCGCCCCTGTGCTCGACACCAGGTCAACCGCGGACGCTTCAAGATGTTGCCGATGCGCTCGCTCGCATCGTGTCTGCTCGTTCTGATGCTTGCCATAGCGTGCCGTCCCTCCGACCCGGCATCCTCTGCCACACGTCCCATCCAGTACCGGCGCACCGAGGGGCGCCTTGTTGGTCAGCCGCTGCGACCTTTCCTGCAGCCGGAGGTTGGCTCGACGGTCGACACGCAACGGTCGTACGCCGAGTCATTTCGCGTCCCTGAAGTGGCTCCGTCTCTGCAACCGGCCGACGACCCTGTAGCGTTTGCCGAGTTGCAGCTCGACTTCGGCGGTGTAGCGGGAGCAATAGCTCTGCTCTCGGGTGAGGCGGGCGGCCCACGTGATTGCAGATGGTGGACAGCCCTCTCCGCGGCGTACCTGGCCGAATGGTGGTTGTACCGGGACTCAGCTCGCTCCCTGGTACTGGCGCTCGACGCAGCCACGGCAGCCACCGAAGTCGATCAGACCCGACCCGAGCCGTGGTTCAACCAGGCAGTCATCCTTGGACATCTCGGGCTCCGGGACGAGGCCGCTCAGGCATGGGAGCGCTGGTCTCAGGTCGAGACTGACGCCGCATGGCGAAGCGAGGCCGCACGCCTGCGCGTTCCGGCGCAGCCGTCGCGCAGCCACGTCGGGGCCACGCCCTCTCTCGCCGACTCATCCGGGTCCCAGGATACGGCAGTCACGGCTGGAACACCTCAGGCGTCACGAGAGTTCCTGGAAGATGTCCTTCTTCCGCAGTGGGGCCAGGCCTATGCTGCCGGTAACCAGGCAGAAGCCGAGATGCACCTTCGACGTGCTTCACGTCTTGCCGATGCCCTGGAGAGCGTCGCCGAAGACACCCTGGACAGTCGGGCCGTTCGGCTCATCACAGACTCCGCCGACAAGGCAGCACTGACACGAACCGCTCGTGGGTTGATCGCGTACGGTCACGGCCGCACACTCTACGAGGCCAATTCATGGGAGGCTGCGGGTGACCGATTCATGGCGGCGACTACGCTGCTGACGGCCAGTCAGTCACCAATCGCCCAATGGGCACGGCTGCAGCTGGCTTTGGTGCTTTATCAGCGCCGCCAACTGGTCGAAGCAGAGCGGATTCTGAACGAGGTGCTCGGACAGGCAGAGACTGAAGGCTACCTGACCGCGGGCGCGCGCGCACACTGGTTGCTGGGTCTGGTCCAGATGCAAACAGGGGGAATCGAGCGGGCCCTTGACTCATACACCCGCTCAATCTCCCTGTGGCAGCGGACGAGAGAGTTCGACAACGTCGCCGCGGTCGCCGGCACCGCAGCCGATACCCTTCGAGTGAGCGGTAACCACGAGCTCGGCTGGCGCTACCTGATGGTTGCCCTCGCGCGCCTGCCAGAGGTGCAGTCGGTCCGGCGGCGTTACACGTTGATGCTCAACGCCTCGCTGTACTCATCTGACGAGTCACTGGCGAGGGCCGCGATGGTCTTCCAGAACGCCTCCTTGAAGGAAGCCCGCAACCGTGGCGTGCCCAGCACCATCGCCGAAGGGCTCATCCGACGCGCGACGCTTCGGAGCCGACAGCGCGAGGACGCTGGATCCGCCTCGGATCTCGAGGAGGCCCACGGGCTGATCGAACAGATCGCTTCCGCGACGTCCCGCACTTACCAGTTGGCTTGGTGGCACAGCGCGTCGGTGGAATCACTTCTGGTTTCCGATCCCGGCCGGGCTCTCACGCATGCCCGAAGCGCACTGGACCATTTCACCGTCCTGGAACCGGCTGAGGTGCCGCGCATGCGACTCCTTGAAGGGCGCGCTCTCCTGGCTCTGGGTGAGACCCAGTCTGCAGAGGCAGCGTTCCAGCGGGGTGTCACCTCCTTCGAGACACGATGGGCCGAGCTCGCTCAGCCCCATAACCAGATCTCCTACCTCGACGACTCGTGGTCACTCTTCCACGAACTCCTGGAACTGCATGCGACCCGCGGCGAGTTCGGCCGGGCGTTCAGCCGAGCGGAGAGCGTGCGCGCCAGAGCTTTGCGCGCTCGCGGTGATGCGCGGAGCGCGTCGGACCTGAGGCCGGCAACCGTCCAGCGGAAAGTCGCGCCGGGCACTGTCGTCGTGTACTACGCGCTGCTGGAGCGTCACCTCTTGATCTGGTGCATCACATCACTCGACTGGACCGTCAGGCGCGTCGACATCGACTCGCGGGCGCTCAGCGATCAGATTGCCACCTACCGGCGTCGGCTCGAGCTCGGCGGGGAACCGGAGACGATTGACAGGCTCGCCCGAGGGCTGCATGCCCAACTTGTGTCCCCAGTCACTCGCGAGCTGACGGGTGCGAGAACCCTCGTATTCATCGGTGATGCGTCAATCCAGGCCGTGCCGTTCGCCACACTCGTCAACGGCGCCAGCGGACGCTACTTGATCGAGGACTATGCGATCTCCACGTCCCCAAGCCTGGTCGAGTTCCTCACATCGTCCGATCGCCTGTCGCGGGCCGTTGAGCGCAGCAACGTGCGAGCTCTCGTCGTCGGGGCTGCCGGGGCATCGAGGGAACTCGGCCTGCCCCCGTTGCCGGAGGCCTCACGGGAGGTTGCCGACGTTGCCGGGCTGTATGCCGACGCAACCACGCTGACGAACGCAGACGCGACGCCAGAGCGGCTGGCGCAACTCGCCAATCGATACCAGGTTCTGCACTTCGCCGGCCACGCCCGCGCCAACCTGGGTTTTCCTTCGGAATCCGACCTGGTTCTTCTCCCAGACGAAAGCCATCGGAGCGGCAGGTTGACGGCCGCAGAAATCGGGACGTGGCGGCTCGCCGCTACGGATTTGGTGGTCTTGTCCGCGTGTCGAACTGTCTTCGGTCCCGTCTACAAGGGCGAGGGCGTCATCGGCCTGGCTCGCCCCTTCCTCGCGGCTGGCGTTCCAGCCGTCATCGGATCACTCTGGGATGTCCGCGACGCCTCATCCAGGAAGCTTCTCGCAGCGTTTCATCGGCTCTTCGTCGACAGTGGAGATGCCGTTTCCGCCTTGCGACTGGCGCAGCTTCAGCTACTCCGCGGTCCCGACGCTCGCTTCAGCACACCCTCGCATTGGGGCGCGTACAGCCTGATCAGTGGCATCCCGCGATCGAGGCCGTGACGTTCGGCGTCCTCTCCTTCACTCAGAGTTGTCGTCGTAATAGCCCATGGGGCATTCAGATCCGGGCGACATCACGGACACCTCATCCGGAGGGATGTCGCCGGCGAACCAGCGTGGGATGTACTGATCGGAAATAGACGGCATCGGTTCCAACAGGTTGTAGAAGATGCCGAACTCATCCAGGTTCATCCCGTCCAGCATCGGCTTCTCAGGCTCCATGGAGTCCACGTGCAACTTGATCGCGGGTCCAGCATCGGGACTGATGACATAGCTGGCGCTTGGTCTCGCGATGCCGCTGAGGATGTCGTGGTCGGCCGTGGCCAGCGGGAACAGCGCGAGCGTCACTGAATTGACGCCGGGCGAGTTGTCGGACAGCTTGTAGATCAATCCGTTCTCACCGTTGGCCATCTTCTGTCTTTGGCGTGGCGCTCGGTTAGGATGCCTGAACTGGAACTCTCCCCGTGCGAGGTTCTGCCGATCGACCCAGAGACGGCCGGCCCTGAGGGTGATGCGAGCGGCAATGCGGCCACGCCAGTCACGAGCCAATGCACTTCGACCGAGTTCTGGAACGTCTGGAATGAACATCTGACGGTCATCCGCCTCGGGCGGGGTAAGGTGGCCCTTCGGGGCAACGCCACCGGGCCACACCTCCATCCGATATGGGCCGCCAGTCTCAGTCTCGGTCTCGAGTTCCCAGCGCGGGGGGTCCGAGGGAGCCTTGGGCTGTGAAGAGCCCTCTACAAGCCTGATCCTCAGAGCGTGGTGCACATCCGTCGGCTGTGTCGGGATGATTGACGCGACGTCAAACTGGTCGAGGGCACGATTATCGATGAGCGCATAGCCACCGCCAATCCGAATCTCGAGATGCACAGGCATTGTTAAGTCCCCCCGAAGGTTAAGCGCGACGTATTTGTAGTGCGACCCGACTTTCAGTTGCGAGCCCGGCCTCGTGACTGCGACACATCAGATTGAGCCGAAACCAGGCCCAATTACTGGCGCAGCCGGTTCAGCCGTCGGGAGGCCTCTGCCGACCATTCGCCCGATTCTTCCTGCCTGGCGTAGTACTGCCACGCCGAAATCGCATCGGCGACAGTGCCCCCCAACTCGAGAGCGACGGCGCGATTGAAGGCAGCGGGCCGAAGGCCGGAATCCGTCGCAAGAGCCCGCTCGGACTCCTCCAGGGCTTGACGAATGTCGCCCAACTCACCAGTGGTTCGAAACCGCTGGATGTACGCGGCAGCCAAATCACTTCGGATTTCCGCATCTCCGGATAACGAGACGGCGTTGGCGAGGGTCTGAATCGAACCGTCAAGTGATTCCTGGTTGTCCAACAACAACTGCGCAACACCCCATGCGTGCAGGTTGTCCGCCGTCGGATTCTCCTGCGCCGCCTTCTGCAACTCCCCCGCCGCCGCCAGGAGCGCGAGGTTCTGATTGGACAAGTCGCCCGGCCCGCGCGTCACCGAACGCAGGGGACCGTACTCGAAGCCACCGGTGAGCCGGCCCTCGATGTAGCGCTCTTCACCCACCGCGGCCACCAGCTTTGCGAAGTGCGGGTCGACATCGTCAACACCGGCTTGGTGCGCGTCGCGAAAAAACATCAGCCGTCGCGGCGACTGCAGCTGCACCGCCAGCACCAGCGCCGCGGCCGTGGCCAAGAGGGCTCCAATGCCAACCTGAACGCTCCGTCGCTTGTAAAACGGGATCACGCTGGCTGGACGGGGCGCCGGGGCCGAAACCGGCTCGGACGTCATCGCCCCGGCAGGGTCCGGCACCAGCGTTGGTGTGGGCTTCAACGCAGGCGCCGAGTTGCGCACCGGCGTCGGGTTGGCCGAGGCACCCTGGCCGCCGGCCGGCGCCGCGCCAGCAGACCCGGATCCCACCGCCCCTTCACCCGATGCGTCCAGCTCCTCAGCCACACGAATCGCGTTTACCACCCACTCGTAACTCTCCGGATCCACGGCGATCTCGGCTTCGACCCTCGCCCGTTCCTCCGGGGGGAGTTGGCCATCCACATAGGCCGCAAGGGTTTCCGCGTCGAGACGCCCGGACCTGGGCTGCTCAGACATAGGCCCCCCCGGTGCTCGCGGGGTTAGACGGACGCATCCGGCGCTTCTCCACTGCGGCTCTCATCGTGCGACTCCGTCCGCCACGTCGGCCGGCTCGAGCCCGTCCAGGGAGCCGGCGAGATCGGCCGCGCTCACCCCCTCGTGCTCGAGCCGCTGCTTGAGCTCACGCCGCAATCGTTCGAAGCGCCGGTACAACTGCTTCTGGTCCTCGCCTGTCATGACGGCAATCCGCGACACGGCCACCCCGCTCCAATACCGCAGCCGAAGAATCGCCTGGTCGCCAGGCGGCAAGGCCGCCACGGCGCGCTCCAGGGCTTGTTGGACCGCCACCACCCGTGCGCGGCGTTCGCGTGCTTCGAGCGGATCGGCTGAGATCCCTTCCAAGGGCAACTCCGCCAGGCTCTCCTCGTCCACCCGCTGCCGCCGCGGCCGCCGCGGCAGGCGCGCCCACACGGCTTCGCACTCGGCAGCCGAGACCGCGAGGCCACGGGCGGTGACGGTCTGCACCGCTTCTTCGAAAGTGCAGTGATCGCGGAGCACGAGCCGCTCGAGCTCGATCGCCACCGCGCCGTGCCGACGCGCCTCGCTCGTCGGCCGCCACTTGCCCCACTCGTGATTGCGCCAATCGAGGAACAACCGCTCCACGACCGTGACGAGGAACGTGCGCAACGAGCTGCGCTCGGAGAATTTGCGAAGAATGGCCTGATCGTGATCCAGCAGGCGGACCGTGGCCCACGACTGGAACTCGTCGGCGTGATCCGGCGCGAGCTGGTGGACGCGGCAGGACGCGTTCAGCACCGCTTTGATCAGGGCCGCGTTCGCGGAGTACAGATCGACAGGGGACACCGTAAAGGTCCAGTCGGCAGGATTATGAAGCGGCCGGATGCAACCGGCGCACAAATCTGCGTACGGATGGCGCTGGCGCCAAGCTCGACCTTTGAGGAATGGGTGACGATGCTGACACACCGTCAGGAGTAACTGCCTGTTACTGCCGCCCGTGATAGCAGACCCCGTCCGGATGCAACCCGCCGTCCCTGACGGGTCTTTGTGAGGGCCGGGCTCCCCCCGGAGGACCGGCCCCCGAACGGGGTCCACCTGATTAGACGACCGCAGGGCCGGAGTTTCGCCTCCGTCGCGGCGCGGCCAGCCCGCGGCCCGGCGCCGGCCCCTGCGAACCCACCGTCCGTCCCTGCTATTTGATCGCGGCCATCACCCGCTTCACGAACTCCGCCTCGTTGCCGCGGTGCCAGCGCCAGACGACCACGAGGTCCTGCTCCGGCAGGATGGTGATGGTATTACTGCCCGCGCCGCGGGCGCCGTAGGCCGTAGTGGGCAGTCCCGGGTAGTTCTTGCCCTGCGTGTTGAGCCACCACAGATACCCATAGTCCGGGCCGTGCGCGCTGGGCGAGGTGGCGGCCTTCACGAACGCCGGCTGCAGCAGCTGCTTCTCGCCCCACTTGCCGCCGCGCAGCCACAGGTAGCCGAAGCGCGCCATATCCCACGAGTTGATCCACACGCCGCCGCCCCAGCGTGTCCCGCCGCTGACCGACGGCAGCCGTTTGCCGTCGATGTCGACGTAGCTGTTGTGGTACGGCACCCACTTCCAGGCGTTCGAAGCGCCGATGGGGCCCATGATCTCGTCGCGGAACACCTCGGGCACGGGCTTCTTGAACGTGCGCAGCAGCGACAGGCCGAGGCGGTTGATGCGGACGTCGTTGTACTCGTAATGGGTGCCGGGGCGCTGCAGCTCACGCGGCTTGCGCTCGCCTTCGCCGAAGGCCTCCTTGCCGACGAAGTCGTCCTTCTTGCCGAACATGGTGCCTTCCCACTCGGTCTCCTGCTGCAGGTGCATCTTCCAGGTGACCTGCGCGTTGCGAGGCGAGTCGTAGCCGCCGTCCTTCACGGTCGTGCCGACCGGCTCGTCCAGATTGGCGATCTTCGCGTCGCGCACCGCGACGCCGGCCACCGTGGCCATCATGCTCTTGGCCACCGAGTAGGTGGGATCCACCCAGGTCGTGTCGCCGAACTCCGCGACGATGTAGCCCTTGTAGATGACCAGCCCGTTCGTGGTGGCGCGCTTGGTCGGCACTGAGCCGAGGAGCGATCCGAAGATGCGTTCCTGATCCGAGAAGTCGATCTCGCGCGTGGACTCACGGCTCTGCGCGAAGGCCAC
>Ga0105103_10000541_pt1 | contig 21410 bp, 14 predicted proteins | sample PPLLaktember2015_2_FD_79107 | JGI IMG/M metagenome (GOLD analysis project Ga0105103, IMG submission 79107) | Freshwater sediment microbial communities from Prairie Pothole Lake near Jamestown, North Dakota, USA - PPLs Lake P7 Core (6) Depth... | ecosystem: Environmental > Aquatic > Freshwater >...
CTGCAGTCAATACCGGCTTGACGGACCTCGGGATTCTCGCTCTTGCCGTCTCAGGCACGAATCTCTTTGCGGGGACAGGTGGCGGCGTTTTTCTATCGACGAACAACGGGACAAGCTGGGCTGCTGCCAATGACGGATTGCCAAGCACTGGTGTCGGGTGTCTTGCCATTTCGGAGACGAATCTCTTTGCCGGGACTCGTGATGGTGTCTTTCTTTCAACCAACAACGGCGCAAGCTGGACAGCGGTCAATACCGGCTTGACGAACACTATTGTCGGTGCTCTTGCCGTCTCGGGCACGAATCTCTTTGCCGGGATTTATAGCAGCGGAGTCTTTCTTTCAACCAACAACGGCGCAAGCTGGACTGCCACGGGGTTGACGAGCTCGAATGTCAATGCTCTTGCCGTCTCGGGCACGCACCTCTTTGCCGGGGCTGGCTCGTTATTCGGGGGTGGCGGAGTCTTTCTTTCCACCGACAACGGCATAAGCTGGACTACTGTCAATGACGGATTGGTAAATGCCTGGGTTGCGTCTCTTTTCGTCAGCGGCACAAACCTATTTTCTGGGACTACAACAGGGACTTGCCTCATCGACCAAAGGGGCCACATGCATTCTTCCACTGACAATGGTTCAAATTGGGTTCCATTGAACATAGAAGGCGCCTCTTCTCTAAATAGTTTCTTAGTTTTGAACTCGAATCTCTTCGCCGGGACGGGAGGCGGTGTCTTTCTTTCAACCAACAACGGCGCAAGCTGGACAGCGGTCAATACCGGTTTAAAGAACACTGGGGTCTGTGCGCTTGCCGTCATTGGTACGAATCTCTTTGCCGGGACGTACGACGGTGTCTTTCTTTCCACCGACAGCGGGAAAAGCTGGACGGAGGCAAGTGCGGGATTGACGAACCCTACTCTCCGGTCTCTCGCTGTTTCGGGCACGAATCTCTTTGCCGCGACGTACGACGGTGTCTTTCTTTCCACCGACAATGGGACAAGCTGGGCACCTGCGAGCACGCCGTTCTCTTGGTTCTCTCAAATGGTACAGTCAGGAGGGAATACATTCGCCGGGACGGGAGGCGGTGTCTTTCTTTCAACCAACAACGGCGCAAGCTGGACAGCGGTCAATACCGGCTTGACGGACCTCGGGATTCTCGCTCTTGCCGTCTCAGGCACGAATCTCTTTGCGGGGACAGGTGGCGGCGTTTTTCTTTCGACGAACAACGGGACAAGCTGGGCTGCTGCCAATGACGGATTGCCAAGCACTGGTGTCGGGTGTCTTGCCATTTCGGAGACGAATCTCTTCGCCGGGACTTTTATGGGGGCGCCGTGGGATTCTGGTGCTTACGGTGTATGGCGGAGACCCTTGTCTGAGATGATTACCTCGGTCGAGCCTGCTACAAGTCAGTTGCCTTTGCAGTTCTCATTGTTTCAGAACTACCCCAACCCGTTCAATCCCTCGACAGTTATCAGCTATCAGTTACCAGGCATCAGTAACGTAGATCTGCGCGTATTCGATTTGCTTGGCCGCGAAGTCGCGCTGCTGGTGAACGAAGAGAAGCCAGCGGGGAGATATTCTGTGCAGTGGGATGCGGCAAGATTTTCGAGCGGTGTGTACTTCTACAGATTGCTAGCAGGCGAATACACAGCTACAAAGAAAGTTGCTGTGGTTCGATAGGCGAGTCTCTTACATGGAGCCCAAGCCCGGACATTTATCCTCGGGCCTTGCGGTTCGTATGCTATTCACATTCCTAGTAACCCACGCCCTGCTCACCCCCAGATGCCGCGCAAGCGCCGCCTTGGTAGCGAACGCTCCGCTCGACAGCAGTCGCGAGTATTCGGTAGCCAACTTCTGGTAGTCGATGCGGGGGCGCGGGGTGCCGAGTATTGGAATCGGCGATAGGAGCTGGGAGCCATCGAGTGCCTGCACTTCGGCCTGATCGAGTTGAAGAAAGCACCCCAACCGCTCCCGATCGATCAGAACATGCTTGGCGCCCTTGTCCTGATGCGCGAAAACCACTGGTATTTCGAGCGAAAGTGAGTTAGAGTCCCCGTGTCGCTCGCGGAGCCACTCAACATGAAACCTCGAAACTCACGTTTCGGGGTTTTCTTTTATTTCCCAGTTCCCCCCCTTGCCTCCACAATCTGTCTGCAGAGATTCCAACCTCATAATAATCGCACATGTATCTTGTTAACACAAGATTCCTGTGCTCATGATCAAAGACTCCCCGCTCCTCAGAGGGTGATCGCTACACCGAGCACAGCATAATGAAATAGAGAGAAGTTGTAGACCGTTTCGTTGTCCGCCCCACCCTCAAGTATCCGGTATCCCGCTCGCATGGTGAAACCATCAGTGAGACGGAGCATAACAGCGGCAAGCACATCTTCAGCCCTTCCCTGGGGTGCGGCCAGCGCATCGGCCTCAACAAGCAATCCAACAGTAGAACTGGCCTTCCAGAGAAATCGCACATTGATCAGCGGAACGAAACCCACATTGGTTTTTGTGGACGTTCCACCGCCGCCCGAGAGGCTGATCTTCGCATCGCGGATCTTGGCGGTCAGACCGAGACCAAGTTCGATCTCTTCTGACTTTGCAACCTCATACCGATATGTTAGCCGGTATGAATTGAACTTCCATTCGGCATCGAGTGGCGTGTTTGCACCGAACGTCTTGTCCTGGAATTGAACAGCCGTTCGGATGGTGCCACTGGCTTTCACGAAAAGAGGGGCCACAAGTACCGACACGGTATTGCGGGAGCCAAACGCATACGAAACTCGGCCCCGAACAAAAACACTCCCGTCTGTCTTCAACTCATTCGTGAGAGAGAACAAGGTGCCCCCTGTTCCAGGAATTCGGACATCGTTGTACCCCGGAAAGACGACGCCGGTTTCTACATCAAGGCCAAGCTGAGCAACAGCGGCAGACGTCGAGGCGAGCCAAATGCCAACTGCGAGAACAAGAATTCGAATGTTCATTGTATGCATGCTTTCAGTATAATTGGTTAAGAGATCGGCAACGTCCCAACTCAGTTCGGGGTCGTGGACGGCTGCCGCGCCTTACCCAGCTTCTCGAGCAATCCAGCCAGTGGCGGGAGGCCGTACCCGCGGTCATGAAACCAGAGCACACGCCCCTCTTCATCCAGAAGAATGACTCGCGCGTTATTGGGATTTTCTGTGCCTGTCCATTCCGTCAGCTTTCCTCCGTCGCCCCCGTAGACCGTGATGACATCCTTCCATGACTCCTTCGGGATTCCCTTCCTCATTCCTCCATCGATAACCTCCTTGAGCAATGAAGGGATCAAACCCGGAATCGTCGGGATTTCGTAGATGGGCGGGAGCGAGAGTTGTGACGTGAAGAAACCGATTCCCCATCGGTCAACGTCGAACTGCGCGTCCTGCTTGTACGCAAGAACGAGGATGACATTCTTCCCATTGAAGACTTCCGGTATCGTCGTTTGCTGTCCATCCAGAGATTTTCCCTGGACTGATGGGAACAGTTCACCCACGGGGGACCTGTTCGGGATGGTTGATCCGCATCCGACCAGGAAGCCGAGAGCGAGAGTACACAAAAGTGCTCGGATGGTCAGAAGAACAATTGCGAGCAGGTAGGAGGCATGAAGATGCTTCATGACGTACCCCGATCATCAAGAGTGAGGAGAAGGATACAGCGCTTCTGAAAACGTAAGAGGGATCGCAAACAACAGGAGCGGGAGCACCGGGTCGTCCTAAAATAGGTTGACGAGACTTATCATGTTCCGAAGGCCTACAGGGTGCACGCCGGGGGAAAAGCATTCAAGCAAATAAATCTTGGTGCGTTAAGAGCCGATCACGGATGGCCACGGATGCGGGCCAGACGAACACGGACGAAAGGCAAAATATTGTATCCGTGTTCGATGTGATCGTAGGTAGATCGGCGGCTCCAACGGAATCAATCAACCTCTATTCCCCGTCCAGCGCTTCGCGGACCTTCTTCGCGAGGCCGTTGGTCGTGAACGGCTTCTGCAGGAAATGCACACCGGGCTCAAGGACGCCGTGATGTGCGATGATATCCGCAGTGTAGCCGGAGATGAACAGACATCTGAGATTGGGATACAGCGTCAGGATGTTCTTCGCCAGTTCCCGTCCGTTCATCTCGGGCATGATGACATCAGTGATCAACAGGTGAATGCGGCCCGGAAATTCCCGCGCTTTCTGGATCGCCTCTCCCGGTGTCTTCGCAGCAAGGATTAGATATCCTGACGCTTCCAGCATCTCAACCGAAATATCCAGGATCGCCGATTCATCCTCGACGAGGAGAATGGTCTCCTGCCCCTTGTTGACTTGATCGGTGGAAACGTCCGGCTCATCCTGCAAGGTTTTCCCAGCATGCCTGGGCAGATAGACAGCGAACGTCGTGCCCTCCCCAAGCCTGCTGGTGACATCGATGAAGCCATTGTTCTGACTCACGGCACCGTAGACGGTCGCAAGCCCCAGACCTGTCCCCTTTCCGAGATGTTTCGTCGTGAAGAACGGTTCGAAGAGATGAGTGAGCGTCTCGGCATCCATACCGGAGCCATCGTCGCTGACAGACAGAAGCACATACTCACCAGGGACAAAGCCGGCATGCCTGCTGCAGAATTCCTCGTCGAGCACAGCGTCCTTCGTTGCAATGGTGATCTTCCCGGTCCCCGCAATAGCATCCCGGGCGTTGACGCAGAGATTGGCCAGGATCTGGTCGACCTGCGACGGATCCATGAAGACGGATCCAAGGTTCTCACCCGGCTGCCACACCAGTTCGATGTCTTCGCCGATGAGCCGGCGGATCATGTCGAGCATCGGCTCCACCGTCCCGTTGAGATTGAGGACTTTGGGGGCGACGGTCTGCTTGCGGGCAAAGGCTAGGAGTTGGCGGGTGAGGTCGGCGGATCGCTCGGCCGCTTTCTGGATCTTCTGCAAGTAGTTTGGAAGCAGAGAAGGATCTGAGCTCTTCAGGGCCAGTTCCGAATAGCCCAGGATGGCCCCGAGCATGTTGTTGAAATCGTGGGCCACGCCCCCCGCCAGCCGGCCTACCGATTCCATCTTCTGCGCCTGCGTGAGTTGGCTTTGCAGTCTCTCTTTTTCCTCCTCGGCCCGTTTGCTCTCGGTGATGTCGGATAAGAATCCCTCGATAAGTTCACTTTTGCCCGTGGATCCTATTCTTACTCCCCTTTCTTCGATCCACCTGCATGATTTGTTCTTATCGAAGATTCTGTATTCAATTCGAAATGCTTCATTATTGCGTAGTGCGGTGTCTACTGTCCTGTAAACATACTCCATATCATCAGGATGATACAGATCTCGAAAACTTATCCGATCTGAGAGAAACTCTTCTTTTGAATAGCCGGTAAGCTTCTTGACCGCATCGGAAAGGTAAACCATGGTCCAGCGTTCATCATTGTTGCACAAATAGATCACCCCGGGGGCATTCTCGGCGAGAACTCTAAATTTCTCTTCGCTCTCTTTGATTGCCTCGACGGCCCGCTTGCGGTCGGTGATATCATGCATAAAGGTGATCGACGCGCGCTCGCCCTCGTAGTCCACCGGCACCGCTGAGGCGTTCACCGTAATGACAGACCCATCCAGGCGCACGCAGTCGTGTTCGACATGGGGAACAGGCTTCCTCTCGTCGTTCAGGATGCGAATGCGTTCCCGCACGGTCTCGCGAATCTCGGTGGCGAAACGATCAATTACCGGAGTGCCCAGTAACTGGTCGGCCGTCTCGGCGCCAAACAGCCGCACAGCAGCCGGGTTCACATACGCAAAGGTTTCACCTCGTCTCACATATATGGCTTCGGGTGCGTTGTCGACCAGCACCCGGTAACGTGCTTCGCTCTGCCGCAGCGCATCCTCGGCCCGCTTGCGCTCCCGATGGGTAACTGCCAGCGCCACCTGGTCGGCCAACTGACAGGCACAATTGATCTCATCGTTTGTCCAATGGTGCGGCCGGTCCACATGTTCGAAGCAGATCAGTCCCAGGTTGCGTCCTCCTGCGCGAATCACTGCATCCAGCATGGAGGTGATGCGGTTGGGTTTCAGATAGTCGGTCACATACCCAACCGTGCGCGGATCGGTCATGGGGTCATGAGCGGCCACATACTTGCCGGTCTTGAGGGCATCGAACTCGCTCTGGAAGTCGGATTCATGCAACACCATCTCTGAGGAATGTGCGCGCGCAGAGGCTTGGAACAGGTCCAGGCAGACCAACTTCGTTTCATCCTCCTCAAAGAGCCAGACGCTGACGCGCTCGACTTCCAGGGCACGAGCCGCAGATTCGGTCAGTTCGACGGCCAATTCTCTCAGATCGCCTTCGACCAGGTTGGGACTGAGAGCAACAGCAGCAACCACCTCCAATTCCCGTTGACGACGCGCCTGCGTCCGCCTCTCCTCCTCCACGGCCCGCTTGCGCTCCGTGATGTCGTAGGCGGTCCCCCGCGTGCCGGACACTTGGTTGTTCGCGTCAAAGAGCACTTTGGCGTTGAAGACCAGGTGTAACTCGGTCCCGTCCTTGCGGAGGTGGATCGTCTCGTACCCTTTGACGATTCTCTCCGTCAGCAGGATCCGACCGAAGAGTTCCAGGTCACGCCGGGACTGTTCAGGGGATTGAAATTCGGCGAACGATCTTCCTAACATCTCGTCGATCCGATACCCAAACACCTGCTCCCAGGCCGGATTCAAGTACGTGTATCGTCCTTGGGCGTCACACTGCCAGATGAGATCCTGGGAGGTTTCCACCAGATCATGATAGAGCGCTTCGGAACTCCGCAGCGCCGCCTCTGTCTGCTGGCGCGCGGAAAGGTCGATGTCGATGCAGAACAGTTCGCTTGCTTGCCCCGGGACCGTGACAAGAGCGTGGGACGAATAGACCGGAATGCGCGATCCGTCCTTGCGCATGAGCGCGAGTTCCGCGGAGGGGATGGGCTTGCCGGTTTCCGCCATGTGCCGGATCGCTCCCCTCACTTCGTCGCGCATCGCGGGCGGAATGATGAGGTCCAGCAGGTTTCGGCCGAGTGCCTCCGCTGCGGTGTAGCCATAGAACGATTCTGATGCACGGTTCCAGTAGCGGACGATGCCATCGAGCGTGTACCCCTGCACCGCCACCGTGGCCACGTTCTGCAGAATTCCCCGGAACCGCTCCTCGCTCTCCCACAAAGCACCCTCCGCCCGCTTGCGCTCGGTGATGTCGTGAAGTGTGCCGACAATATACTCAGGTGCGCCATCGGCGTTGCGTATCAATTCATACTGGCCATGGATCCAGCGATGTTCTCCGCTTCTGTTCATCAAGCGAAATTCCCGCTCACTTAACTTCTTTCCGCTGCGATCAGCTTGTTCGAGTTCGAATCTGAATGGCATCAGTTTCTGGATGTCATCGGGATGAAAAAGGCCCTGAATGTTTTCAGGGGACATCTGTTGAATTTCTTCCGGAGAGTATCCGAACATTCGATTGACAGCAGGACTGATATAGTCAAAGCGTCCATCGGCAAACTTCTGCCGATAAATGACGTCTTGTGAACAGTCGAGAATTTCTCGAAAGCGTCTCTCACTCTCATGCAGTGCGTTCTCGTACTGTTTTCGCACGGTGATATCAAGAGCGGTAAACGTGATCCCCTTGGAATGATCGTTCCAATCGATTGGGGTGGAGCTCAGCAAGACATCGATGATCTTTCCATTCTTACACCGCCAGCGTGTCTCAACCGTACCAGTGCCTTGCTCCTGTATTTGCCGATATTTTTCCCGACCGACATATTCATAGCCTTCATCGCCGGGATACAGCATCCTCGCGCTCTGGTTGACGAGCTCGCGCTCCGAATAGCCGGTCATACCGCATAATTGCTGATTCGCCCGTACTATCACCCGATTGACAACAACCCCAATCCCCGCAGGGGCAGCGCGAAAAATGCTCTGTAAATAGTCCTGATTGTTGCGCAATTCCTCTTCCGCTCGTTTGCGGTCGGTGATATCTCTAAAGATACTCAGGAGAAAATGCTGTCCGGTGTCAAGGTCGATGAAGGAGTTTGATAGTTCGAACCAGACCTTGTTGCCATTCCAGAGTGTGACGAGCCGTTCGAAGTGAGGATGGACCGATTGTTTCTGAATTCGCTCAACAGTCATCTGCAGGATCCGCCGGCCAGCCGGCTGAGCATACACCTCATCAAGGAGACGCCCTTCCAGCTCTTCGCGCGGTTTATCAACCTGCCGGCAATATGCGTCATTCACCATGACGATGCGTCCCGATTCGTCGATCAGACGCATGCCGTCAAAGGATCTCTCCCAGATGATCCGGAAGCGTTCTTCTGAGAGACGGGCGTTCTCTTTGGGTTGTTGCTGCGTTCGGTTGGTTCTCTTCTTCCCCATGGCGTGAAGTCCTCGCTGAGCGCGTTGGCCATCAAAAGGTCATGCATGAAGAAAACGAGATTCCAATAGAGAGTCAAATGAGAAGGGAAGCCTGCCGACGGGCGGACAGCATCAGAGAACGACTTGGGGTGCGTCTTTAAGGCGGGGAAAAAGAGAAAAGCGCGAGCCCGAGAAGGTGCAGGACGCCATTGCCGAAGATCGTCAGCATGGGCAAAGCAAGATGCGATTCTAAAAGACGCACGAGCCACGACATGCCGCCTGCCTGCAGCGAATCCAGGCAGATCCTCGCGCCGAGAACGATTTCGATGATGGTCTTGGCGAGAATGTAGACGATAAACAGTGTTCTCAAATGAACAAGCCGGTTCATGATTGCACCTCCTTAGGTTCCTCCGGCCGGGCAATGGACGCTTCCGGCACTGAAGGCGTCTCCTTGCACCGAACAAGCCAGAGCAGGGGGATGGCGATAAGCAACAGGACGAATACGCGTCGTGCCTTGCTCATGAGTTGTCCCATCTCGATTGATATCGCATTCACCAAGAAGTTTCCTCGCCCGTCAGGTCCTTGCCAGCACAGACGTTACGGCAAGTGCGTTGGATGTGAATCACCTCTTTCTCAAGAGATACAGAATGTGACACCGAGGGGCGGAAGAGTGTGGTGATGCCTCCATGTTTGGAGGGGGGCTCGGAGAAGTTCAACTTGGCCTCGGTTGGACAGGGCGGGAGGAAACGCTCGAAGCGCTTGTGGTGGATAAGGACTTGCTCAGTCCCTTTCCCTGAGGCGTGAAAAGCGCTGGGATTTCGAGGGAAACTGAGCCCAGCGACTGACGCAGCGTAACGAAAGAACCCCCGTTTCCGGGGGCTCCTTCGCTGGTGCTGGTGAGAAGTACGTTGATTCTGCCGGTTCACAGTGAGCGATGGACCGACATCATTCGCTCGTCAACGATTCGACGTGGATGAGGCAGACCTGCCGATCTTGTCAAGGAGGGGACCCATGTGTGCCCGGAGTTCGGCCAGGCTCACTGGTTTCAGGAGATATGCGCTCACACCGAGCGCGATGGCTTCTTTCACTGTTTCGCTGTCCTTCCTCGCTGAGATAACAACGACCGGCGTATCGCCGATATCGGCATTCGAGCGCAATTTCCTAAGCATCTCGATTCCACTCAACTTCGGCATCATGAGGTCAAGGAAGATGACTTCGGGTCTCATACTGAGGGCCTTCTCGAATCCGTCTTCTCCGTCTTCCGACTCGACCACGGTGAATTTGAAATCGCGACGGAGCCATCGTGAGAGCAGTTCGCGTGAGTCATCACTGTCTTCTACAATCAGAGCTTTCATCATTTCTTTCAAATTATCATGCATTGGAACAACTGAATAATTCTAGTCAAATTATTGAAGGAATTCAACTGTATGGACCGCAGGCTAATGATGAGGAGGATGTCGTTCGGTTCTCAACAGCGAAGCAGGCGTCAAGGCTAGTCCTCAACACCACCCTCGTGCTCCTTCGCGAGGTACTTGTTGCGCTGCAGAGTCGCAGCTCTGGAGTATACGAGTATTCGTGGCTACTCGCAGGGCATGTCGATGGCAAGGGATTCGACAAGCCGGAGAACCGTCTTCCTGTATGTCGAATCAGAGAGAGGGGAGGGAGTACTCAGCAGGACCATCCGAATTCCTTTAATCCGACAACGCAAGTCGGCTTTCGCCCGCCTGCCACCATAGACTCATGGAGGCGTGCAGGGGGACAGGTGTTCACGAAGAGGATGATGTTGCTGAAATGAGCACGGAGTGAAGATCCAAGAACCGGCGACTGCGTTAGCCTGGTTTGCCGGGCTTATCAAAGACCTCGATGCGGTTCAGAGGATGACAATTGATCGTCGTCTGGAGTTCCTTGTTCGATATTCGGCTTTGGCAGCTATGAGTTGATTATCCTCCGTCGTTGTAACACCTGCGCTTCAGGCATTTCAACGCTCATCCGCCATACCTGTGACTGGTTCTCTGCTTTCTCTGGTGAACGAGAGCATCAGCAGCACGATCGCAAGGGCGATGTACGCCGTCGTGAATTGATACGGCACCTGCCTATAGGGCTCCGCAAGCTCCCATGGGAAATACATCGCCCCGTCGGGCATCGCGGAATGGATGATGCCAAAGAAGGAAAGAAACGCGAGCATCCCGAGATACGCCGCCGATCGCCTCAGCCGCCGGTCGACCATCTCCGCAAGAAATGCCGCCCACAACATTCCGGTCACGATGAATCCGTTCCCCAGCGCGACAATCACCTGCAGTTCTGGAAGCGACTTCCCCGGCTCCTTCATGAGCGTGTCAAATGTCGCTGATGGAACGACCTCTGGATTTCCCAATTTGATCGAGAGCAGTCTTGCCAGCGTCGGGAAAAAGGCGAACGCGACAGCTGGCGCATGCCGTGCCGGGACCGCATGGAACGATTGCATGATGATATGTAATGCAACGAACACCAGGATCGGTGCCAACACAGCGCGCGGGATGAGCTCGACGATGAATGACACGTAGCCGAGAATGCCTCCGAGGCCGACGAAGATCCCTGTCAGCAACGTGTACCCAGCCTGCGATCCCATTTTCTTGTATGCGGGATGTCCGATGTACGGTGTTGTCTGCGCAACGCCGCCGCACAGGCCGGCGAGGATCGTCGCAGCTGCTTCCGTCAACAGGATGTTCCGTGTGTTGTAGTCATCACCCGCTACTCGTGCACTCTCCGAAACGTTTATCCCGCCGACGATCGTGAGTAGCCCGAAGGGGACCGCGAGCGGCAGATATTTCAATGCCGGTTCCAGTCCCTTGATAAAATCCATCGTCGGGAGCGGCAGTCCGAAATGCAGTTCCATCGGCGGCGCGCCTGCATACGTGCCGCCGATCACGCCGCTGGGTCCGAACAGATAGTACACCGTTGTGCCGACAACAACCGAGGCCAGAACACCGGGGATTCGCCACGGAAGCTTGATGCCTGCGACGAGCGAATAGAACACCATGCCGAGGGCAATCACACCAACCAGCGGCATTCCAAAGATGTCGACGAGCGGCATCATCCCGATCAATCCCATCCCAATTCCGGCGAGCGAGCCAAGCAATCCCGCCTGGGGAACGATACGCTGCACCCAATTCCCCAGGAATGAGAAGATCAGCTTGATCATCCCCATGAATATCATGGTGGCCATGCCGATATACCATGTCATCATCGCGGCGTCCCGCTCGGCCAGGCCTTCGGCCTTCAGTCCGACGAATGCAGGTCCCAGCACGATCAAAACAAGCCCGATCGTTGATGGCGTATCGATGCCCAACGGCATCGCTGTCACCCGACGGTTGCCGGTTCGCCTTGCCAAGCGGAATGCCATCCACGTGTAGACAAGATCGCCAAAGAGAACGCCGAAGGCCGTCCCAGGAAACATCTTCGTGTAAACGATATCCGCCGGGTACTTGAAGACGACGATGAGCACGCCGGCAAGAAACGAAAGAACGGTGAGATTGTCGAACATCAATCCGAAAAAGCCGTTGATGTCACCCGGAACGAACCATCGGTATCGTTGCTGCGCTGTCTGCGTGGGCATACGGTCCTCGAAGAATTATTTGGTCGACAGTGAGCCCGGTCCGTCCCCGACCACATATTCCTTCTGCAGGACGCCGGCCGCGTTCAACTTGAAGACCTTGTCCGCCCCAAAAGCCGCGACATACACGTTCCCGGATACGTCAAACGCCACGCCCGAACCGTCCGTACCTGGAAGCAAGGGACTGGTCGATGAATTGACGATCGTGCCGGTTGACGCCGTATATGTGATCACGCCGGAACCGAACGATCCGAGATAGGCGACTCCCGCACTCGAGATAGCGATATTGCCCGGGCTGCCGCCGACGGTGATGGTCTGCGTCACGGCATCAGTCGACGGATCGATCACGGAAACCGTTCCAAACACCGAAAAATAGTCACCCGTGGATACGACATGCACACGTCCATTTGGCGCGACCGCGCACGCCTGCGGATTTGTCGGAACATTGATCGTTTTGATGACCGTATCAGCCGTCGTTGAGATGACGGAAACCGTTCCTTGTCCATAGGTGTAGTCGTTCCCGTTGAATGCGGTGTTCGCGACATAGACCTTGCCGCTCGCGATCGCAATGCCCGTCGCCCCAACACCGACCGTGATCGTCTTCGTTACGGTCAGCGCGGTGGGATCGACGACTTTCACGGTGTTCGATTGCGAGCAGGTCACGTAGGCTTTCGTGTTGCTGAGAACCGCGATGTTCATCGGGTTATTGTTCGCGCCAAGCGAGATGGCTCCCTTCAACGCATACGACGTCGCATCGAACACCTGCACATTGTTCGAGCCGGAGTTGACGACATACAGATTGCCGCCGTAGTACAGGATCTGATTCGGCCATGTCCCGACCGTGACCAAGTTGTTGTACACCGAGTCCCTCGTCAGGTCGATCGTCGAAATCGATTGTCCTAAGCTGTTCAGGACATAGACCGCCTGCGACGATGCCACTGGTGCAACCGGATTATCTTCATCCTTCTCGCATCCCACGAACGACCAGAACATCAACGCGGCACACACCGCGCCAACGACCCATAACGTGCACTGTTTCATACGAATTCTCCTGAAAAGTGAAAAGGTGATTGGGAGATGAGGCTCCCGTCATGGTGAGTTATGTGTGTGTTGTCCCTGTTAGTCCAGCGCAATGATTCGCGACGCATCAATTCCCATGGTGAAACGAAATTCACGCGGCGGCATCGGGAATCCCTCCATGATCTGGTATTCACGATCAAAGAGATTCTTGACTTCCCCCTGAAGTTGAACCGGGATCCCGCCCACTGTCCATCGCCACCCGATGAGCATCTCCGCGGCATCGTACGATGGCAACGCAACGGTATTTGCCACGGAGGTGTAGCGTTTCGTGACAAACGATGCCGAGACCCGGATGAAGATCGGCGACAGGTCTGCTTCGATATTCATATTGTGGGTATGCCTTGGCCGGTACGGAAGGGTCTTCCCCTTCTCGTTCACCTTGTCGGTCTCGTTGATCGCCCGGATGTACGTATAGTTCCATTCGAGTCGGATGACGCTGTTCCAGGGTGTCACCGCGGTCTTCACTTCAATTCCCCGGATGCTCGACTTGCCGATATTGTCCGGCATCCAGAGTCCGCTCGAACCTTGTTGCCAGCTGATGAGATCCGTGACATCGTTTCGGAAGTAGGTGACGTCGGCAGACAATCCCCACCACACAGGATGCCGGAACATCGCCCCGAGGTCGAAATCCACTCCGCTCTCGGGCTTCAGATCCGGATTCCCGCGTGTCCATGGATCAGCCGGCCAGTAGAGGTCGTTGAACGTCGGTGCGCGGAACGATCGACCGAAGTTCCCCTTCAGCGACGCCTGCCAGGGATCACCTACGCTGATCACCATCCCGATCTTCGGACTGACACGTCCGCCGAAGTCCGAAAAGTTGTCCCAGCGAGCCGCGGGAATGAAAATGATCCGTTTGATGCCTCCAAGCATCGCTCCGAAGAACGGCTCGAACTCATCCTGCAAGTACACACTGTGCGTATTGCGGAAGGGCGTGCCTTGCGTGTTTGTGCTTCGCAGGTCGTCGCGCCGATAGGTGTATCCTCCGATGATCACATTCGACGCACTGAACACAAACCTTCCCTGAACCTCAGACCCCCACGCATTTCCTTCATGCGTGGAGTGGATCGGCACCAGAGAAGAAGGACTGTCGTACCACGATGTGAATTCATGAAGATACGCTTGCACGTGGATGCTGTTGTACAGCGAGCCGACCCGCTGATCGTACGAGATGCTGTACGATTTGTTTTCATTCTTCTTTCGCGCATCGAACGATGGTTGAAGCGACGTCCCCGGCGATCCTCCTTTCGATGAGTAGTATTGCGACGAGACGGAAAGCAAGCGGTTCAGACTATCCATTCCAAACCGGTAAGAACCCTTCATGAAAAGCGCATGCGACACGAGGTCCGCATTTGCTCGCTTCACACGTCCGAGGTACGGACTCGTATATTCGAAGTCGCCGTCACTGGACAGAAACTTGTAGTTGACAAGCGCAAAGAGGTTTCCGCCGGAGTAGTTCGCGCTTCCTTCGCCGCTTCGGAGTCCGAACGAGCCCGCCATTGCTTTGGCACTCGCCCCGGCGTTTTCCGCGTGCGGCTTCGTCTTGGTGATGATGTTGATCACGCCTCCGACGGCGTCGGCGCCATAGAGAGCGGAAGTTCCGCCCTTCACCACCTCGATGCGTTCAACGCTTTCCATGGAGATCCCGCTGAGGTCAACATCGCCTGATTGCGCGGTATTCAGCCGTTGTCCGTCGATCAGCACGAGTACCTGTCCGGAGGTGGAACCACGAATGGAGAGGGATTTCTGGTCGCCAATGCCGCCGTAATCCTTCGCAAACACGCCCGGAAGCATTTCCACGGCCTGGGCAACATTCTGAAGATTCCTCCGGGTGATGTCACGCATCGATACGACTTCGACCGATGAGGGAACTTCGCTCACCAGCGACCGCTCGCGCGTTGAGGTGATCGTGACCGGATTGAGCTGATAGGAGGTCTCCATGAGCATGAAGTCGACCTTCTTGCTCTCCGCCGGGGCGAACGTGAGTTCCCGATCCTCGGACGTATATCCGAGAACGCCCGCCGTGATGGTCCACCGTCCCGATGGAATGCCGGTGAGCACATAGTAGCCATCCGCGTTGGCGCAGACGCCGATATGCGTGTCCTTGATGAACACAACGACACCCGGGATCGGAAGGCGCGTTGCGGCATCGGTCACCGTGCCGGAGAGCATGCACTCTTCCTGGGCTGCAAGGATCCCGGTGCACAGGACACAGAGAATCGATATCGCGAGTTTCTTGCTCATCAGGGCTCTTCGTCCTCTCCGGATGACCGACCCCTAGATCGAACATCCAATGGTCAATCGGAATGCTCGTCCCGGGATAGGACTTCCATCCGTGATCATGATGCTCTCATCCATGAGATTCATCAATTCGAACTTCCCGGTCAGGTAGAGGCTTGAGACAGCCATTCCGTAGCTGACATTCGCATCGAGGATCTGGTAAGCGGGGAGTCTGAGCGTGTTCGAGGCGTTCGTGTACCGCTTGCCGACATGGTGCAGGACGACATTCACTTCGGCCTTTTCGTATCGGGCGGTCACCGTCGCGTCGACCTTGTTGCGCGGTCGATAGATCAGATCCTTGTCGCGGGTCGTCAGGGACGAGCTCTTGTCCAACGCGACCATGTACGTGTAATCCGCGCCGATTTCGACGTATTCCTTCCAGGGCTTCCAGCGCGCACCCGTTTCGATGCCGCGGGCGTCGGTCTTCGAGATGTTCGTTGGGCGCCACAGCCCTCCGGAACCCGGAGCCCAGAGAATTAGATTATCGATGAGATTCACAAAGTAGTTCGAGGTGAACGACACTTCCCCGAGAAGAGGATAGGAAACGCTGATGCCAATATCATAGTTGACGCCCCGCTCCGGGCTGAGGTTGGGATTTCCCTCGGCGTAACTGTCGCGCGGCCAATACAGATCATTGAATGTCGGCGCTCGATACGAACGTGCGAGATGCGACGTCAGGGTGTAGCGCAACTCGCCATTCTTCTGGAAGGAAAGACTGATCTTCGGGCTCCATTCGGCACTGAAATCAGACGGATAGTCGTACCGAGCGGCCGGAGAGACGGAAAACTCATCAAAGGCGAATCCCAAGTCCTTGATGGTGACGGTAGCCGTCGCATACGCCGCGTGATTGTTGCGTTTCTTTGATCCGATATCCGAGCTCTCGATTCGATCCTGCCGGAATGTATATCCATACGCCACCTGGGTATTCTCAAAGAGACTGCCGCTCTGTTGCAATTCAAGTGCATACGCATCATTGTTATGCTTGCTGTGGATCGGCACGAGCCCGTCAGGTTCGTCATAGCGTGTTTCGAAGAAGTGATAATACGATTGCACTTTCAGATTGAATCCGCGGAAAACGTCGGCATTATCGTAGTTGAAGTTGAGGTTCTTGTTGTCATAGCGAAGGCGCGCACGCGGCGTCAATTGATTGATGAGTCCCGGAGCTCCGACATTGGCCGAGTAGTACCCGCCAGCCGCGGAAACATTGATCCCCTGTCCCGGGGCAAAGGCGGCTTTCACAAAGACATCATGGGAAGCCTGGTCATTGTTGATCCAGGTCTCCCGTCTTGACGTGTTCGGGTCGGTATACTCGAAATCCCCGTCGGTGAGATAGCGTTTGTAGTTGACAAAGTACGAGAATTCGCCAAGCGTTTGCGAGAGTCCGATACTGCCGATCCGTTCCGAGAACGACCCGATCGCCGCCGACACGTTGGCATTCATACTCGACTGTGCCGACTCCGTGCTTCTGCTCTTCGACGTGATCTTGATGACGCCGCCGACCGCATCTGCGCCATACAGAGCGGAACTCCCGCCACGGATGACCTCGATCCGCTCCACGTTGTCGATGGGAAGGTTGACAATATCCACGCCCCCCCCTTGCGCCGTGTTCAACCGCTGCCCGTCGAAGAAGATCACGACCTTGTCCGCTGCGACGTCGCGGAGCGCGACCTGTCCGTTCCGCACATACACGCCGGCGAGATGCTTGAGTGCATCGCCGACGTTTTGGCAGGAGAGTTTCTTGAAGTCGGCTTCCAGAAGAACCGATTCCGACGTCGATGCGACCTGTGCCGCCACGCTGTCGAGTTGTGCCAGGAGGCGGGGAGGAACAAGAATGAACATCCCGATGATCGACAACAGCAGCAATCGATGCTTACCCATGGGTAATCCTTTCCGAATATGCAACGGGGGAACGAACCGTACTCCTTACTATCGATCGATCTCAATTCCTTCAACGACAAGTTTTTCCCGAACGACCATTTCGTCGATCTCGTCCGGAAGGTCATACACGCCCGGTTTCCGCTTCGGTGTGCGGAGCAGATAATGGAGTGATGCGAGCTGAAGAGAGAACGACATGTCCAGTATCTCCGCAGGATGTCCGGATCCGCCCGCGATGTTGACGATGCGCCCGTCGGCCAGCAACACGACCGATCGGCCATTGGGGAGCTGGTACTCGAAGATATTGTCCCGGACTTCTTTCACAGACCGGGCGAACGACCGCAACGCGGGAACATCCGTTTCAAGATCAGAATGGCCGGCATTGCCGATCAACGCGCCGCTCTTCATTTCCTTCAGATGCTCAACTCGGAGCACTCGCTCCAATCCTGTCGCCGTAATGAAGATGTCGCCGCAACAGACCGCTTCGTGGATCGGCATGACGGAATACCCGTCCATGTGCGCTTCGAGCGCCTTCCAGGGATCCAGTTCCGTAATGATGACGTGGGCACCCATTCCCTGGGCAATGGTGGCCACACCGCGGCCAACCCATCCATACCCGAGGATCACAACCTTCTTTCCGCCCACGGTCATGTTGGTCAAATGCGTCACGGCCGTCCATGTCGATTGACCTGTTCCATAGCGATTGTCGAAGAGATGCTTCGATTTCGCGTTGTTCACGGTGAGCGCCGGGAACAGCAGCGTCCCGGATTGTTCGAGCGCACGCAGCCGAAGGACACCCGTGGTCGTTTCTTCACTGAAGCCGTTCAGCCGGCTTCCATACTCAGGTCTTGTGTGCATCGCCGTGCAGATGTCTGCGCCATCATCCAGCACCGCCTGAGGACGCGGCAGCAACAGCGAATGAACCTCCTTCATGTGATCTTCGGCGCTCACACCGTGATGCGCGAACACGTTCACCCCTTCCTCGGCCAGCGTTGCGCAAACATCGTCCTTTGTGGAAAAGGGATTGCTCCCCGTGGCCCACACGTTGGCCCCCAGCTTTTTCAACACGAGGCACAGATACGCCGTCTTCGCTTCCAGATGGATCGACACGGCAACGGTCTTCCCTTGAAAGACACCGTCACCTTGAAATCGATCGCACAATTTATTGAGGACGGACATGCGGTGGGAGACCCACTCGATCTTTCTTCGACCTTCAGCCGCCAGTGCGATATTCGTGATATCATACGCAGTGTTCATTGAGCACCTTGGAAGATGATCTCTTCAACCGTCATCATGGTTTTCCTAGTAAATGATCCGTCCGAGTTCCCACGGGATCGTTCCGGCCGGATTCTCGCACGCCTCCGGATGGAGGAGATACGCCAGTTTCAGGATGGCCAGAACTTGCCGCGGACCTTCGTGCTTGAGCAGCGCAGAATCGTAATACAGCACCCGGCTATCCTGGACCGCCTTGATCTTGTCGAAGTCCTTTCGGCCGTAGATTTCACCCAATGGGGTGATGCCATCATACCCGCCAAGTTTCGCTTTCTTCCAGATCGGCGACAGGATGACGTCGGGATTCTTGGCAACGATGTCGCCGTTCGATGTCATGAAGACACCCTTCTCCACGTCTCCGTAGATGTTCTCTCCCCCGGCATAGATCATGAGATCGTTGAGCGGCGACCGCTTTCCGACCGCCCATGGTCCGATATGGTTGATCTCCATATAGACCCGGACCTTGGGGAGCTTGCTGGTCTTCGCAGCGATCTCCCGGATCTGCTTCCGGAAGCCATCCGTTTGCTGACGGGCCAATTCCCCTTTTCCGATTGCATCGCCAATCTCTTCAATGCTTTTGAATACATCGTCGAGGCTTGAGGGAACATAGTGCAGAACTTTGTATCCTTTGGCACGAAGTTCCTCGGTGACCTTCCTCTGAAAATCGGTGTCCGTGAGAATGAGGTCCGGCTTCAGCGAGTCGATGAGCGGAAAGTTCGTGTGGTTGAAATCGCTCACCTCTTTTACGCGCCCGGAATTCCGATCCTCGCTCACCTTTGCGGGAGTGTCGCAGAATGTCGTGCAGCCGACGATGAACTCGCCAGCATTCAATTCATAGACGATCTCGGTCAGCGTAGGCGAGAGGCTCACCACACGGTGCTGCGCAGACGATATGCTCAGTCCAAGGATAAGGAGGGCAAGAAGGAAGAATCGTCTGCGAATATCGAACAGCTGTCTCATAGGAGGTTCCTTTCGGTTGAGCACGGAACGCAGTGGCTCACCGTGCATCATGGGGTGCTCGTTTCCAATAGCGGTCAAAATGTTCGTGTAATTCTCTTTTCCCGCGTTCATCGAGGAATGAAGAGTCGATGGCATTGGCCCCCACCGTGCGCAGCAACTCCGGCGATGCGGCAACTCGTTCGAATAGAGCGACATACTCATCCGTAAGGGTACAACCGAACATCGTCGGATCGTCCGTGTTGATGGTCACCACCAGTCCCGCATGGAGGAAGTCTTTGACAGGATGAGACTCAAGCGATCGGACAACACCCGTGCAGATGTTGCTTGTCAGGCACACTTCCAACGGGATCCTCCGTGTGCGCAGTTCGTCGATCAGCATCGGGTCATCTATTGCTCGGGTGCCGTGGCCGATCCGTTCCGCTTCGAGGGCCCGAACCGCCCCCCAGATCGATCCCGCACCGGCCGCTTCCCCGGCGTGCGCGACGCGATGCAAGCCGAATTGCTTCGCCTTCGCAAAGGCTTCAACAAACAATTCAGCCGGATACTGATGCTCGCTCCCCCCGAGGCCGATTCCGATCACCCCCTGACCACGAAACACGGCAACCTCATCGACACGCTCTGCTCCACGTTCCGGACCGAAATCCCGGTTGATGTCGGCGATGAGCGCACACTGGATGCCGAATTCATCGTGGGCCTTTCGTTTTGCTCGGAGGACGGCGTGCGTGATACTCTGCATGGAAATGCCGTTTCCCTCGAAATCCCAGGGGGAGTAGAAGGCCTCGACGTATGCGACGTTTTGACTGTGGAGATCCCGCAGCGTCTCATACACCGATAATTCGAAATCTTCAGGAGCCCGAAAGAACTGGTTCTTCCACTTCCACGTTTCGATGAAGTGCGGGAAATCCGTATAGGCAAATCGATGCCGCAGATCCTGGATGGTGCGGATTTCCGGGGCTCCTCCATACTTCTGGATCAGCTGGAGCAAGGTTGGGAAGGTGAATGCGCCTTCCAGATGAAGATGCAATTCCACCTTCGGCATGCCCTTGATGAAGTCGTTCCACGGTGTGTGATGATGCGATGTCATATCGTTGAGTTCATGCGTCTTGTGCGGGTTGCCGCTGGCCATTCTCAACCAACGAAACTCACTTCACCCGAAGCCGGCCATATCTGTTGGCATACATGAAATTCGCCCAAATACCGTTCCACAGCATCCGCGTTCGGTTTCCATTCTTCTCAAGGTTGTCGATGCAGATGTCGAGTCCAATTTCCTTCTTCGTCGATGGAAAGTTCTTGAGCTGACTGAGGGGGATCGATACTTCAATCGTATACCCCCCTGCGATCCGTTGTGATGCATAGGCCACACCGGGCACCTGCGTTCCGTGCGGATACACCGTCCGCCAATAGGCGGAATCGCCCGCACTCGACGGCGGAGCGAAGACGAGCAGAACGACATCTTTGAAGGCGAATCGCTTCTGAAAATCCGCGGAATCCCGCAAGTCGAGATACAGCGAAACCGCATCCGCCTGATAGGGTTCCTCCTTCCGTGCCGCGTGAAGGAGATGCTGATCGCTGACCGTTCCCGCAAAGAACATCAGGCTGTCATTGTACATGATGGAGAATGATCCGGACGATTCGTTCGGTCCCTGCCAACGCTCGGGAACCAGCGTCACCATTGAACGATCATCCAGTCGAATGGCCCACGGATCCTTCCATTCCCGAAGGTCTCCATCGACCACGATGCTTCGCACGCTCTTGTGTGCGGCAGCCGTGCGGACGACGATCAGGTCCTTCGTCACAGAAATGGGGACCTGAGGTTGCGGGACATTCACCGAGAGGGTCAGGGCGGGACGCGCCTGGTGAATGATCTCCATGGAGAGATTCTGGGGAAAGGGAACTGTAAAGTCGATCGCTTTCGATTCTCCCGGAGACAAAGAAAACGATCCTTGCGCCGGCAGAATGGCCGCGACGGGCCGATCAACCGACCAGTGGAACGTCCCGGTGACCGGGTCTGCC
>Ga0105103_10000542_pt1 | contig 21409 bp, 17 predicted proteins | sample PPLLaktember2015_2_FD_79107 | JGI IMG/M metagenome (GOLD analysis project Ga0105103, IMG submission 79107) | Freshwater sediment microbial communities from Prairie Pothole Lake near Jamestown, North Dakota, USA - PPLs Lake P7 Core (6) Depth... | ecosystem: Environmental > Aquatic > Freshwater >...
ATCGAAACAGCGCTGCTTCGGTTGCCCGGTCTGCCGCTTATTTCCGGGGTCGGTATGGCAGGATGGGGAAGGAACGATCGCATTCGTGTCGAGCAAACAGGGAAGCTCTTCATCATCGGAGACGGCATATCGGAGGCGGACGAAGAACATCCGCCGCTTGCTCCTCGGGTCGGTGTGGTTTCGAACATGATGGCCAATGTCGCGCTGGACATTCTCTTGGGATCGGAGAAGGAATGAAACTGACATTGAATCACGTGCAGGAGGATATCCTCACAGAGAAGATGCTGCTCACGATCAACGAACTTCGCGCATTGAAGAAATTTTCCTTCAAATTTCTTGTCGTGAAAGTGAATGGTGTGCTTGTCCTGCGTGATCAGTATGATACCGTCACCGTCAAAGAAGGTGATTTTGTCGAGATCATCCATCTCATCAGCGGGGGATGATTGGAAAAACGACAAATCATTCCTAAGTTGCCTTTTGGACACGTGAAGCAATCGCTTGAAGATTGACTTCGTCACGAGCCGGCGCGATCGATTCCGGGTGCAAGACATGAATACGTACCTGCAATGCAGCAACTGTGAGGGAGAAGTCACCCCGGACAGCGACTTCTGTCCGCATTGCGGCATGTTATTCGAACGTGCCGGTGAAGTCGCCTGCGACAATCACCCCGATCGAAAAAGCGCCGGCGTCTGTATCATCTGCCACGCGCTTCTCTGCACCGAATGTGCGGTCGTTGTCGAGCAACGCGTGTTTTGTCACGATCATCAAGGTGTCCCCGTTCAGCAGGACTGGGCAGTCATCTTCTCCTCGACAGAGGTCGAAGAGTCGGAATTGCGCCGTGCGGTCCTCGAGGCGGGAGGCTACAAGGTGCAGGTTCAGAACTTTCAGTCTGTCGGCTATGCGTGGGGAGGAGGAGGCGACACGCCGATCTCCCGGAGCAATCTCGGACGTCCGGCGCTCGTGCTCGTTCCAATACCTGAATTCCTCGAAGCGGTGAGAACGCTCGAAGCGTGGGAAAGCGAAGAACCAACTGCCAACAGCTCAATGCCAGAAGGAGTAGGCGATGAAGATCCATGAATACCAGGGTAAAGAGATCCTCCGGAAGTACGGCGTTGCCGTTCCGAACGGTGGAGTGGCATTCTCGATCGACGAAGCGGTCAAGGTTGCAGAAAAGATCAGCGGCGGCGTTTGGGTGGTGAAGGCGCAGATCCATGCCGGCGGCCGCGGCAAAGGGGGCGGCGTCAAGGTCGCGCGGTCCCTGGAAGAGGTCCGCGAATTGGCCGGCCAGATCCTCGGCATGCGACTCGTTACGCATCAGACCGGTCCGGAGGGACGGATCGTCCGCCGGCTCTTGGTCGAGCAGGGAGTGAACATCGAGAAGGAGATGTATGTCGGGATCACGCTCGACCGCGCGCGCTCGCAGAACGTCGTGATGGTCTCCACGGAAGGGGGCGTCGAGATCGAGAAGGTGGCGGAGGAATCGCCGGAGAAGATCCTGAAGGAGGCCGTCGATCCATCCGTCGGGCTTCAGGCATTCCAGGCACGGAAGCTCTGCTTCGGTCTCGGTCTCAGCGGCGACTCATTCAAGAATGCGGTCCAGTTTCTTCTCGCCCTCTTCAAGGCGTACGAAGCGACGGACGCATCGCTCGCGGAGATCAATCCGCTTGTCATCACGAAAGAAGGACATGTGCTCGCGCTTGACGCCAAGATCAATTTCGACGACAACGCGCTGTACCGTCACAAGGAATTCGAGGCCCTTCGCGACATCGACGAAGAGGATCCGCTTGAGGTGGAAGCGTCCGCATCCAATCTCAACTACATCAAGCTCGACGGCAACGTCGGCTGCATGGTGAACGGTGCGGGATTGGCGATGGGAACGATGGATATCATCAAACTCGCGGGCGGGATGCCGGCCAACTTCCTTGATGTGGGAGGCGGTGCGAATGCCCAGACCGTTGAGGCGGGATTCAAGATCATCCTGAAGGACCCGAGCGTCAAGGCGATCCTCATCAATATCTTCGGCGGCATCGTGCGCTGTGACCGCGTCGCGACGGGCGTTGTCGAGGCGGCTCGCAAGGTGGATGTCCAGGTGCCGATCGTCATCCGTCTCGCCGGCACGAATGCGGAGGAAGCCGCGGAGATCCTGAAGAATTCCGGGATGAAGTTCCTCGTCGCCGACACGCTGAAGGAAGCGGCGGAAAAAGTGACCCAGGCGATCGCGGCGTGAAGATGAATCAACGGATGGAAAAAATTGTCCGCGTGTTCCGGAAAGGACAGGAACCGTCTGACCGGGATTACTGGATGACACGGACCGCGGAAGAGCGACTCGACGCGCTTGAAGCGATTCGTGCAGAATACAACGACACGCACTATGGCTCTATCCAAAGACTTCAAAGAGTTTATCGAGTTACTCGAAGGAAAGGAGTCCAATGATTCGACCCAAACTGATCGCAGGCAACTGGAAGATGTTCAAGACCCTCCATGAAACGGAGGAACTCATCAACGGGATCAAGGCGCAACTGCCCAGCCTTCCGCCCAATGTGCAGGCCGCGGTGTGTCCTCCGTATACCTCGCTGATGCTCGCGAAGCAATTGCTTGCCGGATTGCCGATCAAACTCGGCGCGCAGAACATGTATGCAGAAGACGAAGGCGCCTTCACCGGCGAGATCTCTCCGAAGATGCTGCTCGCGATTGGATGCGACTATGTGATCCTCGGACATTCGGAACGCCGGCAATTCTTTGGCGAGAAGGATGAGGCGATCAACAAGAAGTCAAAGAAGGCGCTTTCCTCGGGATTGATTCCGATCGTGTGCGTTGGAGAGACATTGCAGGAACGCGAAGGCGGGATCACCGAACAGGTTGTGACCAGGCAGGTGCGTGGCTGTTTCGAAGGTTTCTCCACCGAGATGATGACGAAGACCGTTATCGCATATGAACCCGTCTGGGCTATCGGCACCGGAAAGACGGCGACTCCCCAACAGGCTCAGGAGGTTCACGCGATCATCAGGAAATTGTTGGCGGCAATGTTCTCCCCTGAGGTCGCAAACTCCATCGTCATTCAATATGGCGGTAGCGTCAAGCCGGAGAACGCAAAGGAACTCCTCTCTCAAGTTGATATCGACGGCGCCCTGGTCGGCGGAGCCTGCCTCAAGGCTGACTCGTTCGCTGCAATAGTGCGCTCCGCATAGTGATTTTGCCCCAAAAAGGGCACAAATTCTTCGAAAACCCGCGATTTTTCGTTGCAATCGCGGGTTTTTTGTGTTATATTTGGGATTAGCCTGCGGATTGTCCTCATTTTCGCAGCTCTTTTGGCACATTTTGAAGGCCCAATTGGCTACGAAATTCTACACCTCCTCCCGTTTTCCGCGCTTTTTGCTGGTCACGATCGTATTCCTGAGCTTGGTGACCTCGTCGAAATCCCAACTCACCGTCTTGGAAAACGGCGGTGCGATGATGAAGGGGATCGACACAGGAATCCATCCAGATTCTCCGACACGGCAGAAGATCGACCTCAATGGCGAGTGGTCCTACTCGCTCGACGGTGAATCATGGGATCCGATCCGCGTTCCTTCCGCTGTGGACATGGAAGGATCCATCCAATTCCGCCGCACATTCACCATCACCGATTCTCTCCTCAGCGCCTCGGCATTCAAGTTCGTCGCCCTGGGCATCAACCATGACGCCGAGATCTTTGTGAATGAAACGTTCATCGGCCGGCATGTCGGTGGCTACACGTCGTTCGAGTTTGATATCCCTGACGACGCGCTTCAGGTGGGAAATGAGAACGCGATACGCGTTGTGGTTCACAACGAACTCTCGGGACGATTCACGCTCCCGGTGCGTCAGCAGGTTTGGGGATGGAAGAACTACCTCGGGATCCTGCGCGACGTGTTCATCCTTGCCGTCCCCCGGGTTTGGATCGACGGATTACGGATCCGCACATCGCTTGATCCTACCGGTCAACAGGGTTCCTGCATGGTCGAAGCGACCCTGACGGCGAAGCAGCTGCGCGGCCACGTTCCCGACAGCGTAACGCATCGCACCGTCCCCGCTTCACTCCTGCTCGAGCTCATCGATCGGAGTAGTGGTGTTGCGGTCTCCTCCCCCGTCAGCGCGCCTGTGGTCATCGAACAGAACAAGAACATTCCCGTCAGCGTGTCGGTGCTCGTCCCGTCACCGAAGCGATGGACGCCGGAACTCCCGGATTTGTATCTGGTGCGCGCATCGTTGGTCACGGCGGAGGGAGCGACACGTACGGTGCTGGATCAAACTTCAGTGAACGTCGGGTTTGTCGCCGTGTCCATGGTGGGGAATGAGTTGGTCGTGAACGGACGCAAGACGACCCTGAAAGGAGTGGTGTGGCATGAAGACGCTCCGCAAACGGGCGCTGCGGTCACCTATGAACAGATGGAACGCGACATTGTTGCGATCAAGTCGCTTGGGGCGAACGCGATCCGGTTTGCCTTCCATCCGCCCCATCCGTATGCGCTGAATCTGTGCAGTCGCTATGGATTGTTCGCCCTCGTTGAGATCCCCATCTGGAACGTCCCCGCAGAAGTGCTTGTGGACGAGAACTTCGTAGCCTTGGCGGAAGTGCGGCTGCGCGAAACGATTGAACGCGACCAGGCATTCCCCGCGGTGCTTGCATGGGGCCTCGGGCATTCGTTCGACACATCGGATGAACTGACGGCCGCCGTCATCCGGCGTCTCCGGGATGCGGCTCGCACGCTCGATGACCGGCCTGTGTATGCCGGATGTGTGCTCGCAGATGCGGACCGCGGAACGGGCGAAGCCGATATCGCCGCCGTGATTCTGCCGACCTCCGATCTGAAAGTCTTCAAGCGGCAGCTTGCCGATTGGAAGATCGCCCATCCGCGCAAGCCGGTCTGGATCCTCGGCTACGGCAAGCCGGTCGACCATCGCAATCGCAATGGCTACAACGACCCGCTGTCGCAGGAAGCGCAGGCGCGATTCTTTTTACAGTACTATGGCGCCATCAAGGACGCGGGCATCAGCGGAAGCTTTGTCGACGCGTTTGCTGATTGGCGGGGTGATCGACCGTTGTTGACGGTTCCTGTGGAGGATCGTTCGCTCTACCCCCTTGGCCTGGTGAGCGCGACACGAGAGAAGCGTGCTTCATTTGAGATGGTGCGCGTCCTCTATAATGAGGAGAAGATCAGCGCGCTCCCCGCGGGGACGTATCGATCTTCGTTTCCCATCGCCCACGTCCTGGCGGGCTTGTTCGTCATCATCCTGCTCGGCTATCAGTATGGCTACAATCGGCGTTTCGGCGAAGGTCTCAAGCGCGCGTTGATGCGTTCCTACAATTTCTTCGCAGACCTCCGCGACCTCCACGCGGTGTCCGCGGCGCACACGGTGATTCTCGCGTTCTCCATCTCGCTGACGTTCGCCGTTCTGCTGTCCGCTATTCTGTATCATTTTCGGTCGGACGCCATGTTCGACTATGTCCTGACCTTCTTTGTCGCCTCAACGGTCGCAAAGAATGCGATCATCTGGGTGACATGGAATCCGTTCGGCGGGATTGTCGTGCTCACGGCGGTCTTCTTCGTTGCCGGTGCGGTGCTGGCAATGCTGCTGCGACTTGTCGGGATGATCCTCAAAGCACGTTCGACCTGGTTCCATGTCTACTCCGTCTCGGTCTGGGGGGCGACGCCGGTCATCTTCCTCAGCCCGGTCGCAATGAGTCTCTTCAAATTGCTCCAAACGTCCGTGTATGTGATCCCGTCGCTTGTGGTCATCGCGGTGTTTCTGGGATGGACGTTCCTCCGGGTTCTCAAGGGCATGTCGGTGGTGTTCGAAACCAATCCGCTCCGAACGACCATCGGCGGCATCCTCCTGATGCTCCTCCTGTGTGGTGGCGTCGTGCTGTACTATGACGCGGTGTACGCCCTCGGTTCGTACGTCTCGTTCGTGGCGCATCTGATGCAGGCCGCCGGTTAATGTACCTTTCGAAGCTCGAAATATTCGGATTCAAATCGTTCGCACAAAAGGTCAACCTGACCTTCGATGCCGGCCTGACCGCGATCGTCGGTCCGAACGGCTGCGGCAAGACGAACGTCGTCGATGCCATTCGCTGGGCGCTGGGCGAACAGCGGCCGACGACCCTGCGCAGCGACAAGATGGAAGACGTCATCTTCAACGGCACGAAGTCCCGCAAGCCGTTGAACCTCGCAGAAGTTTCCATCACCATCGAGAACACCAAAGGCATCCTTCCGACCGAGTACTCGGAGGTCACCATCACCCGCCGGGTCTTCCGCTCGGGCGAGAGCGAGTACTATCTCAACAAGACCCTCTGCCGTCTGAAGGACATCCGCGACCTGTTCATGGACACAGGAATGGGTTCGGATGCCTACTCCGTCATCGAGCTGAAGATGGTCGAGAGCATCCTGAGCGACAATTCCGACGAGCGGCGGCGGTTGTTCGAGGAGTCGGCGGGGGTCACGAAATACAAGCATCGACGGAAGGAAGCGAACCGCCGTTTGGATACCGTCCGCACCGACCTCACGCGCGTGAGCGACATCATCCGCGGCGTCGAGAAGGCGGTGAATTCACTCGAGCGTCAGGCGCAGAAGGCGGAGAAGTACAACGAACTGTCCAAGCAACTCGCCGGACTCGAGGTTGATCTCATCTCGCGCGAGTACGCGGGCATTGCCGGACGGATCGCTCCGCTCCGGGAACAGCTCTCCGTGGCCACGGATGAGAAGAACCGGCTCGAGGTCGAGGTCCGGCAGGAAGAAGCGTTGCTCGACGTCCTTCGCGCGGAGTTGGATGATCTCGAAGCTCAATTGACCGCGACGCAGAACGACCTGACGGAACGGCAATCCATCCTGCATCGGCTCGAACAGCAGCAAGCGACGTCGGCCGAACGCCTTCGATCGCTGCAGGCGAACATCGTCCGGTATCGTCACGAGCAGGATGACCTGGGCCGTCAGCGCGCAGAGATCGAACGGGCGCAAGTTGAGCGGGGCACGCGCCTGACCGGCCTCGCTGCTGCCATCGCAACGGCGATGGAGAACGACCGCGCGAAACGGGCGCAATGGGATGAAGTGGAAGCCCAACTCAACACGCGCCGCAGTGAATTGAAAGCCGTGCAGGATCGCGTCATCGCCTTCATCCGCGAGCTGGGCGACCTCCGCAACCGTGAAAGCCAAATCAAGGCGCGCATCGAGAATATCCGCGGACGCGTCGGCTACACGAGCGAAGAGAACGAGGTCTATCTCCACGACATCGAGAAGAATCAAGAACTCATCGCCAAATTGACCGCGGAGGATCGGCAGCTGCGGCTTGCGTTCGCCGAGGCCGAAGTGCGAACGCATCAGATGGAGGAATACAAGCAGAAACTGCAGGACGAGATCGATCGTCTGCGGCGAGACGAACTGGAGGTCCGCGCCGAACTGGAGCGGAAGCAGGCACGCATTGATTTCCTCAAGGGCCTGGTCGAAAGCTATGACGGGTTTTCGGAAGGGGCGCGCTACCTCATTACGAGCGACGAGTGGAGTCGGAAGATCCAAACGACCGTTGGCGAGGCAGTGCGCACCGATCCGCGCTACCGCGTCGCGATCGAAACGGCACTGGGCGAGTCGGCGGGGTACATCGTCGTCGACAACGTTGAAGAGGCGTATGCAGCCATTGATGCGCTCAAACGACACAACAAGGGGAAGGCGACCTTCATCTGTCTGAACCGTCTCCCGCATGTGCGCGCCCATCGGACGTCCCTTGCGGCGAAAGGCGTTGTCGAATGGGCACGGTCTATCGTGAATGTCGCGGGCGCACACGAGGCCTTGTTCGACTATCTGCTCGATGAGACGCTGCTTGTCGAAGATGTTCCGGCGGCACTCCGTGTCGTCGGCGACCATCCGGCCATTCGGTGTATCACGCTTGAGGGCGAAGTGGTGACCGGGAGCGGCGTTGTACGAGGCGGAAGCGTGCGGCAGGATGAAGGCGTCCATATCAGCAAGCGTTCACAACTGGAAGAGCTGACGACCGATGTCCATCGGCTGACCGGACGGCTTGAGAAGATCAGAGCAGAAGCGGAACAGAAGAGCGCCGAACTGGACAGCATGAATCTTCGCAGACTGATGGAGGAAGCCCGTTCCATCGAGCAGCAGAAGACGTCGGTCGAGATCCGCATCGCTCAGCTGGCGTTTGAGCGCAAGCGGGCCGAGGAGAACATCGACCGCAACAAGAGCGAAGCGGGGAAGCTGGCGCAGGAGATCGATGTGCTCACGGGTGAACTGAGCACGCTTACGCCCGCCATCCAGGAAATGATGGCGGAGCAGGCCGAGGCGGACCAACAGGTCGGCGCCGCGACCAGCGAGGTTGAGACCCTCGAAGCGCTTGCGACGGAAGCGTCTCGGATCGCGAATGATGCACATGTCGCCGTTCTCACCCTCAACGGTGAAGAACGGAGTATCAAAGAGGCGGTGGACCATGCGGCAGCGATGCTCGCCTCCATCGCGTCGACGGTGGAACAGCGTACCCGCGAGATCGAGGAAGCGGGAGCAGAGATTCAGGAGATCACGGCCTCCGGATCCGAACTGGAAGGCCAGATCGCCATGCTGCGCAAAGAATTCGCCGCCGTGCTCGAGCAGAAGAAGGGAGTCGATCAGGAATATTCCGCGAAGCGCGGTCAGATCCATCAGATCGAATTGAAACTGAAGGACGAACGGCTCAAGCAGGAGGGATCGCTCAAGGCCGCATACGACCTGGAGATGAAGGTCCAGGAATTGACCATGCGCGCCGAATCCTTGCGAACGCGGGCAAAGGAAGACTTTGATCTTGATCTCGACGCCCAGCAGCTCGCGGACCATCCCGAATTCGACGTGGTTGCGGCCCGGGAGGAAGTGCAGAAACTGAAAGAGCGGATCGCAGCGCTTGGCGCGGTGAACTTCGCCGCGTTCGATGAATACCAGAGCGAGAAGGAACGGCTCGACTTCGTGACTGCTCAACGGGACGACCTGCTGGAATCCGAGAAGACGCTGCTGCAGACCATCGAGGAGATCAATGCGACGGCGCAGAAGCAGTTCCTCGATATCTTCGAGCAGATCCGGGACAACTTCATCACGACCTTCAAAGGATTGTTCGATGAAGGGGATGAGTGCGATCTCCGTCTGGAGGATGGAGTCGATCCGCTGGAGGCGCGCATTGAGATCGTCGCGAAGCCGCGCGGAAAGCGCCCGACATCGATCGACTTGCTGTCTGGCGGCGAGAAGACCTTGACAGCCATCGCGCTCCTGTTCGCCATCTACCTTGTCAAACCGAGTCCTTTCTGCATCCTCGACGAGGTCGATGCGCCGCTGGACGACACGAATATTGACCGGTTCACGCGCATCATCCGGCGGTTCTCAGATAATACGCAGTTCGTCATCGTGACGCACAACAAACGGACGATGGAGTCCGCGAATGCGATGTACGGCGTGACGATGGAAGAAGAAGGCGTTTCGAAACTCGTGTCCGTGCGGTTCAACGAAGGAGAACCGGTTGAAAAATAGTCCACCACTGACTACTGATCACTGCCTCCTTCTCCATGCTCCGCATCTTCTGTGATTTCGATGGCACCGTCTGCCCCTCTGATGTAGGGGAGCAGTTCTTCCGGACATTCGCCCCGGACGATGCGCAGCGCATTGTGGAGGAATACTTTCGCGGCGAGATCAACTCGTCGCAATTGCTGCGAGAGGAATGCGCCGCGGCTGGACTGGTGTCGCCAGAAGCGTTCGATCGCTTCGTCGGCAGTTTTCAGATCGACCAGCACTTCCCGCCGTTCGTGGAATTCTGCGAATCGCACGGGCTGGGCGTGGTCGTCTTGAGCGATGGATTGGACCGCTACGTTCGCCGTCTGCTGGATGCCGCGGGACTTGAGCGGATCCCCGCATATGCAAATCATCTGGTGTTCACGCCCTCCGGCGGAATAGACGTGGAATTTCCGTACACGGACGCCGAATGCCGCGATTGCGGCAACTGCAAGCGCAACCACATGCTGACGCTGAGCGCGGATGAGGATGTGCTCGTCTACGTCGGCGATGGCTACTCGGACCGGTGTCCTGTCCGGTACGCGGACATCATCTTCGCTCGTCGTCGGCTGATCGCGTTCTGCCAGGAGCAGAATATCACGTATCAGGAATTCCGGCATTTCGGCGACGTCCAGGAACGCTTGCAGGAGATCGCCGGCCGCAAACGAGTGCGTCACCGGCGGGAAGCCGCGATGGCGAGACGTGATGCATTCATTCAGGAATAGACCGTGAAAACTCTCCGGCAGAAGCTGTTCCAATATCGCGGTTACATGCCGATCCCGTTCTTGCTGGCGATGATCGTGTTCGCTCAGCCAACGAATGTGACGATGCTGGTCGGATTTGTCATTGCCGCGCTCGGCGAGTTCACCCGCTTCTGGGGAGTTGCGTACGCCGGAAGCCTGACGCGCGTCACGGGTTCGGTGGGTGCGCCGGAGGTGATCGTGTCGGGACCGTTCGCGCATGTCCGTAATCCGTTGTACGTCGGGAACATCCTGACCTATGTCGGCGTCGGTGTCATGTCGAACGCGTTGTTCCCGTGGCTGGTGATCGGAGCGTTCGTCTGGTTCGTCTTCCAGTATGTGCTCATCGTGCAATTGGAGGAAGAATTTCTTGAGGGTCATTTCGGCGAACCGTATCTCGTGTTCAAGCGGAATGTTCCCCGCTTCATCCCACGCGTGTCGCCATATCGCGCGGAAGCGCATCAACCGCCGCACTGGGACGAAGCCGTTCGCTCGGAGCGCCGGACCTTTGAGGCGCTCGCGCTCGTGATGGCGATCCTTGTCGTGCTGTGGATCTGGAGATAACGTGATCCTCCGGCGCGTCATGATCATTGCCGGCGAAGCGTCCGGCGATCTGCACGGAGCCGGAGTGGTCCGCGCGTTGCGCGCGCGCAATACCGAAATGGACGTGTTCGGCGTCGGTGGCGACAGGATGGAAGCCGAAGGGATGAAGCTCGTGTATCACATCCGTGAGCTCGGCTTCATGGGATTCGTGGAAGTGCTCAAACATCTTCCCTTCATCAAGACGATGGAGCACACGCTCGAGCAATTGGTGAAACTCCAGCGTCCCGACGTTCTGGTCCTCATCGATTATCCGGGATTCAATCTCCGGTTCGCGCGCATCGCCAAGCGGTACGGCGTCAAGATCGCCTATTACATCAGCCCGCAAGTATGGGCATGGCATCGGTCGCGCGTGAAGAAAATGCGCGGGCTCGTCGACAAGATGCTGGTCATCTTTCCCTTCGAGGTCGAGCTCTATCGGCAGGAAGGGATCGATGCGGAGTTCGTCGGCCATCCGTTGTTGGATGTGCTGGATGCGCAGCGCGATCAGGACGGCTTTCGGAAGCGCCACGGCATCCCGTCGGACGGTCCGCTCCTCGCGCTCCTTCCCGGGAGTCGCAAGCAGGAGATCGAACAGATCTACCCGGCAATGCTCGGCGCTGCACGGGTGATCACCCAACAAACCGGCTCGCGCGTGTGCGTCGGTGTCGCCCCGACATTGAGCGAACAGTACCTCCGTACAATGTATCCCACGGAGGGGGTGACGTATGTCTCCGGAGCGACGTATGACGTTATGGCCAACGCGGACTTTGCCATCGTGACTTCGGGAACGGCGACGCTGGAGACCGCCTGCTTCGGGACGCCGCTCGTCGTCGTGTACCGGACATCTTGGCTCACGTACGCCATCGGCAGGATGCTTGTGCAAGTGAAGAACATCAGCTTGGTGAATATCGTCCGTGGGAAGGGAATTGTCCCCGAACTGATCCAGCACGACGCATCGCCGGCGCGTATCGCCGGGGCGGTTCTCCGTGTCATGAATGATCCGTCCGCGCTCGAGGAAATGCGTTCGGAGCTTTCGACCGTGCGGGGGATGCTCGGTCAGCCCGGCGCCGCGGAACGTGTCGCGGACCACATTATTCGACTGGTCTGAATGATGCACCGCGCGCGCAACCTCCTTCTTCCGCTGTCGCCCCTGTATGCCGCGGGTGTCATGGTCCGCAATGCGCTCTTTGACGCAGGCATCCTTCACCGGGCGGCCGTCGAAATGCCGGTCATCGCGGTCGGGAATATCTCGGCCGGCGGTGTGGGGAAGACGCCGTTGGTCGAACTGATCGTTGACGAGTTGCGGAAAACGACGCTCGTCGGCATTGTGAGCCGCGGGTACGGACGCAAGTCCCACGGTACGATCGTCGTGCAGGACGGAACGCGATCGATGGCGGATGTGTATGAGGCCGGCGATGAATTGCGTCAGCTGGCGAACCGGTTCCCGAATACCATCATCGTTGCGGATGAGCGGCGGGCACGCGGCGCCCGGATGGCGATCGCGTTGGGTGCCCAGGTGATCGTGCTGGATGACGGATTCCAGCATCGGTACCTCAGACGGAATGTGGACATTGTGGTCATGACGGCGACCCAGGTGCTGCATGGTGAGTGGATGTTGCCGGCGGGAAATCGACGCGAACCGCTCGCAAGCCTGCGACGTGCGGATATCATCGCCGTGACCCGCTGTCACGATTCGGTCCAGATGGACGCGGTGGAGCACACGTTGTCCCGGTTCAGCAAGCCGATCATGTGTCTCCGGACGCATGTGCGGCGGATCATGGATGTCACCGCAGATCGGGAACTCGAGTTTGACTGGCTGAAGCACAAACAGGTCATCGCGTTTTCCGGGATCGGTGCCCCGGAATCGTTCGATGAGATCCTCAAGCAACTGGGCAGCAACGTCATCCAGCATTATCGGCACCGCGATCATCATTGGTACACAGAAGCCGACCTCAGCGAGATTCGGAGCGCGGCGGATCGGCATCGTGCGTCGGCGATCGTGACAACGGAAAAGGATGCGGTGCGGCTGAGGAATGGCATCGGACACGGATTGCTCGACACTGTGCCGCTGATCACCGTGGGGATCTCGCACCAGCTCGCGCGAGGACGGGTGGCATTCGAGAGCATGCTGAAGGCGATCGGACACAAATGACCATCGGTGTCACCGACACGTTCAACGAAGACAAGTATGAGCAGTATCTTCGTTGGTTGCAGCGCACGGCCCCCGAGGCAGAGTATCGGAAGCTGTCGCACGTGCTTGCGAATGCCGATGCGGTGGAGTTGCTCGACGGCCTCGTCCTGACGGGCGGCGGAGACATCCACCCGAAATTCTACGAGCGGGACGATGCGCTGGCGCGAGTCAGGGGGGTGGAGGAACTTCGCGACGTATTCGAATTTGAACTCGTCGATCGGGCACTGGACCGCGACCTGCCGATCCTCGGCGTCTGTCGCGGCATGCAGACGATGAATGTCGCCCTTGGCGGTTCATTGATCGTCGATCTGCCGACGGACGGCTACAAGGAACATCGCCACGCCGACGCTTCGGCGTTGATGCACCCTCTTGGGATCGTGCCGCACTCGATGCTTCACCTCCTTGCGGGAGGCCTCGATGCGAGCGTGAATTCATTCCACCACCAGGCCGTCGACCGGCTGGGGCGCGGATTGATACGGACCGCGATCTCGACCGACGGCGTCGTCGAAGCGGCTGAGTGGGCATTGAAGGACGATATGCCGTTCCTGTTGCTCGTCCAATGGCATCCTGAGCGCATGCTGGAGGACCCACTGTCGGAACGGATCGCGCAGATCTTTATTCGTGAAGCACATCAATACCATCATGACCATCAACATCATTCGTGATCAACGAAAGGACAGGACACACATGGCAAAGCCAATAAAGTATGTCTACTTCTTCGGCGGCGGAAGAGCCGACGGGAAAGCGGACATGAAAAATCTCCTCGGCGGCAAAGGCGCCAACCTCGCCGAGATGACGAACATCGGCCTCCCGGTTCCTCCGGGATTCACCATCACCACGGAAGTCTGCACGTACTATTACGCGAACAAGCAGACCTATCCGAAGGTTCTTGCGGCCCAGGTGAAGGAAGCCCTTGTAAAGGTCGAGAAGGCGATGGGCGCCAAGTTCGGCGACGACAAGAATCCGCTCCTCGTTTCGGTCCGTTCCGGTGCGCGCGCCTCGATGCCCGGAATGATGGACACGATCCTCAATCTCGGCCTGAATGAGAAGACCGTCGCGGCCATCATCGCAAAGACAAAGAACGAGCGGTTCGCGTATGATTCGTACCGCCGCTTCGTTCAGATGTACGGGGACGTCGTTCTCGGACTGAAACCGGTCAACAAGGATGATATTGATCCGTTCGAGGAACTCATCGAGCAGAAGAAACATGAGCGGGGCGTCAAGGCGGATACCGAACTCACGGCCGAAGATCTGAAAGACCTCGTCGTCCGCTTCAAGCGCGCCATCAAAGAGAAGACGGGACACGATTTCCCCGAAGATCCGATGAAACAGTTGTGGGGCGCGGTGGGTGCTGTGTTCTCCTCCTGGATGAACGACCGCGCCATTGCATACCGCAAGATGTACGACATCCCCGAATCGTGGGGTACCGCGGTCAATATCCAGTCGATGGTGTTCGGCAACATGGGCGTCGATTCGGGCACGGGCGTGGCATTCACGCGAGATGCTGCCACCGGTGAGAACTACTTCTACGGCGAATACTTGATGAATGCGCAGGGAGAAGACGTTGTGGCCGGCACGCGCACCCCGCTTCCCATCAGCGAGCTCAAGCGGGACGATGCGAAAGCACTCGCGCAGCTCGAAAAGATCCGCAAGGCGCTGGAGAAGCATTATCGGGACATGATGGACATCGAGTTCACGATCCAGCAGGGCAGGCTCTACATGCTCCAGTGCCGTGTGGGCAAGCGGACCGCGTTCGCCTCGATCAAGATCGCGGTGGATATGGTGGACGAGAAACTCATCAGCGAGAAGGAAGCGCTCGAGCGCATCGATCCCGACCAATTGAATCAGTTGCTGCGTCCGATCTTCGACATGAAGGAGAAGGATGCGGCGGTGAAGGGGGGACGGCTGCTGACGAAGGGTCTCAATGCCGGTCCCGGTGCGGCCACGGGTCGCATCGTGTTCAACGCGGTCGATGCAGAATCTTGGGCGAAGCGCGGCGAGGCGGTAATCCTTACACGCATCGAAACCTCTCCGGAAGACATCAAAGGTATGAACGCAGCCGAGGGCATTCTGACGGCCCGCGGAGGCATGACCTCACATGCGGCGCTTGTCGCGCGCCAGATGGGGAAGGTCTGTGTTGCTGGCTGCGGCGACCTGCTGATCGACTACATGAAGCGCACCATGTCGGTGAACGGCAAAACGCTGAAGGAAGGAGATTGGATCTCCATCGACGGCACCACCGGCCAGGTCATCGAAGGAAAGGTCAACACGAAGCCGTCCGAAGTGCTGCAGGTCCTCATCGAGAAGACGCTCGAACCTGCGAACGCGCCGGTCTATCAAACGTTCGCGAAGGTCATGAAGTGGGCGGACAAGTACCGCACGATGAAGATACGGACGAACGCCGACCAGCCCGATCAGTCCGCCAACGCGATCGCGTTCGGTGCCGAGGGCATCGGCCTCTGCCGCACCGAGCACATGTTCTTCGGTGAAGGCAAGATCGGACCGATGCGTGAAATGATCCTTGCCGACACGGTCGAGAACCGCAAGGCGGCGCTCGCGAGGCTGCTCCCGTTGCAGCGGAAAGACTTCGCCGGCATTTTTGAGGTCATGAATGGCCGTCCGGTGACCATCCGCACGATCGATCCGCCGCTGCATGAATTCCTTCCCCATGAAGAGAAGGATCAGCGGGCGCTCGCCGCGCAGATGGGCATCCCGTACGAGAAGGTCAAGGAACGCGTCGCATCGTTGCACGAGTTCAACCCGATGCTCGGTTTCCGCGGTTGCCGTCTCGGCATCATCTTCCCCGAGATCACCGAGATGCAGGCCCGCGCCATCTTCGAGGCTGCGGCCGAGACGAAGAAGAAGGGCATCGACGTCGAGCCTGAAGTGATGATCCCGCTTGTCGGCAACGTGAAGGAACTGGACCATCAGGCGAAGCTCGTTCGCGCGCAAGCCGAAGCGGTCATGAAAGAACAAGGGGTGAAGTTCAAATACCTGGTCGGAACGATGATTGAGATCCCGCGCGGCGCCGTTACGGCCGACGAGATCGCGACCGTGGCCGAGTTCTTCAGCTTCGGAACGAACGACCTGACGCAAACGACCCTCGGCGTGAGCCGCGACGATGCGGGACGGTTCCTGACGCCGTACGTCGAGAAGGAGATCTACGCAAAGGATCCGTTCGAAGTCCTCGATCGCGGCGGCGTCGGCCAGCTCATGAAGATGGCGGTCGCACGCGGTCAGATGACCCGTCCGAACATCAAGCTCGGCATCTGCGGTGAACATGGCGGCGAGCCGTCGAGCGTTGAGTTCTGCCACATCATCGGGCTCAACTACGTCAGTTGTTCGCCGTTCCGTGTCCCGATCGCCCGTCTCGCAGCGGCTCGTGCGGCGCTGATGCATCCGGCGGTCGTTGCTCCAAAGAAGTCGGCGGCGAAGGCCACAAAAGCGTCGAAGGCGAAGAAGTCTGCGCGGCGACGTTGAACGGCCGTCAATTCCTCGGGAGGCGAGTCGGCAACGGTTCGCCTCCCGGATCGTTTCTTTCAGAGAAGGATAACCATCATGAAGCTTTCCGATTTCAAGTATCCGCTTCCGCGGAACCTCATTGCCAAGCATCCGGCCAGCCCGCGCGACCATTCGCGCCTGATGGTGCTGAACCGGAACGGGGAAACCACGGAAGACCGGAAGTTCCATGAAATCGCGGAATATTTTTCGAAGGGGGACTGCCTGGTCGTGAACGAGACCAAGGTGTTCCAGGCGCGACTCTTCGGAAAGAAGGAAAAGACGAACGCGAAGATCGAGGTATTCCTGCTTCGCGAGTTGAACGCAGAGGAGAACATCTGGGACGTCATCGTCGATCCCGCCCGGAAAGTGCGGATCGGCAACAAGATCTTCTTCGACGACGGCAAGCTCTGGTGCGAGGTCATCGACAATACGACCTCGCGCGGCCGCACCGTGCGATTCAACCACAAAGGCGACTTCTTCAAGATCATTGAGCGGATCGGACTCACGCCGCTGCCGTACTACATCAAGCGTGACCCAACCGAGAAGGATAAGGACAGCTACCAAACGGTCTATGCAAAGACCCTCGGGGCTGTTGCTGCCCCAACGGCTGGTCTCCACTTCACGAGAGCGCTCTTGAAGAAACTCGAGGCGAAGGGGGTGAAGATCGTCCCCGTGCTCCTGCATGTGGGCCTGGGATCCTTCCGCGCAGTCGAAGTTGAGGATCTCACGAAGCACAAGATGGATTCCGAGTACTTTGAGATCCCGGCCACGACAGCGGATGTCATCAACAAGACCATCGACGGAAAGAAGAATGTCTTCGTTGTCGGAACGAGTTCCTGCCGTGCCCTGGAATCGAGTGTCACGTCCGACGGGCACGTCAAGCCGGCGAGAGGGTGGACGGACAAGTTCATCTTCCCCCCGTACGACTTCAAGATCACCGATCGACTCGTCACGAATTTCCATCTCCCCGAATCCACGCTGATGATGCTCGTCAGTGCCTTCGCGGGGCATGACTTCATGATGAAGTGCTACAAGAAGGCGATCAAGGAAGGGTATCGATTCTATAGCTATGGCGATGCGATGATGATCCTGTAGGAGCCGTTGAGCCGATAAGCCGTTGAGTCAATGAGCCGTTGAGCGGAACATCGATGCTTTTCCTCATAGGCTTTGGACTCATAGGCTCATATACTCATGGACTCATAGGCTCATATACTCATGGGCTCATAGGCTCATATACTCATGGACTCATAGGCTCATATACTCATGGGCTAACAGACTCACAACATTCTTCAATCCACCTCATGCCTCGTTCCCGTCCACGTGTTGTCGCAATCGTTCCCGCCGCCGGGTCCGGGTCACGTATGGGGGGCGCTGTCAGGAAGCAATTTCTGCTGTTGAAGGGGAAGCCCATCCTCGTTCACACACTGCAGCAGTTCGAACACTGTTCCGATGTGGATGAGGTGAATCTAGCCGTTCCGGAGTCGGCGATCGCAGAGGTCGAAGCACTCGTATCGCGATACCGGCTTCACAAAGTGGCCCGTGTGGTGATGGGGGGCTCCAAACGGCAGGATTCCGTCGCGAACGTGTTGAAGAAGATCCCGCTCAAGGATGCCGATATTCTTTTAGTACACGACGGCGTGCGTCCGTTCGTGGAAACGAAACGCATCGCGCATCTCGTGCGGCTCACGAAGGAGCATCACGCAGCCGTCCTGGCGGTGCAGCCGAAAGACACGATACGGCGGTCGGCTGGCGGCGGCTTCTTCGACCAAACGCTGGACCGCCATGCACTGTGGATCATCCAGACGCCGCAGGCATTTCGTGCGGAAGTCCTGCTTCGCGCGTTTCAAAAAGCGAAAAAGGACAGATTCTATTCGACGGATGAGGCGGCGCTCGTCGAACGACTTGGAATCAAGGCGAAGATCGTTGAAGGGAGCTACGACAACATCAAGATCACGACGCAAGAGGATCTCGAATTTGCCTCCCTGATCCTGCAGCGATGGCATGAAAAGGGCCTATTTTAGCCGGTTGATTCTCGTTGCGGGGGGTAGTACATTACTATACTGTAGTCGCTTTAGCCACCACACGAAGGATGTGTCCCATGGTGAACATGGTGATCGTTGTGCTGCTGAGTTACATCGTGGGATCGATCCCGACGAGTATCATGCTCTCCAAGTGGCGACATGGTTTCGACATTCGCGAAAAGGGGAGCGGCAATGCCGGCGGAACGAATGTCTTCCGGGTGCTTGGCTGGAAATCCGGCGTCTTTGTCATCATCATGGACATGCTCAAAGGGGTCATCGCAACGACCGTCATTGCCCGGCTCTTCTGGGATCCGACCCTGCCGTTCTACAACCGGACGCCATTCGACGATTTCACGATCATTCAGATGATCTGCGGCGGCGCCGCGATCATCGGACATGTGTGGACGGTCTTCGCGGGATTCCGAGGCGGGAAGGGCATCGCGACGGGAGCCGGGATGCTGCTTGGCATCGCGCCGACGGAGTTCATCGTGTCTATTCTTGTCTTTGCAGTCGTTTTCTACTCGTTTCGTTATGTCTCCCTTGGATCGATCATGGCGGCGATCGCGTTCCCGCTTTCTATCGTCATCCGGCATAACATCCTTTCTGATGAAGTGCACAGCTACAAGACACTGATCTTCTTCAGCACGGGCGTCGCATTGTTCCTCGTGTATTCCCATCGGGCCAATATCAAACGGCTTCTGGAGGGAACCGAGCGCAAGATCACCAGCTTCGGCAGCAAGAAGCAGACGGACGTCGCCTGATCGTCGGCGCGGACGGTCTGACCCCTCATCATGAATGTAACCGTCCTGGGTGCGGGAAGCTGGGGCACAACGCTCGCCCTGGTTCTGCACGACAATGGTCATATGGTGCGGCTCTGGTCCTACAGCAAGGACCAGGCGGCGGTCATGCGCTCGGCGCGTGAGAATTCCGAATTCCTGGCCGGCATTCCGCTTCCCCCTGACATCGAGATCGTCGAGGACATCGAGTCCTCCTGCGAACAACGCGACATGATCGTCGCGGCCGTCCCATCCCAGCACCTCCGCTCCATTCTTCAGCGCATCGCCCACCTCGACCTCACCCAGACCGTCATCTGTAATGTTGCGAAGGGGATTGAGAACGGTTCATTGATGACGATGTCCGAGGTGCTTATCGATGTGTTGATGCATGAGCGGAAAGAGAACCTCGCGATCCTTTCGGGGCCGAGCCATGCGGAGGAGGTCAGCAAGAAGATCCCGACGATGGTCGTTGCGGCATCGTTCCAACACCGAACCGCGAAGTTCGTCCAGGAAGCGTTCATGACGGACTACTTCCGCGTATATGTGAATGAGGATATTCGCGGTGTGGAATTGGGGGGAGCGATCAAGAACGTCATTGCGATCGCCGCGGGAATGAGCGACGGAGCCGGATTTGGCGACAACACCAAGGCGGCCATGATGACCCGAGGGATCTACGAGATCACGCGATTGGGAGCCAAGATGGGGGCTCATCCCATCACCTTTGCGGGATTATCTGGGATGGGCGATTTGATCGTCACATGCATGAGCCGTCACAGCCGCAATCGGTTTGTTGGTGAAGAAATCGGCAAGGGGCGCAAGGTCCGAGACGTGCTCAACGACATGATCATGGTGGCGGAAGGTGTCCCCACCGCCAAATCGGTCCACCAACTGGCTATAAAGCATAAGATTGACATGCCCTTGGCCTCCGAGGTGTATCAGGTGCTGTATGAGGGAAAAGACGCCAGCCAAGCGATCCTGGATGTAATGATGAGGGATGCGCGGGCGGAGCGCTAGGGGGGAGGACGAATCCTAGGTCTTCAAGGCTCTCCCAGAGCAAAGCCCAGAGCCTGGAGCAGAAGTCAAAACTCAAAAGGCAGAAGGTTTGGCCCGTGAAGGTACTGACTTGGAATGCTGAAATAATCACCACGAGATCTCACTGATTTACCGAGACGGAACCTCTGTGATAATCTGTGAAATCAGTGGTGAATCAGTTATCCGTCTCAATTCCTCAAGAACAGGCCCGACCATTGTCCCGACCACTCACCCGGCCAATCCCTGTTCACCCCACTTCCTTGCTTTCCCTCCCGTTTTTCGGTAATTTGCTAGAAATCCATTCCATTTCACATCCTCGCGCTTCCCCGTGAACCTCATTCTGGTCTTCTTCGGAAGTTACTTGGTTGGCTCGATTCCGTTCGCGTTCCTGCTCGTTCGTGCTTCGGCCGGCGTCGATATCCGAACTGCCGCGAGCGGCAATGTTGGTGCCTTCAATGCCTTCACGGTAACCAAGTCAAAATGGATCGGTACGACGACCGGTGTGCTTGACGGGATCAAGGGCCTGGTTGCGGTCCTTCTGGTTGGGTGGCTCTTCCAGTGGGAATTCTGGCCCCAAGCGACCGCACTTGCCGGTACTCTGATCGGCCATAACTATCCGATATGGCTGAAGTTCCACGGCGGCCGGGGTCTCGCAACCGCCGCTATGGGCTCGCTTGCCTTCGGTCCTGCCGGCTTGATCGTGTGGGGCCTTGCGTGGCTCGTGGTCTACAAACGCACGAAGGATATCCTCCGCGGCAACCTTGCGGCGATACTCGCAACACCACTAGTTCTGTACGTGATTCCCTCAGACTGGCTGGCGACAACGATTTACGCTCGTTGTTCAGCGATGGACTACGTTGTGATGATGAGTGTGGTCAGCGTGATACACTTCCTCCGTCATCTGGATGTGGTGAAAGAGGTGCTGGGCAGGAAGACCGTGAGCAAATGAGCCTGTGAGCCTGAAGTCTCTGAGCCTATGAGTAGAAGCATCGATTCTTTGCTCGCGGCTCAGAGGCCCAACTACTCAACTACTCAA
>Ga0105103_10000543_pt1 | contig 21409 bp, 23 predicted proteins | sample PPLLaktember2015_2_FD_79107 | JGI IMG/M metagenome (GOLD analysis project Ga0105103, IMG submission 79107) | Freshwater sediment microbial communities from Prairie Pothole Lake near Jamestown, North Dakota, USA - PPLs Lake P7 Core (6) Depth... | ecosystem: Environmental > Aquatic > Freshwater >...
ACCGACATCCTGCTGTTCCCGGCGCTGATGGAATCGCTGGGCAAGCCGGTGAAGTCCTTCGACATCGTCAGCCCCTATTTCGTGCCCGGGGACGACGGTACCGCGCTGCTGGGCGAACTGGCGCGCAGCGGCGTGCAGGTGCGGGTGCTGACCAATTCGCTGGCCTCGTCGGACGAGAGCGTCGTGCATGCCGGCTACATGAAGCGCCGCCGCGACCTGCTGCGCGCCGGCGTCAAGCTCTACGAGCTCAAGCCCACGGCGAAGGAACAATCGATGCAGGTGCGCGGCCGCTTCGGTGCCGGCAAGGTCGCCGGCCTGCATGCCAAGACCTACGGCGTCGACGGCCAGCGCATCTTCGTCGGCTCCTTCAACTTCGACCAGCGCTCGGCACGGCTGAACACCGAACTGGGCCTGGTGCTCGACAGCCCGCTGGGGGCCGGCGAACTGGCCGAGCTGTTCGACCGCGAATTGCCCGCACTGGCCTACGAAGTGCGACTCGCGCCGCAGGGTGAGGGTCTGGTGTGGGTCGAACACGATGCCTCGGGCGCCGAGATCCGCTACGACGTGGACCCGCAGACCGACTGGGGCCTGCGCTTCAAGGTCGGCTTGCTGTCCGGGTTGCCGATCGACTGGCTGCTGTAGCCACACGCGACGCAGCGCGACAGCGCGCGCTGCGGCCTGGTTTTCCTTGCTATCGATGACTTCCGGACAAGCGTCGCGGCCTCGGACGAGTGTCCCGAAATGCCAACTCCTTGTCCCGGATAGTCAAGTCTCGTTGGAGCCGCGTGCAGACACTCGCGGATGGCAGCAACGACGACGGAGATGGGCGATTGGCCTGCTTGTTGCAGACCCTGCGCATGGCGCGAGACGCGCGTCGCGCCGCGCCGGCCATTGCGCTGGCGGTAGCGTCTGCAACCCCGGCACAGCCCGCCGACGGCCCTTTCGGTGCGCTGGGGGCGTCACACCCATGCAGCGCGGCGACTACCTGGCCCGTGCCGGCGCCTGCATCAGCTGCCAAACTGCTCCGGGGGGACGGCCCTTCGCCGGCGGCTTCCGGGTGGATTCGCCTTTCGGCCCGCTGTTCGCGCCGAACATCATGCCCGACCAGGATACCGGCATCGCCCGCGGCCAGGGCCCTCCTGGCCGAGTTCGGCTTCGACCGAGGCAGCGGCGCAACGCCGCAGGAGATCATCAAGGCGCTGCAAAAGGCCTGCGACAAGCAGGTCGCCACGCTGTGTGCGCTGGGCGTCAAGCCGCTGGAGCTGGGGGGTTGAACACGGCTGGACCGCCCGCTGCGGCGATGCAGGCATGGGGTTCCCGCCATTCAGTGGGTCTTGCGGCTGAGGCAAACTCCAGGCCTTGTGCCCGGCCTGAGCAACGGCGGGCGAATCCACTGAAAGGAACAACATGAACGGCCTGATGCAGACGCACCCGCTGCTGATCTCCAACCTGCTCGTGCATGCCGAGCGTCACCACGCCGAGCAGCAGATCGTCTCGCGCCGCGTCGAAGGCGACCTGCACCGCTACACCTACAAGGATCTGGCCGCGCGTGCGCGCAAGCTCGCCAAGGCGCTGGCCGCGCTGGGCGTGCAGCCGGGGCAGACCGTGGGCACGCTGGCCTGGAACGGCTACCGCCACATGGAGCTGTACTTCGGCGTGTCCGGCTCGGGCCGGGTGCTGCACACGCTGAATCCGCGCCTGCATCCCGACCAGGTGGTCTACATCGCCGACCATGCCGAGGACCAGGTGCTGTTCTTCGACATGAGCTTCCTGCCGTTGATCGAGGCTGTGGCCTCGAGGGTCAAGACGATCCGCCATTTCGTCGCCATGACCGACCGCGCGCACATGCCCGCCAGCAGCAAGGTGCCGAACCTGCTGTGCTACGAGGAGCTGGTCGAGGCGCAGGACGACCAGTACGAATGGCCGCAGTTCGACGAGAACACCGCCAGCTCGCTGTGCTACACCTCGGGCACCACCGGCAACCCGAAGGGAGCGCTGTACAGCCACCGCTCCACCGTGTTGCATTCGATGGCCGGCGCCATGCCGGACGTGCTGGGCTGTTCGGCACGCGACACGATCCTGCCGGTGGTGCCGATGTTCCACGTCAACAGCTGGGGCCTGGTGTACGTGGCGCCGATGACCGGCGCCAAGCTGGTGCTGCCCGGCGCGGCGCTGGACGGCAAGTCGCTGTACGAGCTGTTCGAGCAAGAAAGGGTCACGCTCTCGGCCGGCGTGCCCACGGTATGGCAGGGCCTGCTGGCCTATGTGGATGCCAACAAGCTGAAGTTCAGCACCATGCGGCGCAGCGCCATCGGCGGCTCGGCCTGCCCGCCGGCGATGATCCAGAAGTTCCACGACGACTACGGCGTGCAGGTGATCCATGCCTGGGGCATGACCGAGATGAGCCCGATCGGCACGGTGTGCACCTTCAAGCCCAAGCACCTGGAGCAGTCGCAGGACGAGCGCTTCGCCGTCATGGCCAAGCAGGGTCGCGCGGTCTTCGGCGTGGACATGAAGATCGTCGACGAGGCGGGCGCCGAGATTCCCTTCGGCAGCGACAAGGCAGGCGACCTGCTGGTGCGCGGCCCGTGGATCCTGGCCCAGTACTTCAAGGGCGAGGGCGGCAACCCGCTGCGTGACGGCTGGTTCCCCACCGGCGACGTGGCCAAGATCGATGCCGACGGCTACATGATCATCACCGATCGCAGCAAGGACGTGATCAAGTCCGGCGGCGAATGGATCGGCTCGATCGATATCGAGAACATCGCGATGGCCCACCCGGCGGTGGCGATGGCGGCGTGCATTGCCGCGTTCCACCCCAAGTGGGACGAGCGCCCGCTGCTGGTGGTGGTGAAGAAGCCCGGCGCCGAGCTGACGCGCGACGACATGCTGAAGTTCTTCGAAGGCAAGATCGCCAAGTGGTGGACGCCTGACGACGTGGTCTTCGTCGATGCCATTCCGCTGGGCGCCACCGGCAAGATGCAGAAGATCAAGCTGCGCGAGATGTTCAAGGACCACAAGCTGCCCACCGCCTGAACCGGAGCCGACGATGCCGACCCTTCGCGTGGAAATGTTCGCCGGCCGCACGCTGGCGCAAAAGCGTGCGCTGGCGCGCGAGCTGACCGACGCCACCGTGCGCGCACTGGGCGTGCCGGCCAGTGCGGTGGAGGTGCTGTTCTACGACATCGAGCGCCACGACTGGGCGGTGGGCGGCACCTTGTGCAGCGACCCGAGCGCCGCGCCACCGCCGCAGCAGGCTTGAGGCCATGGCAGCACGCACCGCCCTGGTCCTGCCCGACTCCACCGCGGCGCCGATCGTTGCGCTGCTGGCTTCGGCCAAGGCCTCGCTGCGGCTGAAGATGATGGAGTTCGACGCGCCGGAGCTGATCGAGGCGGTGGCCGCCGCCGCCCGACGCGGCGTCAAGGTGCGTGTGATGCTCAACGCCGCGGGGCGCGGCGGCGTGTCCGACAACGCTGCGGCGCGCGCTGCGCTGCAGGCTGCCGGCGTCGAGGTGCTCGACGCGCCGCACAAGCTGTCGGTGGTGCACGAGAAGTCGCTGGTCATCGACGATCAGAGCGCCATGGTGATGTCATGCGACTGGTCTGCCGCCGGGCTGGCCGAGGCCCGTGACTTCGTGGTGCACACCACCCACCGCCACGAGGTCGACGAGGTCGCCGCCTGCTTCGACGCCGACTGGCTGCACCAGCGCTTCAAGCCGCACGGCAGGCTGCGGCTGGTGTGGGGCCCGCTGAATGCGCGCGAGCGCGTGGCCGAGTTCATCGACGCCGCGCGCCACACGCTGGTGGTGCAGAACGCGCGCTACCAGGATCCGGTGATGATCGAGCGCCTGGTGCGCGCACAGCGCCGCGGCGTGGCGCTGCAGCTGATGGCGCATGCGGTGCACCGCATGGAAGCCCGGGAGATCACCACCGACGTGGGCGGGTTGCGCATGCTGGACGACCTGGGCGTGCAGGTGCGGCGCCTGAAGCACCACCGGCTGCACGGCAACATACTGCTGGTCGACGGCGCACGCGCCATGGTCGGCTCGGTGAACTTCAGCCCGGCCAGCCTGGACCGGCGCCGCGAGCTGGCCATCGAAACCGACGATGCGGCCGCCATCAAGCCGCTGCAGTTGGCGGCGCTGCACGACTGGAGTCACTCGCGGCCGATCGACCTGTCCGAGGAAGGCCTGCGTGAGGAACTGCAACGCCACGGCCGCGCCGACGACGCCGAGCACCTGCTCGGCCCGGCGCCCGACGACGAGTCCTGAGCCGGATCAGGGCGTGGCCAGGCGGGCGCTGACGGCCAGTGCACCGCTGGCGCTGCGCAGCTCGAGCCGGTCGGCTTCGCGGCGCGCCTGTGCCACCGTGGCCAGTGCTGCCAGGAACTGCGCTTCCTGCGCCATGCGGCCTTCGGGCTGGGCGCACATCATGCGCGTGGCTGCCGGCGCCGTGATGCTCAGCGCGCCGCCCTCGGCCCGATAGGTGGCGTGGTAGTTGTTGCAGCCGGCGGAGCCGCTGAGCTTGCCGTCGCTGTCGAAGACCATCGTCAAGCTCGTGCCGGCCAGCACGCCGACGACGGCCTGGCGCCCGTTGTTCACGGCGGTGACCTGCCACGCGGTGCCGGCCAGCCGGTCGGCCTGCGCCTTCAGCTGGGCCAGTGGCTTGCCTTCGGCGCCGAGCAGCGTCAGCGTGTCGTACTCGATGCGGTAGGCGGTCGTTTCGTAGAGCAACGCGCCGAAGGCATTGGCCACCTGCATCACCTCGGGCGGGCAGGCCATCAGCGTGGCCGCAGACTTGGTGCCGAAGCGCAGCTGGCTGCCGTTGCGCGTGAAGGTCGTGGTGTAGCGGTTGCAGCCGTCGCTGCCCGAGGCCCGGCCGCCTTCGAAGCGCAACGTCGCCAACGGCTGGGCCGGCAGCTCGAAGCCCGGCACCCAGGCCAGCGTCCAGGCGCTGCCGTCCAGGCTACGCATCGCGCTGCCCGTTGGCGGCATGGGGGTGCCCGCTTGCGGCGGCGCGACCAGCGCGGCCGGCGGCGGAGGCGGCGGCGGGTTCGGCGAACTGCAGGCAGCGCACACGGCAGCCAGCGCGGCGGGTATCAACAGGCTTCGGATCATGGTGCGGCGGCATGCGGTCGGATTCCCGCGCCAAGTGTAGGGCTGGTTCCGAGCGGCTCAGCTGCGCGGTGACAGGCCATCAGCCAGCGACAGGCGGTAGGCGCGCCAGCCCGGCACCAGGCTGGCCACAAAGCCCGCAGCCAGCACGGCGGCCAGCAGGCCCCATTGCGCTGGCGATGGTGCAGACAGCGTCAGCGTGACGCCATAGCTCGATTGCAGCCACGGCGCCAGCGCGACCACGGCCGCCGCCACCGCGGCCACGCCCAGGGCCACGCCGAGCAGCGTGACCATGGCGCCCTCAGCGGCCAGCATGAACAGCACGTGGCGCGGCGCCGCGCCCACTGCGCGCAGGACCGCCAGCTCGCGTCGGCGTTCGTTCAGCCCCGCAAGCACCACGGCGATGAGGCCAGCCAGGCTGACCACGGCGACCATCGCCGACATGGCCAGCAAGGCCCGCTCGCCAGTGCCGACCACGTCCCACAGCTCGTCCAGCGCCACGCCGGGCAGCACCGCCATCAGCGGCTCGCCCTCGAAGTCGGCCACTGCGCGCTGCACCGCGAAGACCGCGGCGCGGTTCTTCAGCCCGACCAGCGCGGCGGTCACCTGCCGAGGCTTCAGGTCGGCCTGCAGGGCCTCGTCGGCCGAGATCTTCTTTCCGGGCAGGGGCACGCCGGCCACCCAGTCCAGGTGGATGGCCTCCATCGCCTGCAGGCTGATGTGCAGCGTGCGGTCCACCGGCGTGCCGGTGCGCTGCAGGATGCCGACCACGCGGAAAGGCTTGTCGGCATGGTCGGCCCCCGGCATGCCGCCGCCACCGTGGCTGAGCGTGAGCTGGTCGCCGAGCCGGTAACGCAGCCGGTCGGCCACCTCGGCACCGAGCACCGCTTCGTAGACGCCGGCCAGGTCGCCGCTGAAGGGCCGGCCCTGGGCCAGCGCGAGAGGCTGCCGGTCGCCGTAGCGGAAGCGCTCGAAGTACGCCGGTGTGGTGGCCAGTACCGGAAACCCGCGGTGCGAATCGCCCAGCGACAGCGGCACCATCCAGGCCACCGCGCGATGTTTGGCAATGGCTTCCAGGCTGTCGATGCGCACGTTGTTGGTGGCGCCGCCGACGCGGAACACGGCGTACAGCAGCAGCTGCATCGGGCCGGTGCGCGCGCCGACGATCAGGTCGGTGCCGCTGACCGACTGCGAGAAGTTCTCGCGCACATCGCTGCGCAGCCGCTCCACGCCCAGCAGCAGGAAGGTGGACAGGGCCACCGACAGCCCCACCAGCGCCAGCGTGCCGCGCCGGTTCCAGGCACTGCGCCACGCGATGGCCAGGATGGCCCTCACGCGGTCGCCTCCTGGGCCGCCTGGTTGATCTGCGGCAGCGAGACGCTGCAGTCGAACAGCTCGGCCAGCCGCTCGTCGTGGCTGACGAAGACCAGCGTGCTGCCCGCATCGCGGCACTGCTGCAGCAGCAGCGCCATGAAGCTGTCGCGCAGCGCGCTGTCCAGCGCCGAGGTGGGCTCGTCGGCGATCACCAGTTCGGGCTGGCCGATCAGCGCACGCGCCGCAGCCACACGCTGCTGTTGGCCCACCGACAGCTGCGACGCCGCTCGGGCCCACAGCCCCTGGTTCAGCCCCACGCGCTGCAGCAGCGCAGCGGCGGCGGCCAGCGGCGAACCCGCTGCTGCCATGGCGCGCTGCCGGCGCAGGCGCGAGAAGCGGCAGGGCAGCAGCACGTTGTCCAGCACGCTCAGGTAGGGCAGCAGGTTGAACTGCTGGAAGATGTAGCCCACGTGGTCGGCGCGGAAGGCGTCGCGTCGCGCCCCGGACAGCGAGGCCCAGGGCGTGCCCAGCAGGCTGACTTTGCCTTCGCGCGGCAGCAGCACGCCGGCCAGCAGCCCAAGCAGCGTGCTCTTGCCGCCGCCGCTGGGGCCGTGCAGGAACAGCGTGCGGCCGGCGTCCACGCGCAGCGCGTCGATGGCCAGGCAGTCGTGCGCCGCCCCCGGCCAGCGATAGCGCAGCGCGTGCAGCTCGATCACGGGCCGAGCACGATGCGGGTGTTGGGCCGCTTCAACTCGCGCTTGAGCTGCGCCTTCGGCAGCGCCAGTTGGACCTGCACGCGCTTGAGCTGGTTGAAGGCGAACAGGCCGGCATCGACAAACGCGGCGCGGCTGGCGTCGGCGCAGTCGAACTGCCACTCGGCTTCGAGTTCGGCATGGCCGTCCTTGGGCGCCGCCTCGGCCTTGCCCAGCTTCAGCACGGCCGATGTCAACTCCACGCCGGCCAGTTTGCAGCCAGCCGCGGGGTCGAACTTGAACATCTCGTCACCGGCGCGCAGCCTGGCGACGGCCTGGTCGACGCGCTGACGTTCGCTGTCGGTGCGCGGTGCGCGCTCGAAACCCACCAGGTTGTCCAGCGGGGTCTCGAAGCTCACGGTGATCTTCTTCGCTTCGACGGCGATGTCCATCTTGGCGACGCCGTGCACATGGGCATGGCCCTGTGCCAGCGCGGCCAGCGGGGTGGCCAGCAGCAGCGCCAGGGCAAGGGGAATGAGGGATTGCATGATCAGGCTCTTCGATCGGGTACGGGCCGGCCGCACCCGGTCGGGGTACGGCAGGGCTTCAGCCAAGCTCCGAAGGCGGCAGCGGCGGGCCGCGAATGCAATGCCGTGCCGCCTCGGCCCACAGCGCGGCCGCGCCGGCAAGGCAGGCGGCCAGAAGGTGCAGCGCCGCCACGGTGGGCGAGGGTGTCGCGGCGGCCAGCGCAAGACCTGCAGTCGCCGCGCAGGCCAGGCACAGCGCACAAACGTCGGCCGCATGTTCGGCCGGCAGGTCCAGCGCGGGGTCGGGCCGTGCGGCCGCCGCTTCGTCCAGGTGCGACAGCGGATGCACCCGCGTTTGCTGTTGGGCCAGCAGCAGCGCGGCGCACAGCAGCAGCGCGCCGAGGCGCCGCAGCCAGGCAGGGGTCGAGATCGAAAGGCTCAAGGCCGCGGCTTCATCACGTAGCGCTCGACCACCGGGTCGGCGATGCGGTAGCCGCTGGCGCCCATCGCGGTGTCGGCGCGTGCTGCCTTCAGCGTGCCGGTGACCCACACTGCGTCCATCGTGCGCCAGCCCTTCAGCGGTGTGCTCGAGGTGACGTGCACGATCTGGTTGGCCGGCGGCGGCGGCGAATGGATGCACGCGCCGAAGTAGGGCACCAGCAGGAACTCCTTCAACTCACCCTTGACCTCCTCGAGCGGCACCACGTAGCCGGGCAGGCGCACGCGTGCGCCGTCCATCTTCGGGTTGGTCGGCGCGTTGTCCCACAGTTCGCGCATCTGGCGCATCATGTTGCGCTCCTTGACGCTGCCTTCCTGCACCAGGCCGACGTCCCCGGCCCGGAACTCCTTCATCGGGTCCCAGTCCTTGGGCATCAGCTCTTCCCAGGTGGTCTCCTTGGATGCGGGGTCGGCGGCCAGGGCGCGGCCCAATGAGCCGAACAGCGGCACGGCCAGGGCGCTGGCAATCAGATGGCGTCGTCGTGTCATGGCTGGGTACCGGAAAGGCGCAGGCGGGCGCAAAGCCTACACGATGCCGATGCAGTCACCCGCTGCAAGGCCTTCAGGCCTGCAGCAGCGGCGAGCTCCATTCGCGCAGCAAGGCGTCGCTGCCGCGCCGCAGCTTGCCGGCCACGGCCACCGCGGCACCGGCGCGCAGCATGGCGCCGAAGCAGTCGCGCACCTGTTCGGCGCTCACGGCCTGCAGCGCCTGCAAGGTCTCGGCGCGGGTGCGCACGCGGCCCAGCGCGAACAGGTCGAGCACGGCGGTTTCCAGCCGGCGCGATGGCTTTTCCAGGTCGCGCAGGTGGCGCACCGCAATCTGCTGGCGCGCGCGCTGCAGCGCCGCGGCATCCACCGCCTGCGCATGTTCCAGAAGCAAGCGCACCACCTCGGCAAAGAAGGGCTGCAGATGCTGCGGCGAGGTCGAGGCCTCGATGACGAACTGCCCGGCCAGCTCCAGCACGTCGGCTGAGCAGGCGGCGTAGTACACCAGGCCGCGGCGCTCGCGCAGCTGGTCCATCAGCGGCGAGCTCATGCCTTCGCCGAGCAGCGCGGCGGCCACCATGCCGGCCTGGTGCGCGCCGGCCAGCGACGGCAGCGCAAAGCCCAGTACCACATGGGTCTGCGGGCAGCCGGCCAGCGCGCGCGTGCGCACGCCGCCCTGCCAGGCCGGCGCTTCGACGCGGTTGTCCCGGCCGCGCGGCATCGCGCCGAAGGCGGCTTCGGCGGCGCGCACGATGGCCCGCGGGTCGACGTCACCGGCCACGGCCACCACGGTGTTGGCGGCGCTGTAATGGCGCTGCACGTAGGCCCGCAGCTCGTCGCGGCTGAAGCGTTCGATGTGGCGGCGCTGCCCGATCACCGGCTGGGCCAGCGGGTGGTTGCCCCAGCTGAGCTTGTCGAACAGGCGGAAGGCCACCGACAGCGGGTCGTCCTCGTCCTCGACGTACTCGTGCAGGATCACCTGGCGCTCGCGCTCGAGCTCGTCGGCCGGGAAGCTGCCGTGCTGCACGATGTCGGCCAGCATCTGCAGCAGGGCCACCGCATCGCGCGCCAGGCCGACCATGTGGAAGGCGCTGTGGTCCTTGTCGGTGTGGGCGTTGACCATTGCGCCCAGGCTTTCGGCATCGAGGTTGATGCGCTGGCAGGAGCGTTCGGCCGTGCCCTTGAAGGCCATGTGCTCGACCATGTGGCTGATGCCGTTGTCGCGCGGCGCCTCGTGCTGGCTGCCGGTGTGCACGAACACGCTCAGGTCCACCGTCAGCCGCCGCGGCATGCGGATCACCAGCACGCGCAGCCCGTTGGCCAGCGTCGCCAGGTGGGTGTCGTCGTCGGTGGCATCCAAGGCGGAGGATTGTAGGCAGGCGCAGCCTGCTAAGCTTTTCGCAAACCACGGACCGGAGACACCTGCCATGCACCCTGCCATCCGCCGCCAGACCCTGGGCGACCTGCTGCAACGCAGCGCCGCGCGCGCGCCGACCAAGCTGGCCATCGCCTGCGGCGACGTGCGCTGGAGCTATGCCGAGTTCGACGCGCTGTGCACGCGGCTGGCCGCCGGCCTGGCGCGCCAGGGCATCGCCAAGGGCACGCGCGTGGCGGTGCTGTCGCGCAACTCGCATGCCTTCGCCGCGCTGCGCTTCGCGCTGGCGCGCCTGGGGGCCGTGCTGGTGCCGATCAACTTCATGCTCAAGGCCGACGAGGTGGCCTACATCCTGCGCCATGCCGGCGCGACGATGCTGGCCACCGACAGCGGCCTGGCCGCGCTGGCGCGTGCCGCGGCGGCGCTGGACACCCGCGTCGAGCAGTTCGTCTGGATGCCGTCGGAGGCGCCGGGTGAGCCGCAGCCGGGCATGCTGGCCTTCGACGCGCTGGCGGCCTGCGCCGACCCCTTGCCCGAGCCGGTGCTGGACAGCGGCGACCTGCTGCAGATCGTCTACACCAGCGGCACCGAATCCAGCCCGAAGGGCGCGATGCTGACGCACGACGCGGTGCTGTGGCAGTACGTCAGCTGCCTGGTCGATGCCGGCATCGCCGGCGACGACCTGGCGCTGCACGCGCTGCCGCTGTACCACTGCGCGCAGCTCGACGTCTTCCTCGGCCCGGCCATCTACTGCGGCGCCAGCAACATCATCACCGCCACGCCGACGCCGGACAACCTGCTGCCGCTGATTGAGAAGCACCGCATCACCAGCTTCTTCGCGCCGCCGACGGTGTGGATCTCGCTGCTGCGCTCGCCGCTGTTCGACCAGACCGACCTGAGCAGCCTGCGCAAGGGCTACTACGGCGCGTCGATCATGCCGGTAGCGGTGATGCGCGAGATCCTCGAGCGCATCCCGCAGCTGCGGTTGTGGAACCTGTACGGCCAGACCGAGATCGCGCCGCTGGCGACGATGCTCGGCCCCGAGGACCAGCTGCGCAAGCCGGGCTCGTGCGGCCGCGCGGTGCTGAACGTGCAGACGCGCGTGGTCGACGACGCGATGAACGACATCCGGCCCGGCGAGGTCGGCGAGATCGTGCACCGCAGTCCGCACGTGATGCTCGGCTACTTCCACGACGACGAGCGAACGGCCGCGGCCTTCGAGGGCGGTTGGTTCCACAGCGGCGACCTGGGCACCATCGACGACGAGGGCTACATCACGGTGGTCGACCGCAAGAAGGACATGATCAAGACCGGTGGCGAGAACGTCGCCAGCCGCGAGGTGGAGGAGGCCATCTACCGGCTGCCGCAGGTGTCGGAGGTGGCGGTGGTGGGCCTGCCGCACCCGCGCTGGGTCGAGGCGGTGGTGGCGGTGGTCGTGGTCAAGGCCGGCCAGACGCTGAGCGAGGCCGAGGTGCTGGCGCACTGCAATGCGCAGATGGCCGGCTTCAAGGCGCCAAAGGGTGTGGTCTTCGTCGACGCGCTGCCCAAGAACCCGAGCGGCAAGCTGCTGAAGCGGCAACTGCGGCAGGCGCATGCGGAGTTGTTCGGCGGCACATGATGGCCGATGCCGCGTGCTGCGGCTTCGCTGACCGCAGCGAAGGCACAAGAATGGGCATCAGGTGATGATAAATTTGATGCCTTCATGACAAGGGGAAACCGATGCGCACGACGATCAACATCGATGACGAGTTGCTTGCGAAGGCCAGCAAGCTGGCGGGCCCGATGGATCGAACCGCCATCGTGAGCGAAGGTCTGAAGGCACTCATCGAACGCGAAAGCGCCCGGCGGCTCGCCCGTTTGGGAGGCACGCAGCCCACATTGAAGGCCGTGCCGCGCAGACGCCAGGGCAGCGCAGCTTGATCCTGGTCGACACGTCCGTATGGATCGATCACCTTCGCCGCGGCGATCCCGGGCTGGTCGACCTGCTGGAGCGTTCAAGCGTCGCCATGCACCCGATTGTGATCGGCGAAGTTGCATGCGGCAATCTGCGCGATCGTGCTCCGATCCTTGAACTTCTCCAGAACCTGCCGGCCGTCGTGGTGGCCGAGCACGATGAGGTTCTGCGCTTCATCGATCGCCAACCGCTGCACGGAAAGGGCATCGGCTACGTCGATGCCCATCTGCTGGCAGCGGTGGCGCTGACCGAGGGCACAAAGCTCTGGACTCGCGACAAGACGCTGCGCTTGGCAGCGCATGCGCTGGGCTGCGCCCATCAAGACGCGGCTCACTGAGGCCTCAGAACTTGGTGTAGCCGCCGTCGATGACGAACTGCTCGCCGGTGGTGTAGGCCGAGGCATCGCTAGCCAGGTACACCGCGATGCCGCCGAAGTCGTCGATGCCGCCCCAGCGCCGCGCCGGTATGCGCGGCAGCACCGCATCGGCGAACTTCGGGTTGGCCACCGAGCGCTCGGTCATGTCGGTGACGATCCAGCCCGGCAGGATCGAGTTGACGCGGATCCTGTGCCGCGCCAGCTCCACCGCCAGCGCACGCACGTAGGCGGTGACCGCGCCCTTCGATGCGCCGTAGTGGCTGTTGCGCGCCGCGCCCTCGATGGCCGCGGTGCTGGCCGTGGCCACCAGCGCACCGCCCTGGCCGTGTGCCGCCATGTGCCGCGCCGCGGCGCGGAAGGTCAGGAACACGCCTTCGACGTTGATGCGCTGGACGCGGCGGAATTCCTCCAGCGTCATCTCCGTCATCAGCGTGCCCTTGCTCGACACGCCGGCGTTGGCGAAGCAGGCGTCGATGCGGCCCAGGGCCATGGCCGACGCGGTGAAGGCCACCTCCACCTGCGTCTCGTCGCCGACGTCGCAGACGAAGGCATGGACGCGCGCAGCGTCGCCACACTCGGCGGCCAGTTGCGCGCGGGCGCGCTCGGTCTTGTCGCGGTTGGAGCCCCAGATCGCCACCTTGGCGCCCGAGGCCAGCAGCGCGCGCGCCATGCCCAGGCCGATGCCGCCGTTGCCGCCGGTGACCACCACGCCGCGGCCGCTCAAGTCGAAGGGGGTGTACATGCCGCTCTCCTTTGAAGTTGCAGCCGCTGTTGTAGCCTATGGCCTGCCTCCGACACGGTCACCTCCAAGACATGAGCACCCTGTTCTCGCCCTACGCGATCGGTTCCCTGCAACTAAAGAACCGCATCGTCATCGCGCCGATGTGCCAGTACAGCGCCGTCGACGGCGCCGCCACCGACTGGCACCAGGTCCACCTGGGCCACCTGGCGCTGTCGGGCGCCGGGTTGCTGATCATCGAGGCCACCGCGGTCGAGGCCATCGGCCGCATCACGCCGGGCTGCCTCGGGCTGTGGTCCGATGCCACCGAGGCGGCGCTCGAGCGCGTGCTGCACGCGGTGCGCGCCCATTCGCGCATGCCCATCGCCATCCAGCTGGGCCATGCCGGGCGCAAGGGCTCGAGCCACGCCCCCTGGGACGGCGGCATGCTGATTCCCCCCGATCAGCCCGGCGGCTGGTGGCCAGTGGCGCCGTCGGCGCTGCCGCAGCTGGAAGGCGAGGCACCGCCGCAGGCGCTGGACGCTGCCGGGCTGCAGCGCATCGTGGCGGCCTTTGCCGATGCGGCGCGGCGCGCGCACCGGCTCGGCCTGGACGCGATCGAGCTGCATGCCGCGCACGGCTACCTGTTGCACCAGTTCCTGTCGCCGATCGCCAATATGCGCAGCGACGCGTACGGCGGCTCGCTGGAGAACCGCATGCGCCTGCCGTTGCAGGTGTTCGAGGCGGTGCGCGCGGCCGTGCCGGCGTCGATGCCGGTGGGCGTGCGCCTGTCCGCCACCGACTGGGTCGACGGCGGCTGGGACCCGGCGCAAAGCCTGGCCCTCGCGCGCGAGTTGCAAGCGCGCGGCCTGAGCTTCCTGCACGTGTCCAGCGGCGGCGTGTCGCCGCAGCAGAAGATCCCCATCGGCCCCGGCTACCAGGTGGGGCTGGCCGAGGCGCTGAAACAAGCGACCGGGCTGCCGACCATCGCCGTCGGGCTGATCACGGAAGCCGAGCAGGCCGAGGCTATCGTTGCCAACGGCCAGGCCGACCTGGTGGCGCTGGCCCGCGGCATGCTGTTCGACCCGCGGTGGCCCTGGCATGCCGCCGCGCAACTGGGCGCGACGGTGGAAGCGCCGCCGCAGTACTGGCGATCGCAGCCGCGCGGCATGGCCGGCTTGTTTGGCGACGTGCGCATCGGCATGCGCTGAAGGAGCCTACGAATGAAGTTGATCGATCTGCAAGGCAAGCGCGTGCTGATCACGCAGGCGCAGGAGTTCATGGGTCCGGCGCTGCAGCGCGTCTTCGCCGCGCTCGGCGCGACCGTGATTGCCGACGCCCGGCCGCTGGGCGACGACGCCAGCCTGGCCTTGCGCGTGGTGGCCGAGGCCGGCGACATTGACGTGCTCATCGCCCACCTGGCACTGCCGGCGCCCAGCACCGCAGTGGCGTCGGTCGACGACGACGAATGGCGCCATGTGTTCGCACACATGGTGGACCCGCTGCCGCGCCTGGCGCGCGCGGTGATGCCGCAATTCACGGCACGCGGCGCCGGGCGCATCGTCGTCATCGGCAGCGCGGCGGCGCTGCGCGGGCAGAAGCGCAGCTCCAGCTACAGCGCCGCGCGCGGCGCGCAGCTCGGCTGGGTGCGCGCCGCCGGCGTGGAGCTGGCGCGGCAGAACATCCAGCTCAATGCCATCGCGCAGAACTTCGTCGACAACCCCACCTACTTCCCACCCGAGGTGCAGGCCAACCCGGCCTTCCAGGAACGTCTGAAGCGCGAGGTGCCGCTGGGCCGGCTGGTCGCGGCCGACGAGGATGCGCTGTTTGCAGCCTACCTGGCCAGCGATGCCGCGGCCTGCTTCGTCGGCCAGGTGTTTCCGGTGTGCGGCGGCTGGGTGGCGTAGCCGCCGCTCAGCGCATCTTCGACGGCAGCCGGATCGTCTTGCCGGCGACCATGAAGCTGCCGAAACCTCGGTGGTGCAGCGTGCGCGGATTCTTCACTCTCGGGTCCGCCCAGGCGGCCACGACCTCGAGCACGAAGAAGGCGTACTTGCGCACCATGCCGGTGTCGACGACCTTGCATTCCAGGCTCGCGAAACAGGCGTCGAGCAGCGGCGCGGCCACCTGCTGCGCCGGGCGGGTAGCCAGCGCGAAGCGGCTGAACTTGTCGAGCTCGGTCCCGTGCGTGTTGCCGCAGCCGACCACCTTGTCGGCGATCTTCTCGGTGGGGATGTTCAGCACGCCTTCGCCGCTGGCGCGCAGCAGCCGGTGCGACAGGCTGCGGTCGCTGACCACGCAGCCCACAAGAGGCGGCTCGAACTCCAGCATCGAATGCCAGGACATCGTCATCACGTTGCGCTGGCCGCGGTGCGCGGTACTGAGCAGCAGCACTGGGCCCGGCTCCAGCAGAGCGTAGACCTCGGGCAGCGGCAGTGCCGTCTTCATGCGTGTCTACAGGTGGCTGCAGAAGGCCGGTGCGTCCTGCCACCGGTCGTTCAGCCCGTCCGCGCAGCTGATGCTCAGGCGCGAGAGTTCTTCTTCCGACACGCCCTCCAGGCAGCCGAGGTTGACGCCGTACATCCTGCCGATCGGCGTGTCGGTGCCGTAGGGCCGCGCGCCGCAGTGCCTGCAGAAGCCGTGCTGGTTCGTGCGGCGGTTGAACAGGTAGGGCGTCAACTCCGGCTCGCCGCTCAGCACGCGCACGCCGCCATCGCGTGCCACCACGGGCCAGAAGTGCGTGCGCGGGCAGATCGAGCGGTTGCACCGATAGGTGGGCTGATCCAGGTCCAGATCGGCCTCGAAGCGAACGGCGCCGCAATGGCAGCTGCCCCGGTAGGTTTTCAGCATCGGCATTCTCCCCGTGCGCCGACTTCACGCGCGCTGAGCGTGTAGTCGATGCGGTACAGGGCGTGCTCGACATCGCAGGCCCCATGGGCTTCGAGCTGCGGCGGTGCCAAGCCCAGCGACACCGGATCGGCGAGCGCTGCCAGCTCGTAGCCGCTGATCAGCAACGCCCAATCGATGCCGGCGTCGGCACCGCGGATGCGCTGCTCGGTCGTCATCGCCGGCGTCGCTGCGCCTTCGAGCAGGTGCGCCCCGCCCAGCCCGGGCCGTTCGGGCAGGCCCGGCAGCAGTTCCCGTGTCAACCAGTGCCGCAGCGCTGGTGCGGCGCCCTCGGCAGGTCTGAAGCGCAGCAGCGCCGCGACGTAGCCCTGGCCGAGGCCGAAGCTGCCGCTCACCGCGCAGAAACCTCGGCGCATGTCCCGGTAGTGCGGCATGATCTGCGCCGTCCACGGGCTCGGATGGTTCAGGCGCTCGAGGTACGGCGGCGAAGTCAGCGTCTCGAGTCCCGCTACCTCGTACAGCACGAGGTAGCGCGGCCGGCCCCTCAGCGCGACCCAGCGCGTGCCGCGCAGGAAGCCCGGGATCGACAGGCGTTCGGGCAGGTGCTCATGCGTGTGCCAGTGGTCGTGCTCGGCCGTGGCCTGCGGCAACACGTCGAAGGACAGCAGCATCGCGGCGGGTCCGAGCAGCGGCATGGGGCTACTGTAGCTGCACCCCCGTGCACCGATACCGGGCCATCGCGGTGTACGTGCATGGCAGGCTGCGGCCGAGGCATCGCGGGCCGGTGGACTGGAAGGCGCGCGCTGCTGGCCGCGCTGCGGCATCAGTGCTGGGCCTGCTCGGCCACGCGCAGCCGCTTGGCCAGCGCCTGCAGCAGCTTCCAGGCGATGGCGCCGTTGCGTTCGACCAGCGGGCGGAATTCCCAGAAGGTCAGCCCATAGCACACCAAGTCGGTGGTGGCGACCACGGTGGCCGAGCGCGGCCCGCCGTCGATCAGCGCGATCTCGCCGAAATGGTCGCCCGGGCCCAGCGAATTCAGCGGCTGGCCGTGCTGGGACACCGCGGCCTCGCCCGAGTCGATGATGTAGAAGGCCGCCGCCCCCGAGCCCTCGCGGATGACGGTCTCGCCCTGGGCAAAGCGGCGCTCCTTCAGCAGCCGGGCGATCTGTTCGGTCTGCCGCCGGTCCAGGTCGGCGAAGAAGCGCACGCGCTGCAGGGCGCCCACCGGGTCGCGTGGCGGCGGGCCCGGCGGCGGCGTGTCGGGTCGCGACTGGCCGGTGGTGACGGCGCGGCACTGCAGCAGGTACAGCTGACCGTCCTGCATCGCCCACTCGATGTCGCGGCGCGGGCCGTAGGCTTGCTCGCACTGCAGCGCCAGCGCCGCCAGCGCGGCCAGCTGCGTTTCGTCCAGGCACAGCTGGCTCACCAGTGCCGGCGCCACCGGCTCTTCGAAGGTGCCGCCGTTGGGCAACGAGCGCACCGCGATGCGCTTGCGCCCGGGCTTGCGTTCCAGCACTCGGCCGCTGCGCTCCAGGCGGAAATGGTCGGGCACCACCAGGCCGGCGACCACCGCCTCGCCCAGGCCCCAGGCGGCCTCGATCAGCCGCTCGTCGGCACCGGTGACCGGATGCTCGGTGAACATCACGCCGGCCACCGTCGGGTTGAGCAGCGTCTGCACGACGACGCCGACGCTGGGCCGGGTGAACAGCCCCACCTTCTGCCGGTAGGTGATGGCCGAGTCGGAATTGGCCGACCACCAGACCTCGCGCACCGCGTTCGGCACGTCGGCGGCTGCGTGCACGTTCAGCACCGTCAGGTGCTGGCCGGCGAAGCTGGCCGAAGCGCCGTCCTCGTCCACCGCCGACGAGCGCACCGCAAAGGGCGGCGGCAACTCGGCGATGGCGGCGGCGAGCTTGGCGATGGCCTTGTCGTCGCCGGAGGCCACCGCCTCGACCAGGTCGCCCGACAGCGCCACGCCCGGTGGCACTGCCAGGCCGTGGCGCGCTGCCTCGCCCAGCCCCACGGCCTTGGAGCCGTAGAGCGAGGTTTCGCGCGCCCGCGCGAACGGGACGACCTGTTTCATTCGTGCTCGTCGCTGACGCGCCAACGGCAACGCCCTGCGCAGGCAGTGTCGAGCGGCCGCCGCGGAACTGGCTTAGCCAGGCCGCTGGCGGCGCCCCCTTGAGGGGGAGCGCCGCAGGCGCTGCGGGGGTGGGTCATTGGAGCAGGGTCACTTCGCCGGCGTCGCCGTCGACGCGCACGCGCATGCCGTCGCGGATGCGCTCGGTGGCCTCGCGCGTGCCGACCACGCCGGGGATGCCGTACTCGCGCGCCACGATGGCGGCATGCGACAGCAGGCCGCCGTTGTCGGTGACGATGCCGCCCAACAGCGGCAGCAGGATGTTGAAGGCCTCGCTGGTCGATTCGGTGACCAGCACGTCGCCCTGGTTGATGCGGCCGAACTCCGACGCCCCGGAGACGCGCCGCGCGGTCCCTTCATAGACGCCCTTGCTTGCGGCCAGGCCGTACAGCAGCTTGTCCTCGTGCTGCGCTTCCGAGCTGCCGAACACATGGCCCAGCGCGATGGCGGTGGCACGCATGAGCCGGCCCACCGAGGGCGGCAGCGCCGACAGGTCCGGCGGCGGCGGTGCCGGCGGGCCCAGCGTGGCCGGCACGTCCTTGGCGGTGTAGGTGGCGCGATACGCCGCGCGCGCGGCCAGGTCGTCGGCCGCAGGGCCACCGGTGCCGGCCAGCAGTGCGCCCATCTCGTCCAGGCTCGCTTCCAGCATATGTGCCGGCTCGTCGATGCGGCCACGCTCTGCGACGCGGCGGCCGGCCGCCAGCGCGGCGCGGCGCATCAGGCCCGAGGCCCAGATGTCGCTGTACACACCGCGCTCGTCGCGCAGGCGGTAGTTCCGCCGTGCCTCGGCCAGCAACTCGTCGAACTGTGCCTGATGCTCGGCCGGCACCTTGGCGCGGACCTCGGCCGTGCGGGCGTCGATGTCCGAGGCGGCTCTTTCGTCGCCGGACAGCACGATGCGCATCGAGCGCAGCAGCGCATCGGGCATCTCCAGTGCGGTCGGCTCGGCGATGTCGAAGCCGTCGACCAGCCGGTGGCCGACCAGATCCAGGTAGCCGGCCACTGCGGCGCCGGTCGCGCCGCCCAGCGCACGCAGCCTCTGCAGGAGCTGCGCCGGGTCGCCATCGTCGGCCAGCAGATCCCGCGCGGCGGCGTCCTGGGTGAAGGCCTGCTTCAGCCGCGACATCTCGTCGGAGCCGCCGGAGGACACCTCGGTCGTGCCGTGCATCAGGCCCAGCAGTTCGGACGGCGGCAGGCCGGTCCAGTCGCCCACCTGGGCCAGGAAGTCGCCGACCGGCAACACCGCACCGGCGGTGAAGCGCATGTGCTGGGTGATCATTGCCGCATGGTGGTCGCGGCAGCGCCGCAGATGGGCGGCAAGCTCGGCATCGGACAGCGAATAGGGGTCGACCGCCTGGAGCGCGCGGTGTGCGGCAATGGCCGCCGGCTTGCGCTGCGTGTCCCATTCCTGCAGCTGCTCGCGCCACAGCTTTCGCGCATAAACCTCTTCGGCGCGCGCGATACGCGCTGGGATCTGGTCCTCGGACGCCGGCAGCAGCTGGTTGTAGCCGAAGCCCTGCACATAGGCCATTTGCAGCCCGTCGATCAGCATGCCGTAGAAGCGCGCAAAGTCGTTGGTGCCGGCCTTGAAGGCGGCCGGGTGCATGTCCTGGAAGTAGCGCGTCAGCGGCCGCGGGAAGTGCACGCCGTCCTGTGCCCAGGGGCCCGGGGCAGGCGGTTCGAGGTGCAGCGTGGGTGAGGTGTCGGATGCAGCCATGCGAGATCTCCTTCTTGCGGAGGGCTGGCGGACTCAGGCCTCGCCGCGCGCCGCGGCGGCCATTCTGCTGCTAGGGTACGACAAAGCCGCCATCCACCGGCAGCACGTGGCCGGTGACGAACGAGGCGCCGGGCGAAGCCAGCCAGAGCACCGCATTGGCCACTTCGTCCGCGGTGCCGATGCGGCCCTGCGGATGCATGGCGGTGACGCGCGCCGTCAATGCCGGGTCATGGAAGTAGCTGCGCTCGGCCATCGGCGTGTCGATCACCGCCGGCGCGATGGCGTTGATGCGCACGCCCTTGTGCGCATACTCCATCGCCGCGGCGCGTGTCAGCCCGACGACGCCATGCTTGCTGGCGAAGTAGGCCGAGGCCGTGGGCCCGCCCGTCAGCCCGGCCACCGAGGCCATGTTCACGATCACACCCTTCGACGCCACGATGTGCGGCAGCTCGTACTTCAGGCACAGGAACACGCCCGTGAGGTTGGTGGCCAGGATGCGATCCCACAGCGCCTCGTCGTACTTGTGCACCGGCATGAAGGCATCGGGATCCTGGCCCGCGTTGTTGACAGCGATGTCCAGCGCGCCGTAGTGCTCGATCGTGCGTGCCACCAGGTTCTGAACCTGCGCCGACTTGGACACATCGGTCTGCACGAACAAGCCGCTGCCGCCGGCGGCCTCGATCAGCCGCACGGTCTCCTGAGACTGCGCCGCGCGCCGGGCCGCGACGACCACTTTCGCGCCTTCGCGTGCAAAGGCGACTGCGGTGGCGCGGCCGATGCCGGAACTCGCTCCAGTGATCAGTGCCACCTTGCCGTCGAACAACTTGCTCATGTCGATCCTCTCGCTGTCAATGACCGATGAACGCAACGAAAGTCCACGGCAGCGTCGAATCGTCAGAAAGGATAGTGCCGCGGCGTGGTCTGCATCGTTATCCAGCGCAGCTCGGTGAACTCCGCGACACCGGCCTTGCCGCCGAAGCGGCCGATGCCGCTGCCCTTGACGCCGCCGAAAGGCATCTGCGCCTCGTCGTGCACCGTGGGGCCGTTGATGTGGCAGATGCCCGAGTCGATCTTGCGCGCCACCTGGAAGGCGCGCGCCAGATCGTGGCCGAAGACCGCGGCACTCAGGCCGTACTCGTTGTCGTTGGCACAGGCCACCGCCTCCTCGATGCCCTTGACGCGCACGATGCATTTCACCGGGCCGAAGGTCTCCTCGGCGTAGATGCGCATGGCCGGCGTCACGTGGTCCAGCACCGTGGCCGGCATCAGCGTGGTGGTGGCCTTCTCGCCGCACACCAGCTTGGCGCCCTTGGCCACCGCGTCGTCGATCAGCGCGTTGCAGTGCTCCACCGTGCTCATGCCGATCACCGAGCCCAGCACCACCGGCTCCGGTTTGCGCGGGTCGCCCAAGGGCAGGTTCTTTGCCTTGTCGGCAAACTTCTTGACGAATTCGTCGGCGATTCGCTGGTCGACGATGAGACGTTCGGTGCTCATGCAGATCTGCCCGCTGTTGGCAAAGCAGCCGAAGGCCGCGGCGTTGACTGCGTCGTCGATATCGGCATCGTCCAGGATCACCAGCGGCGCCTTGCCGCCGAGTTCCAGCACCACCGGCTTCAGGTGCCTGGCGCAGGTCATCGCGATGATCTTGCCC
>Ga0105103_10000544_pt1 | contig 21315 bp, 15 predicted proteins | sample PPLLaktember2015_2_FD_79107 | JGI IMG/M metagenome (GOLD analysis project Ga0105103, IMG submission 79107) | Freshwater sediment microbial communities from Prairie Pothole Lake near Jamestown, North Dakota, USA - PPLs Lake P7 Core (6) Depth... | ecosystem: Environmental > Aquatic > Freshwater >...
ATGTCACTTATCCTTACACCTTCTCAATTTATCAAACAATCTCAAGTACGAATTGCAAATCTTGATATTAAAAAATCTCTTGCAAAGTATGAAGAAACTGGAAGAAACTTTTTAGCAATGGCGCCTTTTAAAGCTGACAAATCTTCAATCAAAGTCATGTTGAAAGGAGAGCTTACTACTGATGGAATCTCAAGCACCGAATTTAACCGCACTCCCACTTACTCTCTCGGTATTCGTCTTGACAATGAAGAAGATTTAGAAGCATTTGAAGGGTTTAACAATTTGCTTTCTACTGTTCTTTCTGATTCTGATTCTGATGATTGGGAACTTACCAATTTTGTCAAGGATGACAAGTTGTACATCAAGCTTAAAGTTGTCGACAAGAAACGCTTTGCGATTCTTTCCAATCTCAAACTTGATCCAAAAAAGCTTGGTGATTCTGGTCTTTATCGAGGTCAAAAAGTATCAGTCTTTGGTGAACTTGGTGTTTACTGTCATCTAACCGACAAGAAAGCTGGGGTTACTTTTAATGCGCGTAAAATTACCTTTGAACAGGAATCAGACGAGTAGTTATTAAATAAACAGCCTTGTTTTACAAAAACATTTTATTTAAGCAGTAAAAGCCCTTCAGTGGTATTTTTCATGATATAAGTACACGTCTGTACAGGTATAGAAGAAGAGACTCTACCATCAACTACAGTAATACCTTCGGGTGCTGTAATAATTAATTCAGGACACTTGTTATAAATTAAAGTTTCAAGTCTATTTCCAACTGTAAAATCACCCATAAATTGATTAAATTCTTCACAAGTAGGAGTAGTAACTGTAACTAAGTTTTCAGATTCAATAGTTAAAAGCGATATAAATTGATTCATAGATAAACTGGTAGATTCGGTAATTAACGAAATTCCTTTTGATTGAACTAGAGCCGATTTGCAGACAACAGTACCATTTGTTAAAATAGTCTGGCCTGTAAGTACAGAGTTTTGAGAACGTACAATATCTCCAAGACCTGAAGTTGAAGTCCACTGAAGTGGATTAAAAATACCGTTTGATGTTAAAACTTGACCATAGGTTCCTAAACTAGTTGGGAGTATAAAATTATAATCTCCAGAAACCGCTTTAAATGTAATAGCTCCTGTTTGAGATCCTGATACAGTCAAGTTATTTACTGTAGGATTAACCAATGTTGGTGTGTTTAAAACAGGTTGCATATCGTATACTACATTTCCTGAACCTGTAAATGCTGAAATAGATAAAATACTATCAGCGTATGATAGTGGCGACATAGTTTGAATTGTTGTCAAGTATTGATCTAAATTTGGAGGATCTGTCCAATACAAAGAATTGCCGTCTGAAGTTAAAATTTGATCTGCTTGACCTGGGTTTGTCAATCCTGTACCGCCATGTGAAATAGGAACAGTATCACAATCAATAGAAAGTGTTCCTAAAGTAGTAACAGGATCTTGAGATACAGAAATAAATGGGGTAGTTGACGTAAGAGCTACTGAGGTTACACATTGTTGCGGAGTAGTAAATTCAAGACCTGTCCCGTCAGAATTGACTGTAAGAGTTTGGGATGGTAGACCTAAAGTAGCAAGACCTGTACCACCATGTGAAATAGGAATAGTATCACAATCAATAGAAAGTGTTCCTGAAGTAGTAACAGGGTCTGGAGACACAAAAAGAAATGGTGTAGTTGAAGTAAGAGCTACTGAGGTGACACATTGTTGCGGAGTAGTAAATTCAAGACCTGTCCCGTCAGAATTGACTGTAAGAGTTTGGGATGGTAGACCAACAGTAGCAAGACCTGTACCACCATGTGAAACAGGAATGGTATTACAATCAATAGAAAGTACACCTAAAGTAGTAACAGGGTCTTGAGATACAGAAAGAAATGGTGTAGTTGAGGAAAGAGCAACTGAAGTAACAGTTCCTAAACTAGGTGTAGTAAATTCAAGAGCTGTTCCTGCAGAATTTACCGACAGAATTTGCGATGGTAAACCAACAGCTGTTAAACCTGTACCTCCAGAAGAAATTGGGATTGGTTTGGAAGATAAAGTAATATCAAAAGAACCCGAGGAAGTAATTGATGATGGAGTTACATTTAAAAATTCAGGTACAGTCATTGATACACTAGTTACAGTTCCAGTACCACTACCAGCAACCCAACCTAATTCTAACGGGCTTTCCGAAATAACAGAAAGAATTTGTCCTTGGGTCCCTGCAGACGCTCTTACTAAATCGCCTGAACCTATAGTAGAAGACCAGGATGTAGGTACAAAAGGTCCTTGTGAAGTTAAAATATCATTTGGTCTACCACTATTTTCAGGTAGAATAAAATTATAACTTCCTGATTTTGAAGAAATACGGACCATACCGGCATCAACACCTTTTACATTTAAAGTTGAACATGTTGCATCACCAATCGTAGGTGTAATTAAAACGGGTGAATTTTCATAGACTATGTTACCAGTACCGGTAAAATAAGGAATACATAACTTGCCGTTAGTGTAGGCAAGTGGTGATTCAGTTTGAATTGTTGTCAAGTATTGATCTAAATTTGGTAAATCTTTCCAATACAAAGAATTACCATCTGAAGTTAAAATTTGATCTGCTTGACCTGGTGTTGTTAATCCTGTACCCCCATGAGAAACAGGAACCGTATCGCAATCAATAGAAAGTGTGCCTAAAGTAGTAACAGGGTCTTGAGATACAGAAAGAAATGGTGTAGTTGAAGAAAGAGTAACTGAAGAAACTGTTCCATAACTAGGTGTAGTAAATTCAAGACCTGTTCCCTCAGAGTTTACCGAAAGAATTTGTGATGGTAAACCAACAGATGTTAAACCGGTACCACCAAAAGAAATAGGAATAGTATCACAATCAATAGAAAGTGTTCCTAAAGTAGTAACAGGATCTTGAGATACAGAAAGAAAAGGTGTAGTTGTGGCAAGAGTTACTGAAGTAACAGATTGTTGCGGAGTACTAAATTCAAAACCTGTCCCTTCAGAATTTACTGTAAGAATTTGGGATGGTAGACCAACAGTAGTCAATCCTGTACCCCCATGAGAAACAGGAACCGTATCGCAATCAATAGAAAGTGTTCCTAAAGCAGTAACAGGGTCTTGAGATACAGAAATAAAAGGTGTAGTTGTGGTAAGAGTCACTGATGAAACTGTTCCAGAATTAGGTGTAGTAAATTCAAGACCTGTTCCCTCAGAGTTTACCGACAGAATTTGTGATGGTAAACCAACAGCTGTTAAACCTGTACCACCAGAAGAAACTGGGATTGATTTGGAAGACAAGGTAATATCAAAAGAACCCGAAGAAGTAATTGACGATGGAGATACATTTAAAAATTCAGGTACAGTCATCGATACAGAAGTTACAGTACCAGTACCATTACCATCAATCCATCCTAATTTGGCAGGCTCTGTTGAAATAACAGAAAGAATTTGATTTTTTTCACCAAGAGTTGTCAAACCTGTCCCACCGGAAGAAATGGGTAAAGGTGTATCATTATATTGTAATTCAATAACACCAGAGTCTGTGATTGGTGAATTATATACTGATAGAAAACTTGGCGTGCTTACACCAATTGATTGTAAGCCTTCTGAAAAAGAATTGTTACCTTTTCGGCGGCTCATATTATATATAGCACACATTTTGTTTTATTTAAAACGTTCTTTAATTTCTTCAGGAATATCATTAAAGACATGACCGCACATAATTCCATCTTGCTGAGTTTGCAAAGTGCTTAAAACATCGGCAATGTTTCTTCTGTATACTTCAGGCTCAGTTTCAGGAATTGCATTTTCAGAAGGATAACACCTTTCAGTAGCTTCCTTCAACATTTGATCCATGTCAAATTCACCTTCTAGCTCAAGCTGTTTCCATATATAAGATAGAAAAGGTAAATCATGACGAGATACACCCCAAGATTGGCAAATATACAATGTAGGAAAAAAAGCGCGATGCCCACGCCGACTATACTCTCGAATAACTGAAGTATATGGTAAATCCGTATTTGGTTTACATATTTCATACAACATTGTATCCTTTTCTTCAACATGATGAGTTTTAAAAGAGTAACAATCTGAATACTGAGGTAACACTTCTTCTTTAAGTTCACGTTTGTCTGTCATAGGTCTTTGCATAATTTCTTCAGCTTTTTCAATTGTTTCAGTCATATAATCCATATAATCATAACATGTATAAAATTTGTAAACTAACCATTCACGAATCCAACGCCATTTTTCTTCTTCAATTTCATAATCTTTATTCCAATGAATCATCAAATTAGGTGTAAAATCCATTTCTTGATGTAAATCATTTACATCGTAAAAGTAAACATTTTGTTTTTCAAAAGAAAACAGTTTATGAGGTACTGGTTTTACGTTTTTTAAAAACCAACTATGAGATTTTTTATGGTTAGCATCAACAAGTGGAGCAAACCCTAATTCTACAAAACGTTTAACAATTTCATTTTCTTTAGTAGAAGGAGGACTAGAAACAAAAACGGTTATAGTAGGAATCATGATTGTTTGGGGAAAACGACCACGTCTCTTTTTAAACAAATTTAAAAATATCATACATTTTTACAGTACCAGGGATGTAGCTATAGTAATAATATCTTTTACAGTAGGTGTCCCTGCAGGATCTTTATGGTAAGCCCAAATAAATACACCATTATCCTTGTTTTCTTTTAAAGTTCTATCGCACCAATTCACTACATTTGCAAGAGTAATTTTATATCCACCCCACGCCATATCACCAATCTCAAATCCAAGCAGTAAAGGTCCTTTGTAATATATCCTATAACATTCTAATGCACCTATAGGATCATAATTTGGACCAGCATCGTATGCCATGATACATACCCAATCAACGTTATGGCCTTGATTGACCATAGCATGAATATTCATACCTTGATATGTATCACCATTTTTACCGTACGCACCTGTACTAAATCCTGCAAAAGAAATGAACGTACCTGTAGGCATTAGAGGTTTTAAAGCAGCAATCGCATTTGTCAACTGGTAGTCATACTGCTGGTTTACCTCCCAATCTAAATCTATACCATCACACCCAAGGTCTACCATTAAAGCCACACAATTTGCAGGTTTAAATTCAACACTATGATCATGCCAGTAACTACCGCCACCCACGCTCAACATCACTTTGATTCCCTTTTTCCTGAGTATCTGGATAGCCGCATAAACAACCTAAAAAACTCGTTAGCACTCGTTTTTCATATGCTCGCTCGCGCGATTCGCCCTACGGTCTCGGCGCTTCGACTCACCGCAAAATCTTGCGAAAAATTGAGACCTGTTCCTTGCCATGATTTTTGGCCAGCCACATAAGCACACGCAGGTTGGACAAAGGAAAGATTCACAATGGTAGTTGGGGACGATATTCCAGAGAGACTCATCTTCTTGGGATCGTCTGTCCATTGGGGTGACCATGATTCGTAGTATACGCAAACCTTTTGCATTCCATATACATCACATACTTTTTGAATAATTTATTCAATAAACAAATAATTTGTAAAGTTTTTCATCATTCGCAACTTTTTAGGTTTCTGAAAATTAATATAAAGAAAAGAATGGTCGGCATCTGTTGCGTGTTTGTACAACTCCAACCAATCTTCACTTTTAAGCCCCATAGCATACTCTTCATAAATAACCTGCACTTCTCTTTCATTACCAATTTCAAAAACAATTAGACAGGTCCAATTTGTTCGAATTGTTTTCGGGATTTCCTTGTATCCTTGACTCACCATTAAAAAGGAGGCACTAAAAAACTAGTTAGTTGCTATTAGGCGCATCGACTCACCTGTAATGCCGATGTCTAGTATTGACACCTTTAAAGTAGCTCCCTCTACTTCCTGAAAACAAAGAACTTCCAACCAAATCATCAAAAATAATCAAAATCCTATTTGCCAAATACTTGGGTTGATCGTACTTTTTTAAAGCTTTAATCAAAGTCATTTGTTCTTCCATAATTTCCATAAACTTGGAATCATCGTATTTATCAAAAAAATGTTCTTCAGGAATCTTTCCTGTAAAATTATCACGCTGGTTTACAAGACCTTCAAGTTCATGACTTATAGGGGCCGGCTGTACAATTGCATCTGTTTTTCTTTTTTCAGCCATATCTTTTAACCATCTTTTTAAAGGTAAATTTTCTATAACTAGTTTTTGACCTTTGACCCAATCCCTAAAAAACTCGTTAGCACTCGTTTTTCATAATTTCGCTCGGACGATCGGCTACGCCTCGGTCCTTCGACTCACCATTTTTCATCACTATCAATAGTAGGTGAAAATACAAGAATAGTATGAAAATAATTTCTGTAAAAATGCAGCAAATTACAAATCGTTGTTGTCTTTCCAGCACCTTTAGGGGCAATTAAACCCATTGTAAATTCATGAATAGGTAACTGATCATACTCGGGTAAAGGATGCTTGTACTTTGTAGGTACAGGAATAGGTTTTACAAGTAAAGGTTTGTCTTTCATACAATCAATCTCATACTTTATTCAGAAATGATAAGTCTCTTTAAATCGTTTCAAGATTGTAGTATAGTTGGTTACAGTCGAAGTAAATTTAGTTAAAGCAGTTTTACCCTGCTGAGTTTCGGGGACATGATCAACAACAGGTAATCCTAGTTTGACTTCACAGTCATATAAAGCCTTGACAGAAATATCTGCACTAATATAAAAAGCCATTGCAGATTGCAACATTCGTTGACGTTGTGTTAACAATTGAGAATAATTTTCCCAAAGTTGCGGGAACTCGTAATCAGTAGGTTCAGGTTGTTTTTCAGACATGTCATAATATTAAAATTTTTATCAACCTATTTATATTTTTTTTAAAAAACACACAATTTACTTTAATCGTCTTCCGGTAAACATCATTTGGTACATTCTAGACATATGCCCGTCCACCTCGTTACGTACACGGTCGCGGGTAAAAGAATCAGACCAATTCTTTTGAGCGATATCTTCCGATTCTCTTTGAATTTGTTTTTTAGGTTTCTTTTCATGTGAAATTTTAGCTTCTTCTTTTTTGACACCGGCAACATACTGCTTGAACCATGCAGGCGGTCCGCTTTCGTCAACAGGTGCTTTAACAAGTTTAGTTTTCTTTTTAGGCGGTGCAATTTCTTCTACAGCTCTATCAATTTCCTCATCCATGCTTTCAGCCGGACTTGGTAATTGTTTCTTTGCACGTCTTTTCTCACGCGCGGCTTCTTTCTTTGCTTCAATCATCTTTTGCTTTTCTTCCTCAGCAGCAATACGATCCTTCTCAGCATTTTCAGCAGCTACCTTAGCAGCTTCAGCTTCTTCTCTCTTTCGCTTACGAGACTCCTGGGCCTTTGCCAGAGCGGCAAGTTGTTTTTCAGAAGGTGCTTTCTTTTCTTTAACTGGTGGGGCGGGTTCAATCTGTTTTGGTTCAAGTTCAGGTTCAGGTTCCTTCTTTCCTTTCCCCTTTTTAGGAACCGGCTTAGCCAAATCAAGCACATCAGCGGAATACAAAGTCATTTTAAAATATAAAAAAGGTACTGCTCATTTTATTATATATTTAAAAAATCATACATTATGTATCAGTTTTTTCCTCTACTTTTTCCTCTACTTTTTCTTGTACAATTTCCTTTTTCAAAGATAAAATAATAGCATGAATTATTCCAGAGTATGGGGAATCAACAAAAGATAATGTTTCACTAATAAATAGCAGTACTAAAGTCAGAGCTTGCGATACAAGTAAAGAGTAGACTGATGTATCCATTTTATATTATCAACATACATTTTATCATAAACTGTCATAATATTGTTTCCATGCAGCCTTATTAATTTTATACTGCGGATCATCAGGTTTAGATGCTTCGGCTCGGGCTTTCAATTCTGTAGGAGAAAATTTCTTGATTAATTTAGCGACCGCGGCTTTTGTTACACGCTGATAAATTGATTTTGTTTTCCCCGTCTTACTCTTTTGATAATCTGCTACAGTAGGTACAACTCTTCTAGACCGTCTTTCAACTAATTTAGGTTTAGACGGTCCAGGTTTAGACGGTCCAGGTTTAGACGGTCCAGGTTTGGATGGTCCAGGTAACCCTTTAACATCCGCCTCTTTACCAAGAACTTCTTTATCCATTGCAACTTTTTTTCCTTTACCTATATCTACACTTGTAGGTTTTTCAAAAATTCTTGGCTTATCTACATCCATTCCTGACATTTTTTCTATTCTAGCTTCATTAATCATGGTTTGAAAATCAGCTACAGTTTTTAAAAACTTTTCAGAATTTTTTAACTCAAGCTTTTGGGTTGCTGCTAATTGATTCCAAGGCTCGATAGACACAGTACCGCCCCGAGCGACACTTAATTGTCTTGCTGGTGCAGCCATAAGCACATCTTGAATTTCTGGTTCAATAGCGACTGTTCTACCACGACCCATACTTAGTTTAGCGGGTTTTGGAGTAAAAGAAACAGGTTCACCACGCATTGTAGATAATTGCGGTTTTGACGATTGAACTGATGCATCCCGAGATTCAGGTGTCATTGTAGACATACCAGCATCCTGCATTTGAGGTGTCATTGTAGACATTGAAGCGTCTCGCGATTCAGCAATACGGTATTCTGAAACTAAAGGACCTACCATTTCTACATCATCATCCGAAGGTCCAAGTAAATCAGGCATTTCTGCGGGAGGTACAAAAATAAATTCTTCCGGCGCACTACCCATTTTATGACCGGTCTGCATTGGTGTTCTTGCCCCCAACGTTAATTTATTTTTTCTAGTCCCTTTTGCGCCTTGCCGTTTCATATCAACAGCTCCAACAACTACACTTCTTTTAGCATAATGGCTAGGTTCGGGTAATGTTCCACTTGCATTAATCTGGTACGGAGTTATCGTTTCTGTTCCTTGACTAGCTGGCGAAATATTTTTTTGTTTTGCTCTTGCAATATCAACCGGTGTACTTTTCCAAGGACCTTTTTGAACAACAAGACCCCAAAACGGTTTCCCAGCCCAACCCATTGACGATTTACCAACAGATACCATTTTTATTAGTCGCATACATTATTTCATACGTTTATTTGGTTTACCAGATCCTACACCGCCAGGCATTAATCCTCTTTTTTTAAGTGCTTCTTCAGCTATTATAGTTTGCGGATCCAACATTGGATTTAAAGGTGTACTTCCAGGCGGTTGAGTACCTTGCTCTAAACCTCGAACTGTAGGGTACGCTCCACCCCGGGTAATTTCTCCAGGCGATGGCATATACCCATGAGGCAATGGTAAAAACTTTTCACCTCTTGTCTTTGCTTCATATACTGTTGCTAATCTGTTTTGAAACGAATAATTAGGTGTACTTCCAAGTACAGGTTCAACTCGTTTATCAGGTTCTCTCATATCTTGATAAATCCAACCACGATTAATTCTAAAGTTTCTACGACCACCCCAATTACTATCTATCGTTTCTGGTCCCAATCCTTTTGAATCGTAACTTATTTGCGTTCCGTTTTGTACATTACTACCTAATCTACATTCTTTTTTACCTCTAAAGTACGGATCGTATCGCATTGGTAAATCAGGTGAAGATTGTTTAAATCTTGGAGTTAAATTTACATCACCCACTGATCCTACAGATCCAGGTTGAATACTACTATTAGCCCAACGATTTAAAGGACGAATTGCATCAATAGAAAGTGATAATGCAGCCATACAATACAACACATACTTTATTAATCTGTTCGAAGTCGTTTAAATACTTGAGATGACGAACTATAATGAGTTGTTTCGTTTGCTAAAACCCCGAGTTTTAGTGAGAACCCGACACCGTTTAATCGAAGAGGAATTTGGGTTGTAGTGTTCCCCAATGTAAGAAAAAAGTCAATTTGATTAAGAACGGTTAAACCTTCCATATCAAACCATTTTTGAGGATCAGGGTCTTGCCAGAAAATAGTTTCACCACTACTGCAATTTACAGGAATTTTTGCCATTTGAGGTCCGCCATTCCCGCCGCCCAAATTCACAGCGCCTTGCGGTAAATATAAATTTGTCAAGTTACCAATAGCGAGGGAATTAACGTACAAATAATTTGGACCAGAAATGAGTACGACGTTTGGCGCTTCTAAAGTTTGGCCGTTAGAAAAAGTTGTTCCGCCAGGAAATCCTGTATACAGTCTAATATTCTTGTTACCAGAATTGGTAGGTAGTCCAAACGTAAATGAAAAAGAATCCACACCAGCCTTGTTTTCTATAAATGTAAACTTTTGAGTTTGAGACGAGTAAGTTACATTATAATGATTATTGCCGGCTACAGCGTTAAGAGCATTCTTTAAAGCTGTAGCTAAACTATCACCGCCAGCATAATTCCCAACAGGTAATTTTGGATAAAAAGTAGCACCGCTAGGATATTCAGTCAAAGTCCATCGCGCCAAATTACTGCTTGAATTGTCAGTATTCTGATCGTTGAATACATACCAAGTAAATGGGATTTGGACTTCTATAATTTTAAGTGCGGCTATACCTGCTAAAGGAGTTTTACCACCTAAAAGAAATAATGGAAAATCGGTAGCAGCTGCGCCAGCCGATGCTGAATTACTGGCATCCAGCGAGTCAAGTTCAATCTCGTAATATCTAAGTGAATCACTTAAACCGTACCCGTAATTGTTACCTCCCATTTATTATATACACATATATTATTGAATCAATTCAAGGACATTGTTTTCACGGAGCACAATCATGGCATCATAATAAGTATATACTTCAAGAGTGGAAGATGAACCTCCAATTTTTTGATCTAATTTCCAGTTTGCGAGCAAAGAAATATCGCTTTGTTCCTCAGCATTCAAACCTGAAATTTCTACACCATTCGATGTTTCTAAATCAGTAGCCATAGCAAAACACTGGGAACCAAGAGTTCCGCAAAAAGAGTTTTCAGCTTTTTCAACACCTCCAAGTGTAATGACACCATTACCGCCAATACTTTTCAATGAAGTAGCATAATCAGCATCTTGAACTGCACCGGCAGCATTTTGTAGAGCCCATCTGCTAGTGTTACAGGTAGAGGAAAGACGATAATCCCCAACAATATTCAAAGCTTTGCTGAGTTCAACGTATGCCTCAGCACCACCATTACTGATTGCAGAACCAACAGCTGTTGAACATTGTACTGGTGCGGCTGGAAAGTATCGTCCACCAATACGATACTGATAACTTTGAAGAGTAGATAAACCAGTTTCAGATCCGTCAAAAATAGTCGCATGTGAGTCATGGCCAAAAGAAGCTTGCTGTCTTCTTTGAACAGCAAAAAGAGCTTTTACACTTCTTGATCGTTCCTGGACAAGTAAGTTTACATTTGAACTACTTACAGAAAATACAAAAGTATGCCAGGATGCAAATTTAAGAGGTACTCCGCCGTCCCTCAACCCTTGCAAAAACATGCTATCGTAACTAGAATCAAATTCAAGAATTTCGGGGATTAAATTAACGTTACCAACGGCATAAGTTGGGTCTGCTGTAGCAGTTCCAGCAAAATCAGGTACAAAAATACAATCTGCAGCTGATGCCAAAGACAATTCAACGGCCAATTGTGACGCCATGAATTTAGTAGGAATTAATTTATCCTGAGTAAAAAGACCAAGCGCGAAATTAATTTGGTAACGACGAGTGACACCTGTAGTGTTGTTTCCAGTAGCACCAAACGATGAACCTTCAGTAGGAACATTACCAAAAGCATTTCCACCCGTAAAGTTGACATCTGGGGCTGCAATACAAGAATTAAGCCCTTGAATGTATTTTTGTCTAACATTGCAAACACCAAACATTGGTCCAGCTCCAGAATCAGCATCAACCACAATTCCACCAATTCCTTCGGCAATGGAAGTTTGATCCATCGACAAATGTTGATTGGTAGCTGTCCATTCAGTCAATGATCTGACAATAACATTATAATTAATTATATCTTCTAGCGGAGTGGATCCGTAAAGAAGACGGACACGACTGAAAATGGATTGGATATTGTTCTGAAACCGAACCGCCTGCGCTTGTACAGTACCAGCGTGTCCAAACAAAGTCACATCAAACTCAAGAGTAGTATTCAAAGGGTTAACGTATCCTAAAAAACTCGTTAGTCGCTACGCTCCACTCGTTTTTCTTAAGTTCGCTCGCGCGATTCGTGCTACGCACTCGGCGCATCGACTCACCTTGTGCTGGAAACTCGACTCTAATAACCTGTCCGGGATTAAAAATACCACCACTTTTTGGGGGAATACGCGGTGTGATTTTCACGGCTTTATTGGCTTGACTTGGGAACGAGTAACGCGCGTTCCAAGGAACGATGACTTCTTCACTAGACGGGTACCACTTGAAATGTGCAGACATTAGGTTACTACCATTCACACACAAAATGACTACGGTTTGGGGCGGCCCCGAATTTTTCACCCAAAATAAAGTAACGATGGACGCTTTTCATACTTTTTTGCAACCTGTAAGGTACGATGACGATCTGGTTCCTGTATACGATTCAAAACAGATTGAAATTTGGGGATTACCCGACTGGTTTGGGATTACGCAGTATAGAGTCATTGCGTTGAGAGAGACTGAATCACCAATGGTTAGGTGCGTTGAAGCGCCGAGCGAAGCGATCGCGCGAACGAACCCTATGAAAAACGAGTGCTAACGAGTTTTTTAGTGATTGGAAGATGCAGATGGAAAGACCGATGAGACCGATCCACCGGTACTCTCGAGTCGAGCGGTTCACGAGTATTCTTGCACAATTAATTGGTAAGTGACGATGGTATCGCATAGCGCCGAGCCGTAGGCGACCAAGGCACGAGCTGTTGTTAACAAAAGCGAAGCTTTTGTAGCTTGCCGCGGAAAAGTCCCAAAAGATGTCATTGAGGAAATTAAAAGTGTTGGGTTCAGCCAGGATCCTGATAAAATCTGGAATGAAATTAGGGTGATCTTGAAGAAGAGAAAAGGCAGGAAATATTATAATCGAATTCCGAGTATTCTAGAGATTTTGGGGTTCCAGAAAGTGGGGGTTGACAAGAACAGTCTTGTCCGTGAAATTATTGATGATTTCAGGATTATTAGCGGAAGATTTAATGAACGTAAAGAACAATTGGGACGTGTTTATTTTCCTTCACTAAGGTTTGTGGCATTTAAATTACTGGAATTGCACGGGGTAAAGTTTGGGTATAAAGTCCCTTTTGCCCGAACACCTAGGAAATTAAAAGCCATGGAAGCGACTTGGAATTTATTGTTGTGATTCGAGAATAGTGATTCGGTCCTGAAGAGTTTGAACTAGTGAATAAAGGTCTTTGATTGCCGCTGCCAAGTACGGTGTAAGTTTTGAATAGTCGACTTGTTGATAAATAGGTTTACCATACTCGTCAACTGCATCTTTTTCACCGGTCACAGCCATTGGGATAATTTCTTTAAGTTCATGGGCCAAGAATCCGTAATGTTTATCTGGATCGTTCTCGAAATTGTATTCCACACAGTTTAAAGAAAGAATTTTGTCAATTGTATTCGTCATTGGTACAATATTGGATTTTAAACGATAATCCGAATTTTCATTGTAAGTAGTGGTACTAGTGTTTGCTATAATGCTACCAACAGGCGTGCCTGATAAATTGTAAAAAGTCATGACTTGGTTGTTTCCGTTCCGCCCCGATATATTGACAACGCCGTTACCAACACCGTTAGTCCCAACAAGACCAAATTCACCAAAACCCATTTTGTGACCATTTGCAGTATACCAGAAACTGGTACCATTACCAACAATACCTGTAACATGTCTTTGATTGTTTTGTTCCCATGAACTGTAGTAACCATTATTCGAACTATCATTTTTCCCAATAAGAAGAGCCGTTCCATTAATGGCGGCTGCCGAAGCAAATAGTCCAAAAGTTGCACCATCATTACTGGTTGTGATGTTAAGAGGATTAGCCGCGGATGCATTAACTATTAGTCTTGTACAGTTCATCAAATTTGATCCATCGCCGTTCAATTGGATCGTATTTCCGTAAGCGCCGCCCGAAAAGGATAATTGAGCAACTCTTTGATTAGTTGTGGTGTTGTATAGATAATTAAGTGCTAAACATTCTCCTGAATTTTTTGTACGTCCCAAAAATATAGTTGTAGCAGCATTTGAATTTAAATTTGGGGTAAAAAACCCGGCTATTGCCGAAGATGTGTTAACACCATCATGTATAACATGAAAAGGTTCAAGATCTGGATATGCACTATTTTTACGGCACTGTACACTTACATTTCCAGCTCTTGTTAACTGGATAAATGGGGGTCTGTTATCAGCTTCTGCTGTAGGTCTACTGAACCACAAATAAATACTGTCCCGCTCAGTGTTTGTAAAAAAAGCCAAATAACTTAACTGCCCGCACTGATTTTGGTTTCTTCCAAACATTAGAAAATAGTTATCAAAACCTGAAGCTAACGCAGGATTTGCGGTCATAAACGCCGCTAAAGTATAGTTCTGGCCGCTTGTATTACTGACCGTGTTTGTTACTTTCAATATAGCCCTGTCAACAAGACCGCCGGCTATACCTGAGCCGGTATTTTGACCTATCGAAGACACTTGTAGCACACCTGCGCTATTAAGAACCATTGTTTCAGCTGTGGTGTTTTTCCAAACGTGATTCCCGCTGACTATGATTTTGTATAGATCGTCGTTACCATAAAATCCAAGTCCCATATAACTATCGGTTGATACCACACCGCTTAGATAACGAATGACTGCTGTTTGATTGGTTGCTAGAGCTTTTCCCCATACGATAGTTTGATCATTACCAGCGGCTAGAGAAGGTCTTAAAGATTGTAGAATTGAACCCCCGACTGATCCTGTTATATTCATTGTTAAGGGTGTAGTTGATGCAGTAATTGTGACCGGCCCAAGACTGATAGGAGCTGTTGATGATATGGAAATGTTGGGAGTACTTCCTCCTGAAGAAAGAATAGGTGAAGTTGCTGTAACAGCTGTGACACTTGATAAAAACGATGAAGATTGCCACGCTAAATTTCCAGAGCTATCAGAAGTAAGAACCGAGTTAATGACTGTTGCCGGACTTGCCGGCCATTTCCAAATATATGAAGATGTTAAATTTGTACCGTCAAGTTCAACGTATCTGACCGGATCAGTGCCTCTGTAATATGTTAAACGTATAAAATCGCGCGAAGAGAGAAACAGGACAGCTTGATTTTGATTATTAGGTGCTGCAGAGAAACCTCTTCGTACACTTATAAAAGGATTATCGCCAACAAATTTCATCTCGTAAGCGTTGGCCCAGTTTGAATCGCCAGAGTGACTATATAATTCTAAAATTGCGTTCCCGGCCGTAGAGTTTTTTCCAAAAATTTTAGATACAAAAGGCGCGTTCAAATCTCCTAGCATGTTGGGACTGTACAACGATTGAAGGCATCCTCCGCCAGGAGCAGGAATGTTGGCGGAGACAGCTAAATGTCCTTGTGCCAATTGGGCTACAGTTGTAGGTTCAAATGTAAATAGAGCGCTTTGATTATTTAAAGATAAACAATGAGTATTGTTCATCTGGTTAAAAAAGCGATACTGGTAATTTGCAGGGTCAATCGTCATTAACGTCTGTGTTGTATTTTGAAAAGAAATTAATCCTTTGGTTTTAAAATTAATTAATCCTGTATTTGCCGTTGAAGTACTGAGAGTGATATTGCCTGGACCGGTAGTAATACCACTTCCTTTGTCTGTATAAATATCAATGTTTCCAGAAGTTGAGCCAGAGCCTACAGCTGTTGCCGATAAAAGAATTGCTCCGCATAAATCACTACCCACAGAGCCAATAGGTAAATTGTATTGACCGGCTGCAAAGTACGAGTTTGGCGCGTTAACATAAACGGCGTTAATGTTTGATTTAAGAATAATGTCGGCGTTTGAACTAGCATTGGTTTGAATCACAACTTTTCCCGAAATAGGATCAATGAGAACTCCTTCAGTATGACTACCTGTTGTTGTAATGCGGACTCGGCTTTTGAAAGGTAGGGTTGCACCCACATCTCCTCCGGCAATAATATCAACATACCCTGGTGTGCCAAGACCCTGATTACCCCCAATGGCTTCAATTCTAATAGAGTTTGAACCAGTAATACTACTCGTTTCCTGAAGAATTCTTGAAAACCCTCCATATCCCAAGTTAATAGGTGAAGCAGGGTTTGTCGCTCTTCCGCTCCTAAAACCATTTACTCTATTTTCAATTTTACCCCCAATAGGTTCAGGCGGTAATGGTGGATCAGTTGGTATAAGAGGTGACCAAAACGCATTTACCGAATTGGTAATAGCGCTAGACAAACCTGTACGAGTATCTGAAGTAGGACTTGGCGGTCCAACAATCGTTGAGGCTGTACCCGAATTTAATTGAAGTTGGTAGTTTGCTAAAGCTGCAAAAGGATCTCCAGCCATAGGATTAAATATTAGTTTAGATGGATCATTATCAAAAAGTGGATTAACTTGTTGTGCCGAAGTCATTGCCAATCTTCCTGTAAGATAAATTGAACTAATTGGTGCCACTCCAAATGGTGAAAAATTTAACACATCAGATACATTTACAACTTCGGCAGTCGCTGTTTCAGTTTGCATTGTTTCAGATTGCATTTTTTTACCAACATATAAATCTTTAGCAATTCCTGCACCACCGCTAACAACAAGAGCGCCTGTTGTTGTACTGGTAGACTCTGTTACTGTAGGAATGCTTACTTTACTAGAAGCCATGTTCATAGTAACCGTATCAGTCTCCAATTTAATGAATTTGTTTGATCCTTCTGTAACAACTTCAAAACCGAATGCCTGATCGGATGTGCGAATTACACCTTTGCCTGCTGCTGGATTAGTATTTTGAACCGATTCAACACCGATTGAAATATTAGGATTGTTTAAGAGATTGGGGGCTGAGATGATAGAAGGGTTTGAAAGACCGATTGCTTGGTAAATGAGCCCTGTTGCGTTGCTATTAACCGTGAGAACTTGGTTCGGTGAACCAAGGGTGGAAAGACCTGTACCCCCAGAAGCAACAGGTACGGGTGGACTTGATTGGAAACTGTTTGTAACCGTAAGATTTGCAGCCGTTAAATTGGTTACACTCCCGTTTTGAAGGGAAACATTACCAATATTAGTTGTACCTAAAACGGTCAAGTCTCCTTTAACTAATTCGTTTTTCTCGACTGTAATATTATCGGCTACAACGTTGAAAGCATTTGTAATTGATTTCCCGGTAAGTTTTGAAGCATTGTTTGTAAAACTCATTATACGACTAAGCACATACTTTATTCTATATGATACATTGGACAATAAACTACTTTATGAGTTACAACTCCAATTTCTTTAGGATGGGGTTTAGGGACCATAAAAACGTAACTGACTACGGCCCAGGCCGGTCGTTGAGAAACAATGACTTCGACATTTTCTCCACGGTAATAAGTAATCCAGTACCCTCTAAAATCAAAGTTTGTACAACGTTCGGTTTTCATTGTAACTAGACATTTTTTTAAAAGGTTATGAGTTTTTTGTTTACGAATATTCCAGGAAAGGTTTCTTCGATGTTTCAAGATTTGTAGAATGAGTTCTGTTGGTAATGAGGGCATTTTGATGATTTGATGTGATGGATTGTGGCTTGTTTTATGTCAAATCATGTGAAACGTTACACAAACGCGTACGTTGACGCGACGTGCAATAAGGGTATATAAGGAGCGAATTGTAGGTGGGTGCTAGTAGTCATGGCAATTACATTTGTAACTAATGTTCAATATTTGGGTGAAAATTCTATTATTCCTAATATCGTTACTGTACGTCCTATCTTGTCAGGCTCAGGAGGGAACAGTTTGGATATTTTATTCGCAGGACTGGCTCCATCTATTGTTGATGCTGTGGTTAATGCAGTTAGAAATTATAATCCAGTTTGGTCTAGATATAGAGTAATGGAATCTACACGTGGAAAATTGATTGCTACTAATGAAGTGAATGGAAACATGACTGGATTTACTGCAGGCTTCAATAGTTTGGAAGAAATTACTTCTGAAGTTTTAGCTGATATTTTTTTACAAATTCAGCAAAGTAATGCAGATGTTTTGATCACTGATATTGAATGGTCTTTTATTATCAGTCCAAGCAGTATTACTGTTGGTGGAGCTCCCGATCAAAGAGTGAAACCCCCATCTTGGGCTCCAGCTATTAAATTGCGAAACACTTGGTTGGGTTGGAAAGTCAATTGCGCGGCTTACGCTTTGAATTACTTGATGCACAATGAAAAAAGAGAATATAGAAAAAATTTGAAACGTGCTATTGAAGATGCAGAGTATTTGCAGCGTAAACTAGGTTGGGGAGATTATATTGCAATCAAAGATTTACAAGATTTTGTGGATGTATACGATGAGTATCGCGTTACGGTTGTTCATCCTTCTATTCTTCAAACTTCACCTAATTGGATTTTTATTGGCAAGAAATGGGTGCCTGATTTTTCAACTGGTCGATGTCCTGAAAAAACTTTGTACCTTGTTTACGATATTGCTCAAAGACATTTCGCTGCTACAAAATGTCCTGGTCAATTGATTAGTCGATACAAGAATTGCAGGTACAAATGGTGTTTTCGATGTGATGTTGGATTCCTTGAAGCGACTGGTCATACTTGCCCTGATCAACCGCCTGCTCAAAAGAAATTAAAACGATTACCTCCTTGTCAAAAATGCGGTGTTTTATCTGTTCCTGGAAAACTTCATTCCTGTCCTCTTGTTACTTGTAAAATGTGTAGCAGTATTTACAAGAAAGTGGAAGGGTACAATCATCGCTGTATTGTTTACAAGGAACCACGAAAAGATGAACGCAATACTTTCTGCAAGGATAAAGACAAAGCTGATGGGTCTCTTTTTTCTCTTTGGGTTTATGATTTTGAAAGTCGTTTGGAGATTGCTGAAACAAATAGAGATTTGATTACTGGGTTCAAAACTGATGGTGTTCATTACGCTAATATGGATGTTTGTATCTACGAAAAGAAAATTTCAAAACATGAAGTCAATTTGGTTGCTTTCAAGAATGTGTTTACCGATGAAGAATATTGTTACTATGGTGATGGTGCTTTGGAAGATTTTATTACGTTCATGTTACAGCATAACGGTGGTAAAAATATTTGTATCGCCCACAACGCTGCTGGATATGATACTCGACTTTTGTTTTCAAAATTGAAATTGATGAACCAGAAAGTTTCTTTAATTCCTATTATGCGTGGTGGAAAATTTATGCAATTGAAAGTCAACAAGAATTTGATTTTTAGAGATTCTTTATTGCATGTCAAAGGAAGTTTGAAAAGTCTTGCAAAAGATTTTTGTGATGGTTTGCTTGAAAAAGGATACTTTCCCCATTTGTATAACAGTACTGAAAATTATGGATACGTTGGACCAATCCCTGACAAGAAGTATTTTGATTTGTCTTTTTCAGTAAGAAATCAAAAAGAGATGGATGATTTTGATGCCTGGTATGCTACTTGGTCTGGTCGTGATGATTGGAACTTTGACAACGAGTTGAGCAAGTACTGCAAAAACGATGTTGATGTGCTTCAAAAGATTGTAAAGGGTTACCATGATATTGCTGTTGCTAAATTTGGAATGTCCCCATGGTTTAATGCTACCGCTCCTTCTTTTGTTCATGAAGTAATTCTCGTTCAGTTCTGTAAAGATTTGGAATTGCCTGACAAGAAAGAGAATATGGAAGAGTACAAGGAAAAAATTTTGGAGTTGGCCTGGGATGAATATTGGGGTGTATTGCAACCTAACGAGTATTGGTTTGCCCGAAAAGCTTTACGTGGTGGAAGAACTGAAATTCGTAAAATGTACCACAAAGTTTCTGATGCTGATTGGAATAGAGGTGTTAGGATTAGGTACCAGGATATTTGTTCCCAGTACCCCTACCAGCAAGTCGTCCATGATTTCCCTGTTGGTCTACCCTTGATTTATGTCTGGGACAAAAAGTATTTCCCATGTATTGCTCACCAAAACAACCCCGATGTTCATTGTTCGTGCGGTCCTGATCAAGCTATTCCTGATCGTTTTTGTAGAATTGTCAAGGAAAAAGAACAATGGACTGTTGAACAAATTTTGCAAAACAAGAAATTTTTTGGCATTGTCTGCGCTTCCTTGGAACCGAACCCCAATCTTCTTCATCCTGTACTGGTTGTGTTTGATCAAAAACTTGGAAAGAGTGTTGCTACTTGTGAACCTATTACTGAAGGTGTATTTACATCTGTGGAATTTATCACAGCTTTGCAAAATGGGTATACTTTGAAAAAGCTTCATCGCTATGATCAGTACAACAAAAGACCAAGTTTGTGGAGAGATATTGTTTTGGATTTGTTTCTTGAAAAGATGATTAATTCGAAAGCTGCGCCTGAAGGTGAAAAAGCTAAAAAGTTGGTGAATGATTATGCTGAAGAATTTGGTGAAGATATTGCCGAAAAGATTGAAGAGTCTTTAATTGAAGGTCGTTGGGGGAAGAACCCTGCAAAGAAACAAACTTTTAAAATTACCATGAATTCCGCTTGGGGGAAAAATGCTGAAAGACCTATTATGCCTGAAGTTGCTATTTTCAATTGTCAAGATCAGACTGAAGATATTTACACTTTACTTACCAACTGTGATGAAAGAAACTATGAACTTCATACTTATGAATTCTTGAATGATAATCACATTATGGCAAAGTATTCTGTTTCTGGAAAAGATACTAGACCAAATTTGCATGGAGGTTACTTACCGGCTGCTTTGTTTGTACCTGCTTACGGTCGATTGCAACTTTGGCATGAAATGAACAAGTTGGGAAAACGGGTTTTGATGAATGACACTGATTCGATTGTTTATGTTTATGATCCTACTCCTGGTCAATACAATATCCCTGAAGGAGGCTTACTTGGTCAATGGGAAGTGGAAGATGAAGATCGTGAAAATGGTGGGATCAGAGAGTTTGTTGGGTTGGGCCCAAAGACTTATGGATTCAAATGTGCTAATGGATATACCAAGGTTAAAGCAAAGGGGTTGAGTTTGAATTTGGCTACGGAAACAAGAATCAATTTTGAAACTATGAAGGATTTGGCTTTAGCGCATTTATTGAAAAAGAAGCAAAAAGAAAACTTGACAGATGCTGAAAAGGAATTATTGAAAAAGACTCATATTATGGTTCCTCAGAAAACTTTTGTTTGGAGTTCTGCGCAGGGAATGAGAACTTGGTGTATGCAAAAAGTCTTGAAAATCGAAGAAAGCGCTATGAAGGGTAAAATGGACGGTG
>Ga0105103_10000545_pt1 | contig 21314 bp, 22 predicted proteins | sample PPLLaktember2015_2_FD_79107 | JGI IMG/M metagenome (GOLD analysis project Ga0105103, IMG submission 79107) | Freshwater sediment microbial communities from Prairie Pothole Lake near Jamestown, North Dakota, USA - PPLs Lake P7 Core (6) Depth... | ecosystem: Environmental > Aquatic > Freshwater >...
AGCTCCATAATACACACAAACAGAAACAATCCCTTTACCCATCCTTTGAGCTTCGCAAAGGATATAAATGCCCGTGCCAATTTGAAACTCGGAGTCGAAGGAATTCTGAGTGCACTGCTGCTGGCCAGCAGGTCCACAAGAAAATATTTTATTATGTATACGGTGGCCAAGGAGATGTTACCATATACGATTGCCAAGATAAACGAGCTGATAAAGAAATAGTTAACAAAGGCCTCAATTCTTAATTTTTTCTTAAACTTCAATCGACTTTTACTAAAATTGTAAAATTGTCGTTTTTTTTACGTACATTCAATCAACCTTAAAATGTGAATGCCGTGAAATTCATAATTTTTATTTGGTTTACCGTACTTTCTCTTCATTTTTCTCTGCGAGCACAGGATCTTTTTCATCTACCGCCGAAAAATGACAGTTATACCATGTCTTTCAGGCTCATCAACAATATGGTTGTCATTCCGGTTGAGATCAATGGAAAACCACTTTCTTTTTTACTGGACAGCGGCGTCGATAAAACGATACTCTTTAATTTGAAACTGAGCGATTCACTCGAGCTAAGGGAGATTGAACACATTAAAATAAACGGCTTGGGAGAAGGTGAACCCCTTTCAGCGATCAGATCTTCCGGAAACCGCTGCCGGATTGGTAAGGTTCAGAATTTCCACCACGCCCTCTATGTTTTGCTGGATGACACCTATGATCTTTCCTCGAAACTTGGTGAAAATGTCAATGGTATCATTGGCGGAGATCTTTTAAGGGATTTTGTGGTTGAGATAGATTACCAGTCAAAAAAACTGACATTTCACAAAAACGAAGCCTATCTCTATAAAAAATGCAAGGACTGTGAGGTCTTTCCGCTTGAATTCAGGGGAAATAAACCCTATATAAATTTAGCGATCAATGATCACAACAACAAGGTAAGCGAGGTTAAACTTTTGATAGATTCGGGTGGAGGGGATGCCTTATGGCTGTTCGAGAACAAGGAAAAAAATATACAGGTTCCGGAAAATTATTTCAAAGATTATTTGGGAAAAGGACTGAGCGGAGATATTTACGGCAGGAGAAGCCGAATCAAGGAATTGCGGCTTGGGAATTTTGTTATAGCGAATCCTACAGTGGCATTTCCTGATTCATCGTCTGTGGTCAATGCAATGAAGGTTGGTGGCAGAAACGGCACGCTGGGAGCTGAAATTCTGAGAAGATTTAAAGTGGTATTTGATTATGAAGGTAAAAAAATTACCTTAAAGAAATCCGGTAATAGTATAGATGATCCGTTCTTATACAACAAAAGCGGGATAGAACTTGCTTATGGCGGGGATATACTGGTAAAAGAAAGCAAGGGTAATTTTGTGAATTCCGAAAATACGGGTGCTTACAATACTTTTTCAGAAGTTGTCTATTCCTTTAACCTGGCTTACAAACCTACCTATAGAATTGATTTTTTAAGACCTGATTCACCTGCACTTAAGGCCGGACTCGAAGTGGGGGATATCATTATTGAGATTAACGGTAAACCGGCTTATGAAAAGAAGATACCCGAGATTATCCTGATGCTGTCGAAAAAGGAAGGACAAAAAATTAACCTGCTGGTCGACAGGAATGGCAGGCATTTCCGGTGCAATTTTGTCTTAAAGGATTTGCTTTAAATAAAAAAAAGCCCGAGGGCTTTTTTTTATTTAGTCACCTAACAACGATACTTATTCCAGTACCCTTCCCTTGATTGTCAAAGTCTTTGATTCTTCAAAAGCGTTCGACGCAATGGTTATCGATTTTGAAAAAGGCCCGGAACGGTTGGTATCATATTTAACTTTAATTTCGGCAGTTTCACCCGGCATGATCGGTTTTTCCGGTTTTTCGGGAACGGTACAACCACAACTCGATTTGATATTGCCGATAATCAAAGGCGCTTTTCCAACGTTCTTGAATTTAAAAACTCTTGAACCATCACTGCCTTTCGCAACATCACCGTAATCAATAACTTCCGAATCAAATTTGAAATCAGGCCCGGTAAAATCCTTCCTTATTTCCTCCTTGGTTTGCGAATAACCTGCTGCTCCGGTCAGGAGGATAAACAAAATAAATAATAGCTTTTTCATATAAATTAAAATTAACATTCAAAGGTACAATTAAAACAAAATACTAACTAAATAAAACCCGAATTATTGCTTAAAATTGTAATTTTGCCTTCATTTTCACAAAAAATTAGCATATGCAGATTTCGGCAAAATACGATCCCAAAGAAGTAGAAGACAAATGGTATTCTTACTGGCTTGACCAGGGTTATTTTTATTCGAAACCCGACCAGAGAAAGGCCTATACAATAGTCATACCGCCACCCAATGTGACCGGTGTTTTACATATGGGTCATATGCTGAACAATACCATTCAGGATGTATTGATCAGGCGGGCGAGAATGAAAGGTTTTAATGCCTGCTGGGTACCCGGCACCGACCATGCCTCCATTGCAACCGAGGCGAAGGTTGTTGCCAAACTGAAGCAGGAAGGAATAGAAAAAAGTCAGCTTACCCGGGAAGCATTTTTGGAGCATGCCTGGGACTGGACACATAAACACGGTGGGATTATCCTGGAGCAATTGAAAAAACTGGGAGCTTCCTGCGACTGGAAAAGAACAAAGTTTACGATGGATGACGATATGTCTGAGTCCGTGGAGGACGTCTTCATTGATCTTTTCGAGAAGGGATATATTTACAGAGGTTACAGAATGGTAAACTGGGACCCGGAAGCGAAAACCACCGTATCCGATGAAGAAGTTATCTATACCGAAAAACAGGGCAAACTGTATTATCTGAAATATAAACTGGAGGGTTCAAATGAATTTTTAACCCTGGCTACAACCAGACCGGAGACCATTTTGGGTGATACGGCGGTTTGTGTGCATCCGGAGGATGAGCGCTTTACCCGCTTTATTGGGAAAAGGGTTATGGTGCCGATCGCCAACAGGCTGATTCCGGTTATTGCCGATGAATACGTTGACAAGGAATTCGGAACAGGTTGTTTAAAGATAACACCGGCTCATGACCCCAATGACAAGGTGATCGGAGAAAAGCACCACCTTGAGGTCATCGATATTTTTAATGACGATGCCACCTTGAATGACCACGGTTTGCATTACAAAGGCAAGGACCGCTTTGTTGTAAGAAAGGAGATCGTTAAGGAACTGGAGCAGGGAGACAGTATTGCAAAAATCGAAGACTATACCAATAAAGTTGGAACTTCTGAACGGACAGGAGCCGTGATAGAGCCCAAAATATCGGTACAATGGTTTTTAAAGATGAAAGAATTATCGGCACCTGCCCTCAAGGCTGTCATGGAAGATGAGGTATTGCTGGTTCCGCCCAAATTTAAAAACACCTACAGGCACTGGATGGAAAATGTGCGCGACTGGAATATATCGCGGCAGTTGTGGTGGGGGCACCGCATTCCGGCTTATTATTACGGAGACGGGACTGAGGATTTTGTGGTGGCAAAGACTGCAGCGGAGGCGCTGGAAAAAGCAAGACAGAAATCCGGAAAGAATTTACAGGCCTCAGACCTGAGGCAGGATAATGATGCCCTGGATACCTGGTTTTCTTCCTGGTTGTGGCCCATTTCCGTTTTTGACGGAATCAGAAATCCGGATAACGAAGAGATTAAATATTACTACCCTACCCAGGATTTGGTAACAGCACCCGAGATACTCTTCTTCTGGGTTGCACGAATGATCATTGCCGGTTATGAGTACCGCGGGGAAAAACCTTTTTCCAAGGTATATTTAACAGGTATTGTTAGGGATAAACTGGGGAGAAAGATGTCCAAGTCTCTTGGAAATTCCCCGGATCCCATCGACCTGATCGAAAAATACGGAGCGGACGGGGTTCGGGTTGGTATGTTGCTCACCTCTCCTGCAGGTAACGACCTGCCTTTTGATGAGGAGTTGTGTGAACAGGGAAGGAATTTCTCCAATAAGATCTGGAATGCCTTCAGGCTGATAAAAGGCTGGCAGGTTGATGAAAAGATGGAACAGCCTGAACATGCCAGGAAGGCGAATGACTGGTTTCAGGCCAAATTGTCGCTTGTGCTGGCCAATCTGGAAAAGGCCTATGCGGATTACAGGATATCAGAAGCGCTGATGATGACCTACAAGTTCATCTGGGATGATTTCAGTTCCTGGTATTTGGAAATGGTAAAACCGGATTACCAGAAACCCATTGATCAGAAAACATTTTCTGAAACCCAAGCCAACTTTGAACAGATCTTAAAGATACTGCATCCATTTATGCCCTTTATTACCGAAGAGATCTGGCAGGATATAAGTCCGAGAGCCGAGGATAAAGCCCTGATCATTTCTCCCTGGCCTGAACCTGTTGAAATGAAACTTCAGCTTGTTGAAGAATTTGATTTTGCTGCAGAAGTGATCAGCGGTATAAGAAATATCAGAAAAGAGAAAAATGTTCCTCAAAAAGAGCAGCTGCAAGTTTTGGTGATGAATGCCGATAACACGAACAACTATTTCGACGGGATCATCATGCGGCTTACAAACCTTGAAAGGGTACAGTATATCCAGGAGAAACCGGAAGGGGCTGTTTCATTCAGGGTGAAAGGAAATGAATATTTTATACCCCTTCAGGGTTATCTCAATATCGGTGAGGAGATCGAAAAACTGCAGAATGAGCTCAAATACACCCTGGGCTTTTTGCATTCGGTGCAAAATAAACTGAGCAATGAGAAGTTTGTTGCGGGAGCTCCCGAACAGGTGGTTGCGGTGGAACGCAAAAAAGAGTCGGATGCACTGACTAAAATTAAGTTGTTGGAGGATAGCATTGCAAAACTTAGGGGTTAGGAGTTTTCTGACCAAATATCAGGAAAATGGGTGACTGGACTTCATTTTTTTTGAGGTTGATATCGGCTTGTTTTTTATGGCCATTTATCCTTTGCTTCAACCAATGAATTTACGTTTTTGAAATTCTTCAATTTAAGTTTATCTTTATTATTGTAATGGTGTTTATCTTTACTTCAAATTAAATAAGTGTAATATGAAATACAGGAGATTTGGGCGGACAAACTGGCAGGTCAGTGAGATAGGTTACGGCATGTGGGGTATGGCGGGTTGGACGGGTTCGAAAGACGATGAGTCTGGCCAGTCATTGCAGGTTGCGGTGGATCTCGGCTGTAATTTTTATGATACAGCCTGGGGATATGGCAGTGGAAAGAGTGAAGGACTTTTAGGAGACCTGGTGCGGAATAATCCGGATAAAAAACTGTTCACGGCCACAAAAATGCCGCCAAAAAATTTTAAATGGCCCAGCAGGAGGGAATTTACCTCATCCGATTGCTTCCCACCTGAACATATGGAAGCATATGTGGAAAAAAGTTTGAAAAATGCGGGATTGGATTCATTTGATCTGATGCAGTTCCATACCTGGGAAGATAGCTGGCTTGAAGATGACCGTGTGATGCGCAAAATGACAGAGCTTAAAGCCCAAGGGTATTTTCATGCCATAGGAATTAGTATAAACCGCTGGGAACCCTGGAATGGCGTTAAAGCGGTTAAAAGCGGACTCATTGATGCTGTGCAGGTTATCTACAATATATTTGACCAGAATCCCGTCGACGAATTGTTTCCGGCTTGTAGGAAACATGATGTAGCTGTGATTGCACGGGTGCCCTTTGACGAAGGATCATTGACAGGGCTGCTGACCAAAGAGACTACCTGGGAGAAAGGTGATTGGAGAAATACCTATTTTGTTCCTGAGAATCTGCATGCAAGTGTCGATCATGCAGATGCCTTAAAACCCCTGGTACCTGAGAACATGAGCATGGCCGAGATGGCCCTTCGTTTTATTATCGGGGAACAGAACATAAGCACCATTATACCGGGAATGAGAAAATTGCAACACGTAAAAGCGAATATTGCTGCCAGTGAAGCCGGTATGTTAGAACCTCAATTGATGGCTCAATTAGAAAAACACAGATGGGACAGAGTGCCTACGGCATGGTCACAATAGTCTGTATTTTGACCAAATTTTAATTGTTAATGCTATTTGTATTTCGCAATCCGTAAAGTACATTTGGTGAAAATTTCAACAGGGAAAAACATAAATATTTAATTACTTTTAATTGAAAAAAAAGACACCGCAAAACAGAAAATTTCTGTTTGTTTCGAAATGGGGTGAAAGCCTTGATATTGCTTATGCTGTACAAAACGAAGGAAATCAGGTCAAATTATTTATTGAAAAAAAATACCTGAATGAAATTGGTAAAGGCTTTGTACCCAAAACCCCGGACTGGAAGAAGCACATAGACTGGGCCGATGTGATCGTTTTTGATTTTACAGGTTATGGCAAAATAGCTGATGAACTTCGCAAAGCAGGAAAATTGGTGATAGGAGGAACCGAATATGCGGATAACCTGGAATTCGACAGGGGATTTGGCCAGGAGGAGCTGAGGCGGCATAAGATCAAAACGCTGCCATTTCAGGAGTTCACAACCTTTCATGATGCTATTGATTATGTTAAGCGAAACCCGAACAGTTATGTAATAAAACCCTCAGGCGAAATACAGGACTATAAACAATTGTTGTTTGTGGGGGTGGATGATGACGGTTCTGATATCATTCGAGTCCTCAAAGCTTATGAAAAGACCTGGGGAGACGAAATGGGCTCCTTTCAACTGCAGCGAAAAGTGACCGGTGTTGAAATTTCGGTAGCTGCCTTTTTTAATGGAAATGAGTTTTTGAAACCTGTCAATATTACATTTGAACATAAGAAGTTATTTCCCAAAGAACTGGGGGTTTCTACCGGTGAAATGGGAACCAGTATGTTCTGGACGGATGAGAACCCGATCTTTGAGGCAACCCTGAGGAAATTCGAAACCACACTGGCAAAAGATAAGTTTGTTGGTCATATTGATATCAACTGCATCGTCAATTCAAACGGGATCTATCCCCTTGAGTTCACTTCCCGGTTTGGCTATCCGCAGGTTCAGATCCAAAGGGCCGGCATCAATGAGCCCTTTGGCAACTTCCTGTATAAGGTAGCCAGCGGAGAAAAATTTGAGATCAACACAAAAACCGGTTTTCAGGTTGGTGCTTATATGGTTGTACCTCCTTTTCCCTATGACGACAAAAAAACTTTTGAAACCTTCTCTAAAGATGCGGTGGTTATTTTCAGAAAGGAGATGAAAGAAGGACTGCATCCCATGCACCTCAAAATGATCAATAAGGAATGGCTAATTACCGGTGATTCCGGTTTAGCCCTGCTGGTAACCGGAACGGGATTGACCATGCGCGATGCCCAAAAAATGATGTTCAACAGGATCAAGAATGTGATCATTAACAATGCCTATTACAGAACCGATATAGGCGACAGGTGGTTTCACGATTCTGACAGGTTGATGTCCTGGGGTTTGTTATAATGTGTGTTTATGGATTTGACCATTAAAGAAATATCCGCAAAGACTTTCTTTCCTTTACTGCCGGAAGGCTGGCAGGAAAATATAGTACCCTATTGGGATCAGTACAAACAGAACGCAAAAATATACGGTCTTTTTGAAGGAGAGGCATTGATGGCCGGAGGGATCGTTTTTTCTACCTGTTCTCCTGATATGCTCTATGATCCTGAAGAAGCCCGGATATGGCTTGACCAGGGGTATTTATACATAGGTTTTTTATGGGTACCCGAAGTTTACCGAGGAAAAAGGCTGGGTTCAGCATGGCTGAAATTATTGATGCAAGTCTTCCCTGAACAAAAATATTGGCTGACAGTTGAAGAAGAAGATCTGATACAATTCTATAAAAAGAATCATTTCAAACTGATCAAATCGCTGAAAAATGGGGAGGATACAGACTGGTTGCTGATTTATGAACCGTAAAATGCGGCCGTCGGCCTGCAAGGAGTGACGGAGGAAAAAGGTCTATTATAGCTTGATATTGTTATACTTCTCTACGAGCTCAATATATTTTATTTTCGCTTCGTCCTCACTTAAATGATTTACCTGTAACCAGGCATTCAGTTTAAAGGCGTTCCGCACCTCATTATCGCCGGTTGGCATTAAACTGGGCATGCCATGTGTTGCCTGTTTGTAATAAGCGTAGAATTGCAGCATTACATCCGCCGGAAGTTTTTCTGTCATAGCCGATGCGATCTCATAGGCTTTCTCAAATTTTTTATCTAGTTCTGTCATCTTTTCGAAGCGATTACAGTTTCTCCACCGATGGTCTTTTGATCCAGACCAACATGAACTTTCATATCAAGAGGTACGAGAATATCGATTCTTGATCCAAACTTTATAAAGCCAGCATCTGCTCCCTGTACTGCGGTTTGATCGGCTTTGGCATAGTTCACGATCCGTCTCGCTACTGCCCCGGCTATTTGCCGGTACATGATTTTACCGACGGTGTCATTTTCTATCACGATGGTTGTGCGCTCATTGTCCTCTGAAGATTTTGGATGCCAGGCCACCAGAAATTTTCCGGGATGGTATTTGCTGTAAATGATTTTGCCACTTATGGGATACCGGGTCACATGCACATTCAAGGGCGACATGAAGATAGAGATCTGCCGGCGTTTTCCTTTAAAAAACTCATTGTCCTCAACTTCTTCGATTACGACAACCTTCCCGTCGGCAGGAGCCAGTATGTGTTCCGCATGGATGACCGTATTTCTTCTCGGGTTTCTGAAAAAATTCAAAACCAGAATATAAAGTAGTAAAAAAGAGATCATCAGCAGCTTTTGCAACCAAAGAACAGGCACAAAATGGTCGGTAAGCAGCATGAGCGCCACCAGGATTACTGAAGCGATTACGATGATCTTATATCCTTCCTTATGAAACATTTACGCAGTGAGGTATAAATAAATAAATATAAATGGTGTGGCAAATATAATACTATCCAGCCGATCTAAAAAACCTCCGTGGCCCGGTATAAAATTACTGCTGTCTTTTACCCCTGCCTGTCGCTTGAACATGGATTCGATCAGATCGCCCAATACCCCGAAAACACTAACGATAATGGCTATTCCCAGCCATTGGTATGAAAAAAGGGAATCGCAGTAAACAGAAATAAAAAAACCGGCTATATAAGTAAAAACAAAGCCGCCAATAAAGCCCTCAACCGTCTTGTTTGGCGAGACTCTTTCTATCAGTTTATGTTTTCCAAAATTCTTGCCGATCAGATATGCAAAAACATCGTTGCTCCAGATCAGTACAAAAATGCCGATCAGAACCACGTAATCATAGGTAATGGTGACATTCAGATATGGAATTTTTATCAGAAAAGAAAAAGGCAGAATGATATAGATCAGACTTAAAAAGATCTTTCCGAGATATTGTATGGAAATTTTCCTCGAAGAGATCAGAGCAGATATAAAACTAAAATACAGGGCTGCTGCAATTATACTGAACAGTATCTTGTTGATCAAAACATTATCCCTGGTATGCGCATCCTCATTGCTGATGATGGCAGATAAAAAGGAGGCGACTGCCAGCAGATAAGGATAACCGCTTTTGAGGTCGATCAGTCTGAGAAATTCATACAGGCAGAAGATCATGAACACAAAAAAGACCAGATAAAAAGTAACATTACCCAGGTAGGCGCCAAAAATCACGACTATCGCATATAACAATCCGAATATTAAGCGCAGGGTAAAATTGTTCATCCGTTTTATAGATCCTCTAACAACAGCAAATAGAGTGTTTTAGAATTATTATTTCCATAAGTCAGAAAGTCAACCTCGGATTTATTGGGCAGGTAATCTTTTACAGAGCTTATGATGGTTGGTGAATTTTTTGTAGAACGCATTCTCACACCCATAACGCCATCGCTGATCGATTTTACGAGCTGGCTGGTTTTGCCAAATACAATAAAGCTGTTGGGCAGATCCTGCAACTTGTATTCTTTTAACTGGCAGGTAGAAAACATAATACTGCCGTCTTCAGAGACCAATGCTTCACAGGCAGTAAAAAATGGCAGGTTGAGTATGACCTTGGGTGTTTTTGCACTGTTGATATCAGATAAGATCTCATTCAGACTGTTGTCAAAACAAACAACATTGTTCCATTCATTTTCCAGAAGAATCTTTGATAATTCCGTTTTAACTTCTTCTTTATCCTGGCAATACAGAAATTTTCCCCCTTTCGAAATAAACTTTCTTACGAACAATTCATCTGTCGACAGATTATCTTTTGAAGAAAAATCTTCTTTGGGTTTGGAAGGAGCTTCTTTCTTTTGAAAAAATTTTTTAAACAGATTCATCGGGTACGGAAAAAACCAAATTTACAAAAACTATTTATTAAATGGTGTTTTTGGAAGAAATTTCACTTTCTCCTGTAATTTTTTCCTTTTTACTTTCTTCCTGAGCCGCTTTACTTACCAGATGGGCTTCATCATCATTGGTAAAAGGCCTTTCTCCAAAGATCCTCCTGAGGTCATCTTCAAAGATCACTTCCTTTTCCATGAGCAATTCGGCAAGTACTGTCAATTCCTTCTTGTGTTTGGTTAATATGCCGATAGCCCTTTGGTACTGTTCTTCAACAATGGAGGAGATCTCATGGTCTATGACCTGTGCGGTTTTCTCGCTGTAGGGATTGTTAAAACTGTAATCAGTCTGACCGGAAGAATCATAATAGGTTATGTTCCCTATTTTATCATTCAGTCCGTAAACCGTTACAATGGCCTTGGCCTGACGCGTAACTTTTTCAAGATCGTTCAGTGCTCCCGTGGAGATCTTGTCAAAGGTGATCTTTTCAGCCGCACGGCCGCCCAGGGTAGCGCACATCTCGTCCAGCATCTGGTCGGTATGAACGATCTGTCTTTCCTCCGGCAGGTACCAGGCGGCACCCAGCGATTTTCCACGGGGTACTATGGTCACTTTTACGAGCGGAGCTGCATGTTCCAGCATCCAGCTAACCGTTGCATGTCCGGCTTCGTGGTAGGCTATGGTTCGTTTTTCCTTGTTGGTGATGATCTTATTTTTCTTTTCGAGTCCACCCACGATCCTGTCGACGGCATCCAAAAAGTCCTGGTGGTTTACTGCATCATTGCCTTTTCGCGCCGCGATCAAAGCGGCTTCATTGCAAACATTGGCTATATCCGCGCCCGAAAAACCGGGTGTCTGTTTTGAAAGGAATTCCAGATCCACATCTTTTCCCAGTTTCAGGGGCTTTACGTGAACGTGGAAAATCTCAAGACGTTCATTTTTATCGGGAAGGTCTACATAAATCTGCCGGTCGAATCTTCCGGCACGCATGAGTGCCTTGTCAAGAATATCGGCCCGGTTGGTAGCGGCAAGCACGATTACATTGGAATCTGTGCCAAAACCATCCATTTCTGTAAGCAACTGGTTCAGCGTATTTTCTCTTTCGTCGTTTCCTCCGGTAATGTTGTTTTTTCCACGGGCTCGTCCAATGGCATCGATCTCATCGATGAAAATAATTGAAGGTGCTTTTTGCTGAGCCTGTTTGAACAGGTCGCGCACCCTGCTTGCACCAACCCCAACGAACATTTCAACAAAATCTGATCCGGAAAGTGAGAAGAAGGGCACGTCGGCCTCACCGGCAACGGCTTTGGCCAAAAGGGTTTTTCCGGTACCAGGAGGCCCTACCAAAAGAGCGCCCTTTGGTATTTTCCCACCCAGTTTGGTGAATTTACCCGGATTTTTAAGAAACTCTACTATTTCCTGTATCTCTTCTTTGGCACCTTCCAGGCCGGCCACATCTTTAAAGGTGGTCTTCACTTTTGTGTTCTGATCAAATATTTTGGCACGGGATTTACCTATGTTGAAAATCTGTCCGCCACCTCCGGCTCCGCCACCGGCACCTGACATGCGACGCATGAAAAATATCCATAAACCGATGATGAACAGGAAGGGTAACCAGACTATGAAGGAATCAAAAAAACTGGTTTGGGTTATGGTATCTTTGTCGAAATCAAGGGTGAATTCTGATTTGGCAAGTGCCAACTTGTTCTCAAAATTCTGGAGATCTCCAAAATCGTAGGTATAGGCAGGCGCTGTAGCATTTAAAAAGGAAGTATTCTTGTTTTTGCTGTGTTTTTCTTTTTGTAAAGCTTCCGCCTTTAAAAAAAGTTGCGCAAAATCGCCGTTGACAATGACTATTTTCTGAATATCATTTTCTTTTAAAATTTCGTTGAACTGATTTTCTGTAAGTTTAGAACTTGCCAGGTCAGCGGAGTTTAAAAACTGATATCCTATAATCAAAGCAAAGATAATACCGTATATCCAGTAAAAATTGAACTTAAAGTTAAATTGCTTCAAAGGATTGTTGTCGGTATCTTTGTTTGTTTGTTTTTTTTCGTCGCTCATAAAATCGGGGAATGAATTTAATACTAATTTGATATATTGGTGATCTTGGCATCGCCCCACAGGCCTTCCAGGTTGTAAAACTCCCGGGTTTTTCTTTGAAAAATATGGACTACTACGTTTACATAATCCATCAGGATCCATTCGGCATTGCTCTCTCCTTCAATATGCCAGGCTTTCTCTTTTATATTTTTGCTCACGGTTTTTTGTATGGAACCTGAAATGGCTGCAACCTGTGTGTTCGAGGTTCCATCGCAAATAATAAAATAATCACAAACGGTATTCGGTATTTTTCTAAGATCCAGCAGGGTGATGTGCTCTCCTTTTACTTCTTCAATCCCTTTGATTATTTCTGCAATAAGCACATCAGGATTTGCTAATTTTTTCGTCATTTAATAAAGTTCATATATTGTTGCAAATGTATTACATTTTTATCATTTTAGATGAACCCAAAAGTTAATCTGCATGTACCTGTACAAACTTGATGCCATTCCCTCTACGAATTCTTATTTAAAAGATTTGGTAAAGAATGAGGTGATTGAAAGTTTTACCGTTGTCAGTGCAGAATTTCAAACGAAGGGCAGGGGACAAATGGAAACTGTTTGGTATTCTTCCGAAGGCAGCAACCTCTTATTCAGTATTTTAATAAAATTTCAAGGAGTTATGGCAGCGGATCAGTTCTATCTGAATTGTGCCGTTTCACTGGCTATACTTGAAGCCTTAAAAGCCTATGAGCTGCCTGACTTAAGGGTGAAATGGCCAAACGACATTATGGCAGAAAACAGAAAACTGGGCGGCATACTGATAGAGAATTCGGTCCTCAGCGGGCAGATCAGGTATGCCATAGTTGGTATCGGGCTCAATGTGAATGAAGAAAAATTCCCCGCGAAACTGCCCAAAGCCATCTCGATGTATCAGATCCTGGGCAAAAAAACAGACAGGAACGCATTGCTGCTGGAGCTTGTGGAGAAAATAAAGCTGTATGCCGGTCTATTTGAATCAGTCCGGCACAAAAGGTTGATGCAGGAGTACAAGGAAAACCTGTACAAGTTTGGCCGTCCGGCCATGTATAAAACAACAGCCGGCGAAATTTTCATGGGAAAAATAATTGATATAGATCCCTCGGGCAGTCTGGTTCTTGAATTACAGGACGAAACGCAGCGGTGCTTTCGGTTTAAGGAAATTATGTTTTTGTAAGAAACCTAGGTGCTCTCAATATTCGTGATCAGGGTATTGATGAACTTTTGCAGCGGGCCCTTGACCATCATGGCCATCATGGGATTAAAATTGCCCTCAAAAAGCAGTTGCACATCACTGGAGTTCTCCGTTTTTTCATCAATATTTGCTGTTAATGAAAAAGGAAGCTTGTCACTGGCAGAACCCAGCACGATCTTTTTTCCGGGCACCATTTCCGTGAGTTTTAGTTTGATTTCGGGCATACCCTTGAGTGCAAAAACAAAAGATTCTTCTCCGGCCTGGAATTTATCGATATTTTCGGGCATGATCTGCTCAAAATTCTCAACCTTACTCAAAAAGTCGAATATTTCCTTGTTGTTTTTTTTGACGGTTACTTTGGGGCTTTCTAAATTCATTTCCTGTTATTTCCATTCAGCCGGATTAGCTCTCCAGGCCATTAAGGTTTTTAAATGTTTTTGCGAGATGTAATTCATTTCCAGTGCCTGTTCGATCAGGTTGTCATAATCGCTCAAGCTGGTTACTTCAAGATTTATTTTGCCAAAACTTTCTTTGGCAGCATCGAATCCATAATCAAAAATAGATACCATGCCTTTGATCTGTACATCACAATCCTTCAGCGCTTCTACAGCATTCAAACTACTCTTTCCGGTGCTGATCAGATCTTCCACAACGATCACATTCTGCCCCTTGTTGAGGTATCCTTCAACCTGATTCATGCGGCCGTGTTTTTTGGGTTCCGGCCTGACGTAAACAAAGGGGAGGCCAAGCTCCTGGGCAACGAGTACGCCAATTGCTATGGCACCCGTAGCAACCCCCGCAATCACATCGGGTTTACCGTGTTTTTCAAGGATGATCTTTCCCAAATGCTCGCGGATATAATTGCGAATTGGCACAAACGACAAGGTTAAGCGGTTATCGCAATAAATAGGGGAATGCCATCCCGAGGCCCATACAAAAGACTCATCAGGATTTAATTTGATCGCTTTTATGGATAAAAGCAATTCCGCGGTTTTTTTTGCTGTATTTTTGTTGAAAATCATATGCAAATGTATGTAATTTTTAAAAATAACTGTAGCTTTTTTTTAACAAGCGATCCATCAGATACCGGTCGGAGCAACTGCTTTCATTGGGAGAATTGCGATCCTGAGCTGTACTTAAATTCTTGTGAAACAGAACGTAAAACCTATTATATTTATTATAAAGACCTCGAAAAACTCTTTGAAGAATTTAAGAAAAAATTTGTTCAGGTGAATGCTGCCGGAGGGCTTGTTTTAAACGAAAACCAGGAATTGCTGATGATCTTCAGAAATGGTATCTGGGATCTGCCTAAAGGAAAGGTTGAAAAAAATGAACAGATCGAAGCAGCCGCTTTGAGGGAAGTTGAAGAAGAATGCGGACTGGAAGGCGTTTTTATCAAAGACTTCGCCGGCTTAACTTATCATTTGTATGAAATGGAAGGTAATCAGTACTTTAAAACCAGCCATTGGTATACCATGGGTGTAAAAGATCCTGATCAAAAACTTATACCGCAAACCGAGGAAGGGATCAGCAGGGCAGTCTGGAAGGGCAAGGAGCAGCTTGATGAGGTGTTTAAAAACACCTATCCAAATATTAAATGGCTGATAAATAAGGTTTTGATTACTGAAGCAAAAGGGTAGAATCACTGGGTAATATAGTGGAGCCTATTTTTTCTGTCCGAAAGTTGTCCGGCAAAACCTATTCTTTTTTTGTAATCCGGTAAACAGGGTATTCCATAAAGGAAGATTCAAAGTATTTCGAGTGCTTGTAAATAAAATCCAGCTGAGCATAGCCGTTCGAGTTGAACTCAGGATCTTTCTCCCTCTTTTCCTCAAGCTCTTTTTTTAATGCCGGATTGTCCTGAAGGATCTTCTCTGCCAGCTCTTCAAAGGCATAGGGCGAAAAATATTCTTTGTTCTCCAGAATTGCGTCGAAGAAGTTCCAGTTGAAGAACGAATCTTTGGCTTCGGGTTCAAGTGTTTCCAGCAAGTATCTCATTCCGGGCTGGTCTGTTGTAACCAGGAGGTCTCCTTTCCGGAATTGCTTATTTCCGGTGCTCACCTCAACTTGTGTATCGTAATGTAACTGATGGCCTTCATAGGGCTTGTTAACCGATTTATAGGATTTGATCTTGTATGTTTCCACCTCAAGCACCGTATCTGTCTTGAAGACAGCATATTGAATCTGATTCAAGTCGAGCCTTTCCGTCACCGGCCACCAGCCCCGCGGTATGATATAGGCTGCCGGTATTTTAATGCTTTTTCCCGGGACAAACTCATTGTAATGTTTTACTGGTTTGCTAAAGGGTTTGTTGCGGTCGTATTTCAGCCGGTTCAGGCTTGTTACCTCACTTTTAACAAAACTGCCTTCATAGCCCTTAAAATTTAATATTTCGTATTTCGTCGTATCCACCTTCCAGCTCACCGGATAATAAGTTAAGGTCCTTTGACTATTTATGGCATCCTTTCGCAGTTTCCTTATTTCGAAACCTTTTTCAGCACTAAAATCCAGCAGGCTGTGCATGAGTGCATAGGTACCTGCTACGCGATCTTTATACGGTTTTAACATATGTGTCTCCACCATTAAACCCAGGGTACCAAAAAGAGAGGTATAACCCGTTGAATACCTCGGGCTGTCAAAGAACTGAGAAAATCCTTTGTCAGGTGTGGTATTAAAAACGTTTACATATGGCGTTATGTCGTACTTTTTTTTCAAAAGATCTTCTTCAATCCAGGGTTTCAGGGTGTTATTTAAATAGGAACCGAGCGTTCCGCCGAGTTTGTTGTGCTGGGTAAATAAATGGGTCAGCACGTACTGGTAATCTGCACCATCACTAACATGATTATCAATAAACACATCGGGTTCGATGAGGTGGTAGATCCTGGTAAAAGTAAGGGCATTCTTTGTGTCGGTTTTTATGAAGTCCCGGTTCAGATCAAAATTTCTGGCATTGCCTCTGAATCCATAGCTTTCAGGTCCGTTCTGGTTTACCCTGCTCGTGCTGTTCCTGTTCAGGCTGCCTCCGATATTGTACACAGGGATTACGCAAACGATCAGGTCCTTGTATTTTTCTTTGCCCAATTTACCCTCGGCCAGGTCGCGCAGCAACAGCATGCTCGCGTCAATTCCGTCAGGCTCTCCCGGATGGATCCCGTTGTTGATGAGCAGGGTAATTTTGTCTTTTTTCTTTACGTCATTGAGGCGTAATTTTCCACCGCTGTAAAAGGTTACCACATGCAGCGGAATGCCTGAATCGGTATTTCCGATTTCCTCAAGGGAGATGCCGGGAAATTTTTCCGCAAGTATTTTGTAATAGCCGATGGCCTCCTCATAAGTTGCCGTTTTTGTACCACCACTCTGTTCAAAAACAGTGGGCAGATTTTGCGCTGCAGTCAATTGAACAAAGACAAGAACAAGGAGCCAGAAACTGCCCTTGCGAGTAAATGAAATGCCCAAATTATTTAATTTTTTATTGCGCATGCTGGTGAACGGCATCAGGCACGAGTCCGGTCACGTCGCCCTTGTAACGCAAAACATCCCTCACGATGCTGGAACTGATATACGATGTATTGGCGCTTGTGAGCAAAAATACGGTTTCTATTTTCGACAGTTTTCGGTTGGTATGTGCGATGGCCTTTTCAAATTCGAAGTCGGCGGGGTTTCTGAGTCCGCGTAAAATAAAAGCACTGTTCACTTTTTTGCAGTATTCTATGGTCAGGCCTTCATAGGTATCCACTTTTATTTTCTTTTCCCCGGCATAGGTCTGCTCAATGAACTTTACCCTCTGCTCCAGTGAAAACATATAATTTTTCGAAGTATTGTTGCCAATGGCAATGATGATCTCATCAAAAAGATTCAGTGCGCGGTTGATGATATCTGTGTGTCCCAAAGTAAGCGGATCAAAGGATCCGGGAAATACTGCTCTTCTCATCGTTTTATTTTAATGCCATTTCTATACAATTTCCAAAAAGTTCCTGCAGGCTGATGCCTGCGTACCGGGCCTGTTTGGGCAAGATGCTTTCGGTGGTGATACCGGGAACCATATTCATTTCAATAAAATACGGAATGTCGCCAACGATAATGAAATCAGCCCTCGAAAGGCCTTTCAGGTTGAGTACCTTATAGATCTTTTCTGCTGCCTCGATCAGGTTGTTCCGTTGTAGCTCAGAAATTCTTGCAGGGGTGATCTCTTCCGATTTTCCCAGGTATTTGGCCTCAAAATCAAAGAACTCATTGTGGCTGACAATTTCCGTTTCGGGCATCACTTTAATTTTGTTCTGCCATTCAATAACACCTACCGAAACCTCGGTTCCGTCGAGAAAGGATTCAATAAGGATCTCGTTGTCTTCCTTAAAGGCGAAGTCCATGGCAGGGGCGAGGGCTTCTTTGGATTTTACTTTCGAGACGCCAAAACTGGAGCCGGATTTATTGGGTTTCACAAAGCAGGGCAGGCCAACCTGTCTAAGTATTTGGTCTGTGTCATATGGATCGCCCTGATTCAGGTAAACGGAGCTTGCCATTTTTATACCGTAGGGTTTTAAAAAACTCAGGGTATCTCTTTTATTGAAAGTGACTGCCATCTGGTAAAAGGGGGCAGAGGTATGTTTGATCCCAAACAGGTCAAAATAGGCGAGAAGCACGCCATCTTCGCCCGGATGGCCGTGAATGGCATTAAAAACACAGTCGAAATGAATTTTATTTGCTCCTGATCTCAGACTAAAATCTTCCTTATTGACCGGGGTTTCGAGTCCGTTTTCGTCAACATAAACCCATTTTTCCTTTAAGATCAGCAATTTAAAGAGCCTGTATTTTTCTCTATCCAGATTGGCATAAACCACATTGCCACTGAGTATTGAAATATCTACTTCACTGGAGTAACCACCCATGATGATGGCAATATTTTTCTTCATACAAATTTTGTTGACAAACAAACATACAAAAAAATCTCAGGTACAAAATAAAAACAGGTAAATATTGATTGCTGCTATGGGTCAACAGTGCAATCGTACCTTAACCTGGCAGCACTTTTTTGGAAGAAGGCTGATACAAACCGGATGGATCCAAACCTCATTTTTAAAAATTGAGACGGGCTTCATCAGGTTTCAGTTAAAAAAAAATTATCTTTGGTGCATAAATTCAGCGTATGGGATTTTTTCAGTACATAAAAAGCAGGGAGTTTTTGAACACAGTTTTGATCTTGCTGGTCATCACTTTGGCTGTAATGTTTATTTCAGGCATAGGACTTGGTTTTTATACCCATCACAACCAAAAGATCCAGGTTCCTGATCTGCAAAAAAAATCGATCGCGGAGGCTGAAAGCTTACTCGAAGATATAGATCTCAATTTGGTGGTGATCGATTCTTCGGAATTTAATCCTGATTTTCCACCGCAGTCTGTAATGGAACAAGATCCTGAGGCGGGATCCTATGTAAAAGTGAACAGAAAGATCTACCTCACTTTGAATCCTTCTAATTTTTTGAAAGTTGAGGTTCCCAAAGTACTGGATCAGACAAAAAGACAGGTGGTTACCAGACTGAAATCTGCGGGATTTCAAATCGGTAAGGATATAAAGATACCAGACATAGGAAAAGATGTGGTCAGACGCATGGAATACCTGGGCAGACCGATAAAACCGGGCGATTACCTCCCAAAAAATTCTGTTATTGACCTGGTTGTGGGTGATGGATTGGAAGAAATAGTAACAGACAGTTTAGCTACAGACAGTATACCCGATGCAGGAGAATTTTGACGAGATCATAAACGATGAGCTTTATGAACATTACAGTTTTACTGCTGCTGCAGGGCAGGAGCCACTGCGCGTGGACAAATACCTGATGAATTTTATTGAGAATGCCACAAGGAACAAAATCCAGCAGGCCATAAAAGCCGGAAATGTCCTTGTAAATGAGCAGGTGGTCAAATCCAATTACCGGGTAAAAGCCAAAGATGTGGTGCGTGTGGTTCTGGCCTATCCGCCTCACGAAAACCTGATGGTGCCCGAAGAAATGCCTTTGGACATTGTTTATGAAGACAACGAAGTGATCGTAGTAAACAAGGAAGCAGGCATTGTTGTTCATCCGGGCCACGGAAATTACAGCAGAACCCTGGTGAACGGCTTGTTGTACCACATAGAAAACCTGCCTGCCAACTCCAGTGACAGACCCGGATTGGTACACCGCATAGACAAAGATACCAGCGGCTTGCTCGTGGTGGCAAAAACCGAGTATGCCATGGCGAATCTCGCCAACCAGTTTTTTGAAAGAACTACCGAAAGGCTTTATTATGCCCTGGTATGGGGAAATTTTGATGAAGATTCCGGCACTATAGAAGGCCATATAGGCAGAAGCCTGAAGAACAGACTCCTGATGGATGTTTTTCCCAAAGGTGATTTTGGAAAGCCGGCCATCACGCATTACCAGGTGCTTGAACGCTTTAATTACGTAACCCTGGTGCAGTGTAAACTGGAAACAGGCCGTACCCATCAGATCCGGGCGCACTTTGCCCACATCGGGCATCCTTTGTTCAATGATGAACGGTATGGAGGTAATGAGGTTGTAAAAGGAACCACCTTTACCAAATACAAACAGTTTGTAGAAAATTGTTTTGCTGTTTTACCGCGCCAGGCCCTTCACGCCAAAACCCTCGGGTTTACGCATCCTGTTAGTAAGGAGTTTTTGCAGTTTGATTCACCCATGCCTCAGGATATGGTGCTTTGTCTGGAAAAATGGCGCAATTATTCCCTGCACCGCAAGGAGGAATAGTCAAAAAATATTCTGTGATTTTTTAAAATTTCCAATCCATGAAAATTGTAATCTCACCGGCCAAAACCCTCGAATTCAATAAACCTGTTCCCATTCAGACGCATAGCGAATGCGATTTTCTGAAGCAGGCGGAAAAACTAAACGCCGTACTCAAAAAGAAAAGTCCGAAGAAGCTCATGGAGCTTATGGACATTTCTGAAAATTTAAGTACACTGAACTACCAGCGAAATCAGGACTGGCACCTGCCTTTTGGTCCCGAAAATGCACGGCAGGCAGTTTTTGCTTTTAGCGGAGATGTGTATGATGGCCTCGATGCCTATACCCTGGATAAAGATAAATTCGAAGACCTGCAAAACAAAGTGCGTATTTTATCAGGATTGTATGGCATTTTAAAACCCCTCGACCTCATACAGCCATATCGACTGGAAATGGGCACGGCCTTAAAAGTGAACAGGCATAACAATTTGTATGAATTCTGGGGCGACAGCCTCACCAAGGCTTTGAAGGCAGAATTGAACGGAGAAGTACTAATAAACCTGGCCAGCCAGGAGTATTTTAAAACCATAAAACCCAAATTGCTAAAAAGTCGGGTGATCACTCCGGAATTCAAGGATTTTCACAACGGACAGCTAAAGATGATCAGTTTTTTTGCCAAAAAGGCCCGGGGTGCCATGGTTCGGTATATCATAGACAATGAGATAGAGCTGGTCGATGAGGTCAAAGGGTTCAACCGGGAAGGCTATGCTTTCGACAAGAATTTGTCAACTGAGAGCAAATGGGTGTTCACCCGGTAACCGGCTTTCTTGCTGCAGATTTCTTCAAATGCATAACAGAAATTGAAAGGGCTGGACCAGGTTGCTGTAAATTTTGGATATGCTTACATTTTCTAAGAACAATTCCTTTATTTTTATCGTATAAAATCCAACGGAAACCATGGCCTGTAAAAATTTTCCATTTCTGAAAGCTTTCTTTTTGCTACCGCTGCTTTTTGTGTCGGCTGTATTCGCCC
>Ga0105103_10000546_pt1 | contig 21284 bp, 21 predicted proteins | sample PPLLaktember2015_2_FD_79107 | JGI IMG/M metagenome (GOLD analysis project Ga0105103, IMG submission 79107) | Freshwater sediment microbial communities from Prairie Pothole Lake near Jamestown, North Dakota, USA - PPLs Lake P7 Core (6) Depth... | ecosystem: Environmental > Aquatic > Freshwater >...
CAATCTTAAGTATTGCAAGGTCAATCACTCTATCCAGGGTCACCAACTGTGCTTGGTGCCTCTGTCCATCTGCAGTTCGCAAGAATATGTTGTCTGCACCCTCAACAACATGTGCATTGGTGATTAGATGACCGTTATTTGAAACAAAGAATCCAGTGCCTGTTGAACCAGCAAACGCTAAGCTCGAAGAAAATACGAATGCCAAAAGAAATAGTTTTATCATGTCCATTCCTAGCTAAAATATGCATCTCGTTAAGGCTCATTCCGTGACCTTGTCAGAAATAAAGGACGCTTCGATGATATTGGTTGCAGCGGCGTCTGGGTGCACGAAATCTAAGCGGCTCGGTGGGCATAAATCACGCGTGCTCCCATTGTTCGTTAGCAGACCTTGAGCGGCACGAATCAGTCTTGAGTGGGTACTCGCCCAGCAGGCTCGAATGCCAGCTCCTGGCCGAGGGCGGGTGCCCCGTCCATCGATTTCGTTGCCACATTGCTGACCGCCGTCTTGCACCCTCAGCGACTGCTCTGGGGCAGGCAAATCGAACAGTCGAGTGACCGCACCCAGTCTGAAGCCGACCGTCAACGCAGCAGCGCATAGGGACGACGCCGTCATCGCCTCGTCGAACGCTGCTACGAGTAACTGCCCGAAAGCTGCACTCGGCGCGGCGGGATCGTCGAAGTCGAGCACCTGATCGGCCCGGCCGCGCATGACCAGGTCCAGCGCATCGAGCGCAGGCGGGTGCGGGTGAGTACGGGTCAGGCTGGCCGCGGCCTGAACGACGGCGAAGGCGCAGCCTCAACTGCAGCCACAGATCAGCCCCCCGATTGCAGCAGTACAGGTCACTCAGGAAGGGGTCTTCAGCAACTCGGTTTCCTGCGTACCGGGTCCGGCGGGATGCTTCGGCCCGCGCACGGCCTTCGTCTTCAGGAATGGATGCACGGCAGGGGTGACCCAGTACGTATCCTGGCTGTCCACGGTGCTCGTGCACTCGACCCGAAACGCGTCGAAGGTGCCGGCCGGTACCGTGACCTTCTCGTAAGCCGGCACTGTGCAACTCCACTCGAACTCGAGAGTCCTTCCGGTAGATAGGTTCGTAATCTTGCGCGGCCCCTTCCAACTGCTCCCAACCGCGATGGGCAGCGGCCAGCCGGCTGGCGGATCAAATATCGTGACCGGCTTGCCGTCGGGTGCAAGAAACGCGAGCCAGCGGCCGTCAGCCGGTTGCTGCAGGAGCGTGCCCGTTGCCGTCTTAAGGGCAACGGCCGGAGAGCCCTTCCAATCCATGTCTGCGACCCGGGTTGTCGAGGTCTGCATGTCCTTGCCGTAACTGCCGGTGTTGCGCTGCATGGCCGACCAGCTCATGCCGACCGGGGCGGGCTTCCATGTCTCCACCGGCGGCGCCGTGGTCGCGCAGCCACCTAGAACTGTTGCAAGTGCAGCCCAGTACATTGCCGTTCTCGTTGTTGTGCGCATCGCCACGGTCTACCTCCTCGGTGAGTCGTGGGGCTACTGGTCGACACGTCAGGCCCCGCCCCATTAACCTGTTGCTCGCCTTTCCCGAGCGTGTCAACTGGTTGGGTGATACACCCTCGGACACGGACTCGAATTGCTTTGACTCAATGCACTTGCGAGACGCAGTGGGTTTGCGGGGGCACAAGCTGCGGCTGGTGCACGGCCGGACTCTGGCGCCGTGCGCGCAGCTACTGGCGCTGACTGACTGCGGGGCTCGACATGGCGGGTGGCCAGCGACAAGCGTGCGGCGGCCGGGCGTATGCTGGCACCATGACTGCGAACAAACCCTGGTTCGAGGGCTTCGAGGCACGCCGTTTCGAATTCGACGGGACTGCTGTGCACGCCCGGATCGGCGGCCGCGTGGACGCGCCGCCGCTGATGCTGGTGCACGGCTTTCCGCAGACCCACGTGATGTGGCATCGCGTGGCGCAGGCGTTGGCCCCGCACTTCCGCCTGGTGCTCCCCGACCTGCGCGGCTATGGCGACAGCGCGCACCCACCCGGCGAAAGCGACCACGCCAACTACAGCAAGCGCGCGATGGCGCAAGATCTGCTGCAGCTAATGAAGGCGCTCGGGCACGAGCGCTTTGGCCTGTGCGGGCACGACCGCGGCGCGCGTGTGGCGCACCGCCTGGCACTGGACCACCCGCTGGCAGTGCACAAGCTCGCACTGATCGACATCGCGCCCACTCTGGACATGTACGCCGCGACCGACATGCGTTTTGCGCGCGCCTACTACCACTGGTTCCATCTCATCCAGCCGCACCCGCTGCCCGAGATGATGATCGGCGGCTGCGCCCGCGACTACCTGCACGCCAAGCTGGGCGGCTGGGGGTCGAGCGGCACCGTCCACATCGAAGCCGAAGCCCTCGCCGAGTACGAACGCTGCTTCTGTCGCGCCGAAGCCATCCACAGCGCCTGCGAGGACTACCGCGCCAGCGCCGGCATTGATCTTGAACACGACCGCGCATCGCGTGCGGCCGGCGACCGGATCGCATGCGACACCTTGGTGCTGTGGGGTCAGCGTGGCGTGGTGCAGGCCCTGTTCGACCCGCTCGCCTTGTGGCAGGCGCAGTGCAGTGCCAAGGTCCAGGGGCTGGCGATGCCGGCGGGGCATTTCATCCCCGAAGAACTCCCGGCCGAGACGGCGGCCGCGTTGCACGGCTTCTTTGGCGGCGCCTGAGGCTCGTTCATCGTGCGCCTTCCCGCCAGGGGTTGAGCGCCTCGGCATCGAACCGGGACTGAGGCCGAAGAGGTACCCGATGACGCCGCAGGTAGGCCGGGATGCGTGACGGGTCCGCTGGCAGGGGTAGGTGCTGGCGACACATGTAGTCGACCTCTTCGCGGCGCGGCACATTGGCCCGCATTCCGGCCAGCATGGTGGCGAGCCGCTTGGTCGTGGTCTTCAGGATGTACTTCATGGCAGTGACAGGTGGTTGGCGAGCAATCATCATCACTGCCGAGAGGCTCATGGGGTGAGCTTGTGGAATTGGGTATGCAGCTTGTGCTTGTGTCGGTCGGAAGGCCATGGTTGTAGGCCGCTGTATGGCGACTGCTGTCGCTTGTACACCGCCTCGGGCCAGGCCAGGTTGCCGACATCGGCCACGGCGTAGCGCACCGACATGCACGCCTGCAGCGCCAGGCCTTGTGCCTTGGCCACGCCGACTTCGGCGATGTCGAACGCGTCCACCTGCAGGCCCCACTGCGCCAGCCATACGCTGGTGTTTGTGGCGACCGGCGCGGCTCATGAGGCGTTGGTCTGGCCCCGCCTCGCGACGCTGACCCCTGGGCGGCGGCTGCGGATCCAGCCCCAGGTAGGTGAGGATCTTCTCGATCACCGGCCGCTCGAGGATGGCCGCGATGATGTTCTGCATGCCGGGAAGCCAACCGCCGTGGGCTGCGGCCGCGCGCGGGTGCCCCGCTCATCGCTCTCGTTGCCACATTGCTGAGCGCCGTCCTGTACCCTCAGCGACTGCTATCGAGCAGGTAGATCAAAAAGTCGTACGACTCTTGTCAGTCTGAAGCTGCAGTTCACCTGTGCCAGACGGTGGGCAACAAGGCAGCGTAAGGAGTCGGTCGCCGGCAGACGCCGAGCTCACGGTCTCGGTTCCAGTGCGGTCATTGAGCCACCCTACCCGCGCCGGCGCCAACGACCGGTATCGAAGGTACTGCTGACGTAGGCAGCGCCTGCGTTGAGCCAGCACTTCCTGGACCCGGCCAGTGACTGCTGTTCCCTGCGCCGAACTCACGCAACCGACCCATCGGCGACATTCGCCGGCCTAAGCGCGACGCCACAAAGCAGCCGCTCGTGTGAGCCCGGGGTCTGACACCCTGTACGGTACCCAGGTGCAGCAGGCCCGGCGCGACCAGTTCGTGCACGACAGCGCACCGCCGCAGCTCGATCCCGACGCGCGGTTCTGAACCGCGCGCGGTGCGCGTTACCTCTGCATCACGGCCGAAGGTCCATGCCGTCGTTCGCCGCCGCGGCGGGGTCGTGGCAAGGCGGCAGGCCCGCACCTCGTCCTCGCAGCGCCGTCGCATCCGGTTCGATGCGCGTCCTCGTCGTCACGTAGACGCGCATAGACATCGTAGCCAACACAAGCCAAGCGTCAACGCTAGACGCCGCTTCACCCAACCACCATCGCCGGCAAATCTCCCCGAGCCAACCGTCGCGCCTCCTCGGCCTCGACCCCAAGTGCCCGCAGCAGCAGTTCCGCCGTGTCGGAGCCGACCTCCCGCCAGGTGCCATGCCCATCCAGCACCGGCAGCATGGCCGCCAGCGTGCTGCCCGCCAGCAGCGCCACCATCGCGGGGATCTGCGCGGGCGTGCCGCGATAACGGCCCGAGGCGATGCCCGCCTCGAAATCGCTCAACGCAGCGCTGGACATCACCGACTGCATCACCGCCGGGCTGAGCCCGAAGCGGCTCATGAAGCGGCCCCACAGCGGCTCTTCGTGCGCGCGGCGGATGTACTGCCGCACGCCGATGGCCAGCCGCAACGCCGGGTCGTCCACGCCGGCAAAGCCTGCGACAACGCGCTCCGTCATCTCGCGCGCCAGCTGGCCTGCCACTTCTTCGAACAGCCGGTCGATGTCGGGCACGTGGCTGTAGATGGTGCCGCGCGCCATGCCGGCCGCCGCGGCCAGCTCGCTAATGTTCACCTTCGTCACGCCGCGCTCGGCAAAGAGCTGCATCGCCGCGGCGTGGATGCGCCGCCGCGCCTGGCCGGTGGGGATCTGGGAGGGGTCTGCGGCCATGCTGGAGCGTGCGAACGATTTGAACAGTAGTGTACACCGCAGAACACTGATGTAGGGTTTTTACCGATGCATCATCGAGTTTATGACTGAACAATAGTGTTCAATTTAGTAGACATTTGTTCACACCACATCGCCCGGATCACAGCCCGGCCCCACCAGGAGACACTCGATGACTACCCCGCTGCCCACCCCCCACCAGACCCGCCGCGTCACCGTCGGTGCGCGCCAGGTCCACGTCGCCGAGTTCGGCGCCGGCATGCCGCTGCTGATGCTGCACGGCGGCGGCCCCGGCGCTTCCGGCGTGTCCAACTACGTGCGCAACATCGGTGCGCTGGCGCAGCGTTTTCGCGTGCTGGTGCCCGACCTGCCCGGCTACGGCCAAAGCAGCAAGCAGGTCGACGCGGCCGACCCGTTCGGCGACCAGGCCGGCGCCATGCGGGGCCTGCTCGACGCGCTGGACATCGAGCGCGCCCACGTGGTCGGCAACTCGCTGGGCGGCGCCTGCGCGCTGCGCATGGCGCTCGATGCGCCGCAGCGCGTCGGCCGCCTGGTGCTGATGGGCCCGGGCGGCATCGGCATCTCGCAGGGCCAGACCACCGACGGGCTGAAGCGCCTGCTCGGCTACTACGCCGGCGAGGGCCCCAGCTTCGACAAGCTGCGCACCTTCATCTGCCAGGACCTGGTCTTCGACGCCAGCCAGGTCACAGACGCGGTGCTGCAGGAACGCTTCGCCGCCAGCATCGACCCCGAAGTCGTTGCCAACCCGCCGCTGCGCGCACCGAAGGACCTGGAAGCCTTCAAGCGGCTGGACTTCCTGCTGGATGCGCGGCTGCCGGCACTGGCCACGCGCACGCTGGTGATGTGGGGCGCCGAAGACCGCGTCAACCCGCCCGCCGGTGCCGCCGCGCTGCAGCAGCGCATGCCGGCCTGCGACATGGTGCTGTTCAGCCGCACCGGCCACTGGGTGCAGTGGGAACGCGCCGCCGAGTTCAACGCCTTTGTCGCCGGCTTCCTGCAGGCCGCCTGACGCATTCACGACATCGAGGAGACAAGCCCCATGAGAACACCGATCGACATCGCGGCCGAGCCCAGCCTGTTCGGCCGCATCAGCCTGGGCCACGTGGTGGTGCAGTCGAAGAAGCTGCCCGACTGGCAGCGCTTTGCCCAGGAAGGCCTGGGCCTGCATGCCGAGCGCATCGACGGCGGCCTGGCGCTGCGCATCGACGAACATGCGCGCCGCATCGTCGTGGAAGAGGGCCCCGCCGAGGACGTGACGGCCATTGGCTGGCAACTGCACGACGAGCATGCGCTGCCGCTGCTGCAGCGCCGCCTGCGCAGCATGGGCGTGGACGTGGCCGAGGCCGGTGCCGCCGAAGCCGCCGCGCGCGGCGTGGAGCGGCTGTGGGTCTTCCAGGGCCCGAAGAAGCTGCGCTTCGAGTTCTTCACCCGGCCGCTGCTCGCGGGCAAGCCGCAGCTGCGCGCCAGCGGCTTCGTCACCGGCGCGCTGGGCCTGGGCCACTTCGCGATGACCACGCGCGAGCCCGAATCGGTGCTGCGCTTCTTCCAGCAGGTGTTCGACGCGCGGCTGTCCGACACCATCGAAGACAAGCTCAACGGCGTGACGCTGGAGCTGAGCTTCCTGCGCCTGAACGAGCGGCATCACACCGTCGCGCTGGCGGCCACGCGCGGCCAGCGCATGAACCCGCTGCGCACCGGCATCCACCACCTGAACCTGCAGGCCGCCAGCCTGGAAGACGTGACCGAGGCCTACCAGCGCATGCGCAAGCTGGGCTTCGCCATCAGCAACGGCATCGGCCAGCACCCCAACGACCGCGAAGTGTCGTTCTACGTGGCCTCGCCCTCGGGCTTCGACGTGGAACTGGGCTGGAACCCGATCGTCGTCAGCGACGAGGCGGCTTGGCAGCCGGTGCACTACCAGGGCATCAGCCTGTGGGGCCACTTCCCCGAGAGCCTGACCTTGGGCAGCAAGCTCGGCCAGATGGGCCGCGGCATCGCCTCGTTGACCCGCAAGGAATACACCGTCGGAGCCGCGGCATGAACACCACCGAACCCAACGTGTACGACGTGATCATCGTCGGCCTCGGCCCCACCGGCCTGACGCTGGCCCACGGCCTGGGGCAGCGCGGCCACCGCGTTCTGGTGCTGGAGCGCGAGCCGCAGTTCTACGGCAATGCACGCGCGGTCTACACCGACGGCGAGTGCATGCGCATTTTCCAGTCCATCGGCATGGCCGATCAGCTGGCCGCCGACATGCTGCAGGACGCGCCGGTGCAGATGGTGCTGCCCGACGGCGAGGTGCTGTTCCAGATCAAGAACACCGAGCGCCCGCACGGCTGGCCGGCCAACAACTTCTTCTACCAGCCGCTGCTGGAAACGGCGCTGGCCGACGGCCTGGCGCGGCACCCCAACGTGACGGTGATGCGCGGCCGTGAGCTGACGCGCTTCGAGCAGCACGCCAGCGGCGTGGACGTGTTCCACGTGGCCAGCGAGGGCTCGGCTTATACGCGACCGGCGCCCAAGCCGGGCGAACGGCCCGCGCCGGTGCCCGGCGAGGTGGCGGTGCGCGCGCGCTACATGGTCGGTGCCGACGGCGGCCGCAGCGTGGTGCGCACGCAGCTCGGCATCGGCATGGTGGGCAAGAACTTCCCCAACCCGTGGCTGGTGGTGGACATCCGGGCCTTGGACCCGGCCGACGGCCTGCGCCACCTGCCGTATTTCAACTTCATCTGCGACCCGGCCTGCCCGACGGTGAGCTGCGTGCAGCCCAACGGCCACCACCGCTTCGAGTTCATGCTGATGCCGGGGCAGACGCGCGAGCATATGGAGCACCCGGACACGGTGCGCCATTACCTGAGCAAGTACATCGACGTCGACAAGTTCGTGGTGCTGCGCAAGCTGGTCTACACCTTCAACGCGCTGATGGCCGACAAGTGGCGCGACGGCCGCGTGCTGCTGGCCGGCGACGCCGCGCACATGACGCCGCAGTTCATCGGCCAGGGCATGAACGCCGGCGTGCGCGATGCCTACAACCTGGCGTGGAAGCTCGACGCGGTGCTGCGTGGCCAGGCCGGCGAGGCGCTGCTCGACAGCTACGAAGCCGAGCGCCGCCCGCATGCCACGGCGATGACGCGCGAAGGCATCCGCATGAAGGACTTCGTGTCGATGGTCAACCCGCTCGGCACGATGCTGCGCAACGCCCTGACGCGCGTGCTCACGCGGCTGCCGGGCATCGGGCCCTTCATCTGCCGCGGCGACTTCATCCCCAAGCCCAGCTATCGCAACGGCCACTACCTGGGCATTCCGAGGCGCGGTTGGCGCGGCGCCGAAGGCCGGCTGATGCCGCAGGCGCTGCTGCGCGGGCCGGATGGCCGACGCGTGCGCTTCGACGACTTGGCGGGCGAGGGCTTCGTCCTGGTGGGCGCCGGCTGCGACCCGCGCACAGGCATGGACGAAAGCAGCCTGGCGCTGTGGCGCGCGCTGGGGGCGCGCTACCTGGCGGTGTATCCCTTCGGCGACCGGCCGGCCGGCGACCACTTGTCGCATGCCGCGCCCGAGGGCCTGGTCGAGGCCGAGGACCCGGACGACGCCTTCCACCGCTGGCTGCGCGCCGGCGGCGGTAACAAGGGCTCGGTGGTGGTGCTTCGGCCCGACCGCTTCGTCTTCGCGCTGGTGCATGCCGCGCAGATGCCCGAGACCACCCGCGAGCTGGCGCGCCAGCTGCATCGTGCCGAGGCCGCACCGGAGAACGCACCGTGCCCCGTGGGCGCGCCGGCACTGATGGAGGCCGCATGAACTCGAACAATCAAACCAATCCGCTGCCTCCGGCCGACACGCTGCAATCCGCCGCCGACGCGCTGCGCCAGGCGCGCGCCGCGGGCCGACCCATCGCGCGCATCTCCGAAAGCCACGGCATCGCCGGTGTCGACGCCGCCTATGCGGTGGCCGCGCTCAACACCCAAGCCCGGCTTGCCGAAGGGCGTCGCATCGTCGGCAAAAAGATCGGTCTGACCTCGCGCGCGGTGCAGCAGCAGCTGGGCGTGGACGAGCCCGACTTCGGCATGCTGTTCGACGACATGGAGCTGCTGGACGGCGACGCGCTGCCGGCGGCGCGCCTGATGCAGCCCAAGGTGGAGGCCGAGCTGGCCTTCGTCGTCGGCCGCGACCTTCGGCACGAGGCACCCACCTACGCGGAGTTCGTCGCCGCGCTGGACTGCGCGCTGCCGGCCATTGAGATCGTCGACAGCGCCATCGCCGACTGGCGCATCACGCTGGTGGACACGGTGGCCGACAACGCGTCCTCGGGCCTGTACGTGCTGGGCCATCGGCCGCTGGACATCGGGCAGTTGGCGCATAGCGCGCTGGACATGGAGCTTTCCGTGAACGGCCAGCTGCGCTCCACCGGCAACGGCGCGGCCTGCCTGGGCCACCCGCTGCGGGCGGCCTACTGGCTGGCGCGCACGATGGCGGCGCGCGGCCAGCCGCTGCAGGCCGGCGAACTGGTGCTGTCCGGGGCGCTGGGGCCGATGGTGCCGGTGACGGCCGGCGACCGCGTGCAGGTGCGCATCGACACCGCAGGTGATTGCGCGCTGCGCTTCGACTGAAGGGTGCCCCATGAACACCCTGCTGCGACGCGGCCTGGCGGCCGTGATGGCCGCGCTGTGCATCTTGCCGGCGCTGGCCGCCATCTCGCCAAGCGCCGTTGAGTGACCACAGTTGAAAGTACAGCGGTCGGCCAACTTCCAGGTTCGCGAATGGCCGGTACCGGCGGCGGCTGTCATTGGTCCGGGAAATCTGACCGGCCGCAGTCAGTCTGAAGCCGTCATCACGGGGGCGGCCTGACCACGAGCCGGCGGCTGCATACACCAGCGCCTACACGGCAAAACGCGAAGGGGCCTGACAACACTGCCAGACCCCTTGTCTTACCTATGGTGGGCCCTGAAGGATTCGAACCTTCGACCAACGGATTAAGAGTCCGCTGCTCTACCAACTGAGCTAAGGACCCGCTCGATGAATCGAGTGGTGGGTTGTGCAGGATTCGAACCTGCGACCAACGGATTAAAAGTCCGCTGCTCTACCGACTGAGCTAACAACCCGTGCAGTAGAGGCGCGAATTATAGCGAAGGCCTTCAGGCCCCCGCTGCGGGACGCGCCAGCAGTTGTGCGATGGCCTCGCCCGCGGCCACCAGGCCGAATGTGGCGGTGACGGTGACGCTGGAGCCGTAGCCATGGCAGTTGAGCGAGCCGTCGTTACCGTCCTCGGTATCGCAGGGCTGGGCCGGCGCGGCCACCGCCTCGCGCGAAAACACACAACGCAGGCCGATGCGGCCCTGGCGGGCGGCGCCGTGTTCGCGACGCAGCCGCTGGCGCAGCGACGCCAGCAGCGGGTCGTGCGTCACGGCGGCAAGGTCTTCCACGTCCACGCGCTGGGCAAGGCGCTTGCCACCGGCCGCGCCCACGCTCACGAAGGCCCGCTGGCCGGCCAGTGCCCAGGCCGCCATGGCCGCCTTGGCCCGCACCTGATCGCAGGCGTCGATGACCACGTCCACGTGCTGCGGCAACACCGCCGGCCAGTTCTGCGCGTCGACGAACTCCTCCACCGCCATGACCTCGCAGCCCGGATGGATGTCGGCGAAGCGCTCGCGCAGCGCCAGCACCTTGGCCTGGCCCAGCGTCTCACCGAGAGCCTGCACCTGTCTGTTGATGTTGCTCTCGGCCAGGTGGTCCAGGTCGATCAGCACCAGCGCGGCCACGCCGCTGCGCGCCAGCGACTCTGCGGCCCAGGAGCCGACACCGCCCACGCCGACCACGGCCACGCGCGCGGCGCGCAGTCGCTCGTAGCCGGCATCACCGTATAGCCGGCGCAGCGCACCGAAGCGGCGCTCCAGGTCGGCTTGCCGCATGTCGGTGGCTGTCAAAGACTTTGCTCCACGCGCCAGGCCTGGTAGCGCACGCCGAGCACACCGCCAGCGAGGATTCCACCCAGCGCCAGGAAGCTGCCGAGCGCCAGCGTGCTGACGCCGCTCAGACCCTGGCCGATGGTGCAGCCCATGGCGGTCACGCCACCGACACCCATCAGCAATGCGCCGACCACATGGTTGGCCGTGTCCTCGGTGCCGGCAAAGCCTTCCCAGCGGAAGCTGCCGCTGGCCAGCGCCACCACCGCCGACCCGAGCACCACGCCCAGCGTCGTGACGATGCCCAGCGTGAGCACGCGGCTTGTGTCGCTGAACAGGATCAGCCAGTCCATGGTGTAGGCCACGGGCGCGACGAAACTCAGCGATTCCATGCGCCGCGAATTGGTGGCCAGGAAGCTTTCCTCCAGCGTCACCGGATGCTCTGGCAAGAAGCCCATTCGCCCTGACACCCACCACACGCCAATGATCACCGTGCCGACGCCCAGGCCAGCCAGCAGCACCTCGCCACTGCGCCCTTCGGGGCGCGACAGCACCCAGGCCAGCAACAGCAGGCCCAGGCCGCCGCCGACCCACAGGGCCAGCGCCTGGCGCGACGCACCGGTGGCATGGGACAACAGCGAAGGCAGATCCTGGCCGGTAGGCAGCGTCACGACCACGGCGTCCAGAGTGGCCACGCGGGCCACGGCCAGCAAGCCGCGCATCGTGGCATAGGCGGCCACCGCCAGCACGAACAGCACCACCAGCGACTTCAGGTTGCCGCCGCCGGCACGCACCAGCGTTTTGCTGCCGCAGCCCGAGGCCAGCACCATGCCGACACCGAAGATCAACCCGCCGACGACGTTGGACAGCCAAAGCAACGCGGGTGCGGCATAGATGCTGTTGGCGGCCTCGATCCACCCAGCGCCCACCATGGCGTTGAAGCCAATCATCGCCACACCGATGGCCAGCACCCACATGCGCATGCGCGTCCAGTCGCCAAGGTTGACGATGTCGGCCACTGCACCCATGGTGCAGAAGTGGGTGCGCTGGGCAACGGCACCGAAGGCCAGACCGAGCGCGAACGCGGCCCACAGCACGGTGGCCGTCAGGCCGGGCAAGTCGGATTCCTGCATCTGTGACCGCAGTCGAAATTCAGCGAACGAATCGCACCCGGGCAGCCTCATCGCGAACAAGCAACCGCCGCGGAACCGGCTCCGCCGGGCCGCTGGCGGCGCCCCCCTGCGGGGGAGCGCCGGAGTCGCTACGGGGGGGAGTCACTTCAACGATGCAAGGCGTTCCTTGCCGGCCGCCGCCGCTTCGGACTTCGGGTAGGTCTTGATCAGTTCGTCTAGCGTCCTGCGGGCGCCGGGCCTGTCCTTCATCTCGGCCTGGCTGTTGGCAATGGCCAGCATCGCCTCGCTGGCGCGCTCGCTGTCCGGGGCCTTCGCCAAGAAAGCGCGGAAGGCGGCAATGGCTTCCTTGTAGTCGCGCTTGCCGTACAGCGCGTTGCCCTGCCAAAAGCGCGCCGACGCACCGTAGCCACTGGCCGGCCAGCGCGTCTGGAAGGCGGAAAAGGCCTGGCTGGCCTTGTCGAAATCGCCCGAGCGCAGCAGCGCGATGGCCTCGTCGTACTGGCGCTTCTCTTCCGGGTCGGCGCTGAACTCGCGGCCGTCGAGCGACACCTTCTGCGGCTCCACCTTGCGCAGGCGATCGTCGACCGCCTGGCCCAGGTCGCGCTGCTTGCGCTGCAGCTCCGAAACGTCGCGCAGCAGTTGCTCGTTGCTGCCGCGCAGCTTGGCCGCTTCGCTGCGCATCGCCTCGAGTTGGCCGTTCAGGTCGAGCAGGCTGCGGCGCAGCGCCTGAAGCTGCTCATTCAATTCGGCGTTGCGCGTGCGTGCTTGCTCGTCGCTGCCCGCCAGCTTGGCGCGCAGGTCGAGGATGGCCTTGCGTGCATCGTCGTCCGCGAACAACTGGGCCTGTACAGCGCCCGCGGCAAGAGCAAGACACCCTGCCGCAATAGCTGTGCGCATTTCACCTGTCCTTCAATTCGACACGGCGATTCTTGGCCCAGGCGGCCTCGTCGCTGCCCTGAGCTGCAGGCCTCTCCTCGCCGAAGCTCACCGCCTCGAGCTGGCCATCCTGCACGCCCAGCAGCACCATGGTCCTCAGCACGGCTTCAGCGCGCTTCTGGCCGAGTGCCAGGTTGTACTCGCGTCCGCCGCGCTCGTCGGTGTGCCCTTCGAGCATCATGCGCTTGCTGCGGTTGCCGCTGAGCACCTTGGAATGCGCCTCGATCATCGGGCGGTATTCGTCCTTGACGACGAAGCTGTCGAATTCGAAGTAGACCACGCGCTGCGACAGCGCTGCGCCAGCCGCGCCGGTGCCCGACTTGGGCAGGTCGACTGTGGCCACGCTGGACTGGGCCGTGCCGCTGCCGCCGGCTCCCTTGCCCGCCCCGGCGGTGGCGCCGTCGGCCGGCACGTTGCGGCTTTCCACCGGCGCTTCATCCAGCTTGGTACTGCTGCAGCCGGCGAGCAAGCCGCCCAGGGCCAGGGTCAGGACGGCGGTGCCGAGGGTGCGTCGGGGGAAGTGCATCGTGGGTCTCCGGTGGGGGGAAGGTCAGCGCCCGAAGGGGCCCCAGGCGGGCTCGCGCATATCGGCGCCGGTGGTGAGCAGGCGGCTCTTTATTTTGCCGTCGAGGGTGGTGGTCATCAGCACGTCGCGCCCCTGCGCGCGGCTCGTGTACACCAAGAGCCGGCCGTTGGGAGCGAAGCTGGGACTTTCGTCGTCGCTGGTGTCGGTGATGGCGGTGGCCGTGCCACCGGTCAGCTCCTGGACCATGACCTTGAAGGACGAGCCCTGCCGGGTGATGTAGGCCAGCACCCGGCCGTCCGGGCTGATCGCCGGACTGATGTTGTAGTTGCCCGAGAAGCTCACCCGCTCGGCTTGTCCCCCGGCCGCGGGCATGCGGTAGATCTGCGGGCCACCGCCGCGGTCGCTGACGAAGTAGATCTGCCGCCCGTCAGGCGTGAACACGGGTTCGGTATCGATGGCCGAACTGGTCGTCAGCCGGCGCGGCGTGCCGCCGTCACGCGACATCAGGTACAGCTGCGCCACTGCGTCTCTCGATAGCGTCAGCGCCAGGTCGCGGCCATCGGGCGACCACGCCGGCGCGCTGTTCGATCCGCGGAAGTTGGCCAGCATGCGACGCTTGCCGGTAGCGACCTCCTGCACCCAGACCACGGCCTTCTGGCTCTCGAAGGACACATAGGCCAGTTCCTTGCCGTCGGGTGCCCATGCCGGTGAGATGATCGGGTCGGGGCTCGCCAGCGCAATCTGCCCGCCTTCACCGTCGGCGTCGGTGACGTGCAGGGTGTAGCGATTGGCGGCCAGCGTCACATAGGCGATGCGCGTGGAGAACACGCCTCGCTCGCCGGTGAGCTTCTGGTAGATCGAATCGGCGATGCGGTGCGCGGCCAAGCGCATGTCGGCGGGCAGCGCGGCATTGCTCTGGCCCAGCAATTCCTCGGCCTTGACCAGGTCCCAGAGCTTGTAGCGCACGTCGAAGCGACCGTCGGCCAGGCGCGACACCGAACCCACCGCCAGGGCGTCGGCACCGCGGCCGCGCCATTCGGGCACGATGATGCGGCTGCCCTCGTCGAAGCTGCCCGGCGCATCGACGATGCGGAACAGGCCGCTGCGCTGCAGGTCGGCGCGCACGATGGCCGATACGGGCTGTGGCGACTTGTCTTCATCACGAAACGTGGCCACAGCCACCGGGATCTGCGTGCCGCCGATGCCGGTGATCTCGACGCGGAACTGCGCCAATGCGGGTGAGGTCGCCGTGGCGGCGAGGCCACCGATGAAATGGCGGCGCGGCCAGGACTGGGGAAACGGGGCGGAGCGCGTGTCTCGGTTCACTGAGTGGATCAAACGTTTGGAAGCAACTGCCTGGGCATGACAACGACATGGAGCACGATGGACACCTCAGAGTTCCCTGGCGGCTCGTGACCGGCCTTTGGTGCCCGATTGTAGGCAACCCAAGGGCCGCACCGAGCGCACCGTGATAATCGCGGCGGCCGGCCATGCCACGCCGCACGCCCTCAGCCCACCATGCCCACCTTGCTGCAGCGTCTTGCCCGCTTCGCGCCGTACTTCAAGTCCGGCAGGCACGGCATTGCGGTGGCCTTCGCTGCCTCGCTGATCATGGCACTGACCGAGCCGGTCCTGCCCGCGCTGATGAAGCCGCTGCTCGACGAAGGATTTGGCCAGACCGACATCCCGCTGTGGCTGGTGCCGGTAGTCCTGATCGGCATCTTTCTGCTGCGCGGCGCGGCCACCTTCATCTCCCAGTACGCATTGGCATGGACCGCCAATCAGGGCGTGCTGAACCTGCGCGGCGCCATGTTCGCGCGGCTGCTGGGCGCGCATCCGGAGTTGTTCACGCGGCATACGGCCAGCAAGCTGACCAACATCTTGGTCTATGAAGTGCAACAGGGATCCAATCTGCTGGTGTCGGCCATGCTCGCCGTGGTGCGCGAAAGCCTGACACTGCTGGCGCTGCTGGGCTACCTGATCTGGCTGAACTGGAAGCTCACGCTGTTTGTCGGCGTGATGTTCCCGCTGGTCTTCGTGGCGGTACGGCTCATCAGCCAGCGCATGCGGCGCATCACGCTCGCCAGCCAGAAGGCCACCGACGAACTGGCCTATGTCATCGAGGAGAACGTGCTCGCCTGGCGCATCGTACGGCTGCACGACGCCGCGCCGCAGCAGACTGCACGATTCGTCGCACGCAGCAACCTGCTGCGCCGGCTGATGATGAAATCGGTGGCCGCGTCCGCGCTGATGACGCCGGTCACGCTGACGCTGACGGCCTGTGCGCTGTCGGGCGTGCTCGTCGTCGCCCTGTACCAGAGCCGCACCGGCGGCACCACGGTGGGTGGCTTCGCGGCGTTCATCACCGCCATGCTCATGCTGCTGGCGCCGATCAAGAAGCTGTCCGCGGTGAGTGGGCAGATCACGCGTGGCACGGCGGCGCTGGAACGCGGAGTGGCGCTGGTCGACGACAGCCGCGTGGAGATCGCCGGCCAGCATGCCCCCAGCGCGGCACGCGGCGAGATCGAGTTGCGCGATGTCAGCCTGCGCTACCTCGACGACCAGCCGCTGGCCCTGGACCGGCTGAACCTGCACGTGCAGCCCGGCGAGACGGTGGCGCTGGTCGGTCCTTCCGGCGCGGGCAAGTCCACGCTGGTGCACCTGCTGCCGCGGTTCGTGGACCCCAGCGCCGGCAGCGTGCTGCTGGACGGCGTGCCGCTGGAAGACTGGCAGGTCGGCGTGCTGCGCCGGCAGTTTGCGCTGGTCAGCCAGGATGTGGTGCTGTTCAACGACAGCGTGGCAGCCAACGTGGCACTGGGCACGCCGCCCGATGCCAAGCTGGATCTCGAGCGAGTGCGCGCGGCCTTGCACGGTGCCAACCTGCTCGACTTCGTCGAAGGCCTGCCGCAGGGCCTGGACACACCCATCGGCCACAACGGCAACCAGCTCTCCGGCGGCCAGCGCCAGCGTCTGGCAATCGCGCGGGCGATCTACAAGGACGCCCCCATCCTGATCCTGGACGAGGCCACCTCGGCGCTGGACAGCGAATCCGAACGCGCCGTTCAGGAGGCACTGGACCGGCTGATGAAGGGCCGCACGACGCTGGTCATCGCGCACCGGCTGTCGACGATCGAACATGCCGACCGCGTGGTCGCGATGGAGGCCGGGCGCGTGGTGGAACAGGGCACGCATGCGCAACTGCTGGCATTGGGCGGCCTCTATGCGCGGCTGCATGCCATGCAGTTCCGCAGCTGACGACGCCCATGGCGCTGCTCGCCCGCACCTGCTGGCTGAGCTTGGCGCTGTTTCTGGCCGGATGCGGAACCCTGCCCCCGCGCGAGCCGTTGCCCGTGTCCCAGGCCCTGGCGCCGGCCGAGACCGCTACGACCCGCCTTGCACGCGTGGCCGCTGCCAGCACACCGGCCCAGGCGCAGGGCCAGTCCGGCTTCCGCCTGCTGCCCACCGGCGAGTACGCGTTCGACGCCCGAGCGGCACTGGCCGAAGCCGCGGAGCGTTCCATCGATGCGCAGTACTACCACGTGCACGACGACAGCGCGGGCGTGGCCTTCCTGCGTGCGCTGCGCGACGCCGCACGCCGCGGCGTACGCGTGCGGCTGCTGGTCGACGATTACCACGCCGGCGAGGTCTTCAACCTGCTGATCGCTCTGAACACCGAGCCCGGCGTCGAAGTACGCCTGTTCAATCCACTGGTACCGCGCAGCGGGTCGCCGCTGACGCGGCTGCTGCTGTCCTGGCAGGAGTTCGATCGCGCGCACCGCCGCATGCACAACAAGCTGTTCGTCGCCGACAACGCGGTGGCGGTCTTTGGCGGGCGCAATGTCGCCGACGAGTATTTCTGGCGGCACGGCAAGGCCAACTTCATCGACCTCGACGTCGTCGCCGTCGGTCCCGTGGTGCCGGCTCTTTCAGACAGCTTCGACCGCTACTGGAACAGTGAGTTGGCGTGGCGCGCCGACCTGCTGCCCGGCGCGGGGCGCGGCGCCACCTACGAGCGCCTGCTGTTCGAGCAGCGCGCAGCCGAGGTGCTGCTGCAGTTCACCGTGGCTCCATCCGACCCGCTCGGCCAGACCCCGCTGCGCCAGCAACTGCGCGCCGGTGTGTTGCAGATGCGCTGGGGCACTGCCACCGTGCATGTGGACCCGCCGAGCAAGATCACCGACCCCGTGGTGCTGTACCAGCAGACGTCGGCGATGCGCGCCCAGCTCGATGTCATTGCGCAGGCGCGCCACGAAGTGATCATCGTCAACCCGTACTTCGTGCCCGACGAGCCGGGCATGCGCATGATGACCGAGGCTGTACGCAACCGCGTGCGTGGCATCGTCTTCACCAACTCGCTGGGCTCGACCGACGAACCGCTGGTGCATCGCGCCTACGCACGCTACCGCGGCGACATGCTGCGCCTGGGCATGCAGGTGTACGAGTTCAAACCGCTGCAGCCCGCCCACGGCGGTGACTTCGGCGACTTCGGCACCTCGATCGGCCGGCTGCACGTCAAGGGCACGGCCGTGGACCGGCGCTGGCTGCTGGTCGGGTCGGTCAACCTCGATGGCCGCTCGGCGGTGCTGAACACCGAGCTGACGATCAACATCGACTGCCCGCCACTGGTCGACGACGCCCTGTCCGCGCTGGGCCGCGAGCCCTGGCGGACGATGTACCGTGTGACCCTGGCCGAAGACGGCAAGGCGCTACAGTGGCGCGACATCGGTGAGGACGGACGCATCGAGATCTTCAACTCCGAGCCCGGTGATTCCGCGTGGCAACGCGGCGTGCATTGGTTCCAATCTCTCTTCGTCGACGAGGTCATGCTATGAACACCCCATCCCAGTCCATCAGCCGCTTCCCGGTGCCGGAAATCTCCGACTTGCCCGAGGACCTGCGCGCACGCATCCTCGAGGTGCAGGACAAGGCCGGCTTCGTGCCGAATGTCTTCCTGGTGCTGGCGCACCGCCCGGCCGAGTGGCGCGCCTTCATGGCCTACCACGATGCGCTGCTGCTCAAGGAGGGCGGCAACCTCAGCAAGGGTGAGCGCGAGATGATCATCGTCGCCACCTCGGCGGCCAACCATTGCCTGTACTGCGTGGTCGCGCACGGCGCGATCCTGCGCGTGTACGAGAAGAAGCCGATGCTGGCCGACCAACTGGCCGTCAACTACCGCAAGGCCGACATCACGCCGCGCCAGCGCGCCATGCTCGACTTCGCGATGAAGGTCTGCAGCGATGCGGCGACCATCGCCGAAGCCGACTTCGAAGCCCTGCGCGCGCACGGCTTCGACGACGAGGACATCTGGGACATCGGCGCCATCGGCGCCTTCTTCGGCCTGAGCAACCGCATGGCCAACCTCACCGCCATGCGGCCGAACGATCAGTTCTTCCTGATGGGCCGCGTGCCGCGCGAGAAGAAATGAATCAGGTCCTGTAACTCGGGTCGAGCCGATCGCACTTGCGCAGCAGTGCAGGCCAAGCCAGTGCCGCGCCCTGCCCCACCGTCACCGTCTTGCTCACCTGCGCCAGCCCCTGCAGGATGGCGGGGTTGACGTGCACCAGCTCGCCGCCGGCCTGCGCATCAATCTGGATGCGGCAGCTGTTCTCGAAGGTGTACATGTGCAGGAAGGCGTCGGCGATGGTGCGGCCCACAGTCAGCAGTCCGTGGTTACGCAGCATCAGGTAGTTGGCACCGCCCAGGTCGGCCTGCAGTCGCGCCTTCTCGTCGTCGCGTATCGCGACGCCTTCATAGTCGTGATAGGCCAGCGAGGCGAGCACGAAGGTGCTCTGCTGGCTGATCGGCAGCACGCCGCATCGCTGCGCGCTGACCGCCACGCCGGCGCGCGAATGCGTGTGCAGCACGCAGCCGGCATCCTCGCGCACCGCATGGATCGCGCTGTGAATCACGAAGCCGGCCGGGTTGACCGGGAACGGCGAATCGATCAGCTTGTTGCAGTGCTGGTCCACCTTGACCAGCGACGACGCGGTGATCTCGTCGAAGGTCAGCCCGTAGGGGTTGATAAGGAAGTGGTGCTCCGGACCGGCAATGCGCGCGCTGATGTGGGTGAACACCAAGTCGCTCCAGCCATAGGCGGCAACCAGCCGGTAGCAGGCAGCGAGGTCGCAGCGCAGTTGCCACTCCTCGGCGCTGACGACTTCCTTGAGCGAGGCGATGTGCATGGCGGGTCTCCTTGAATCTTCAACTCAGGAGCCCGAGTTTAGGCCCCCGGGACCCTTTGCCGGGTCAGTGCACCAGCAGCATCGGCACCGTACAGCGCGCCAGCACCCCCTGAGTGACCGAGCCGAGCACCGCATTGCCCAATGCCGAATGGCCATGCGTGCCCATGACGATCAGCGCCGGCTTCTGCGCCTTGGCATAGGCAGCAATCTCCTCGGCTGCGTGGCCGACGGCATGCGCGCTGCGCAGCGACCAGCCCTGCTTCTGGGCAAAGCTGCGCGCGCTGCGCAGCACCTTCTCGGCCTCCTCCGTGTAGTACTCATCCAGCGTCTTGCGGTCGAAGAACTCGGCGGCCCGGCTCGTCAGCCGCGGCACCACCGTGAACAGCAGGTATTCATGCCCAGCACCCAGCAACTCGTCATGCGCCGCGATGTAGCTGAGCATGCGTCGCGTGTACTTGCTTCCGTCGACCGGCAGCAGGATCTTCATGGTCGTCTCCAAACTGGCTGTTCAGTGCGCATAGTGTGACGGTGGCGCCCGGCATCGATTGATCCCGGTCAATGGCTATGTGGATGGAGTTGCGGCGCTCGGCGCAGGCCGACACTGCCGCGTTGATCTTCGCGCCATGTGCCGGCTCCCAGCGGAATACGTCTGCCGCGTCCGCGTTCGTCAACCCTCAGCGCAACTTCAATCCGGCGCGGCTGACTCAAGGGCCGCGCGTTGCGCCCACGCGACTTGGCGATGCGAGTGCGGATTGAATCGACCCTGCGGCCCGCGTATCGTCGCGCCCCATGACGAATAGCAATCTGGCCATCCTGCTGACCGCGCTGTGCATCGTGGCGACCATCGCCTTGTTCGAGATGACTCAAATCGATCTTCGTGTGCAGGATCGGTTCTATGACCCGGTCCGCGGCTGGCGCATTGACAAGAAGGCGCCCCTGCCGAGGCTGATCTTCTACCAGGGCCCCAAGTGGATCATGGTCCTGATCGTCGCCGGACTGGTTGCCTGCATGCTGGCGCCGGCCTCGTACGCGGTCCACATGCCTCTCTCGCCGATCCAGGCCGGTTTTCTGATGACCTGCATCGTGGTGGCTCCGATCACGGCATGGTTCATCAAGAAGATGACCGGCGTGCTCTATCCCTGCTACATCGACCGCTACGGTGGGAAGCAACCGTACCGCACGCTGCTGGAGTCCATTCCACGGGTGCCGGGCCGTGTGCGTGGGCGTGGTTTCCCGGCAGCGCATTGCAGTGGCGCGTTCGCGCTGATGGCCCTGTACTTCGTCATGCCGGAACCGACTCGATGGATGGGCTTGGCCTTCGGACTTGCGGCGGGCTGGATCGTTGGGCTCTACCAGATGCTCAAGGGCGTCCACTACCTGAGCCACACCATCGTCACGATGTTTCTGGTCTGGTTGATCATCCTCATCCTGTCGCGGGCTTTCGGCGTCGGAATGATTGCGTAGGCATCAGCGCTGAGGCCCGCGCGCTCATTGAGGCCGCGGTTCGTGCACTGCCGCGTGCGGAAGACAGCCCGAAGTCGCAAGAGGCCAGGGTTGGGCGCGTTGTGAACGGGCCCGAGCCTCATGAAGCCTGAGGTGGCCCTGACAGGCCCTCCGTGGCGCCACAGCCGAACAACGCCGTGGCCGCAGTCACGCGGCCCACCCGGAGGCACCACTTCCTTGACTTGATGGAAGGGCCGCCACCTCCCATGTCAGGACTTCTTGTAGATCAGCACATCCCGGTAATCGATCTTCAGCCGTTTCATGAGCCCACCGTAGGAAGGCTTTGCTTCTACCTTCTCGTATTTCTTGTCACAAATGTC
>Ga0105103_10000547_pt1 | contig 21259 bp, 24 predicted proteins | sample PPLLaktember2015_2_FD_79107 | JGI IMG/M metagenome (GOLD analysis project Ga0105103, IMG submission 79107) | Freshwater sediment microbial communities from Prairie Pothole Lake near Jamestown, North Dakota, USA - PPLs Lake P7 Core (6) Depth... | ecosystem: Environmental > Aquatic > Freshwater >...
ATAAGCATCCACACCGAGGAGTAAAAAAAGTAGTAAACGAAAAGCTCATGCAGCTTCACTTCGCCGAAACCCAGTTTCCTTGAGAACCCATAGAAAACTGAAGCGGTTATTGCGAAGCCCGATAGTGAAATGAGGAGAATCTTTAGAACGTCCGCGGTTGCAAGAGAAAGCAGAAAAACCGGCAGGGCTTTGGTGAATTTTACTGTGAGAAATATGGAGGAGACCAACCTTGAATTATAGAACCTAAGGCTGGGGATAAGGGCGCTTAGAAAGAAATCCGCCATTGAATGATACAAAAAGAACAGGCTCGGCAAAAACACCTGAGGCTTTTTTATGAAGCGCCCTGCAAGTTGCTTGTACCAATCCTTTAGCCAAAGCGCTTGCCCAATCGCCCACCTGTGCCGTTGCGTGAACCATTTCCGCCAGTCGGAGTGCACAACGTTTTGGACTTCGATAACATGCGTGTAAGCGAAACTGCTGTTTTCCAAGAACGCACGGGTGGCTATGTCAATGTCTTCAGCTACGACTTTTCGGAAACCTCCGATTTTTTGGAAGACTTCACGCTTCATCGCAAATGCCGCACCGTTGACCGCGGGGCATTTGTGCATGAAACGGGAGGCAATCCATGCACTGATGTTGAAGGTTAAGTATTCATAGTACGCCATTTTAGAAAGGAAGGATTTATCTTTGGTCACTCTCTTTTTTATGTCCAGCACGTCGGTGTGTTGCATGTCCATGACGATTTTGCGCAGGTAGTCCGAGTCGTTTGGGATCCCAACGTCGGAGTCTAAGAAAAGCAGTACTTTACCTGTGGAAAGCTTTACGGTGCTGTTGAGTGCGTTTGCTTTTCCAACACGTTCTTTATTGATTATAAATTTTACATCAGCCAAAGTCAGGTTACCTATTTTGTGATTGAACTCGGGGGTTGGCTGGTCTACGGTTACAAAAATTTCTTTGGCGACGTTTTGGCTTACGAGTTGGTTAAGCATGCCTTCTATTTGGTTAGACTCTTTGTAAACCGGTATGAAGATGCTGATGTCCACGGATGATCCTCGTATGTCGCAATAAGCTATTTGGATTAATATCAATAGGGTTTTTAAATTATTCTACATTAAGGTGACTAAACGGTTGCTCTGTATGGGCAATCTTAGAATTTGACGGACACCAGCACCACTCCTAGCGCTGTTAGAAGTATGCTAAGAGCCAGTTTTTTTGAGACGCACTCGAGCCGTTTGAGGTAAACGTAGACAAAGAGAACAATAAAGAGAGGCTCCGTTGCCAAGAGCGGCGCAACCACTGAGACACCTTCAAAGCTTAAGGCATAAAATGCCAAAAGCCACGTAACTGCCTGCCCGACCCCTGCCCCCCAAAACAGGCGCATATCCCGTTTCACACTGATATCTCGACGAGTAGAAGATGAAATCCCAATCATCAAAAGGAAGGGTAGCAGAGAAAAAGAGTAAGCTAAGGCGACACCTAGGACCGGCGCATCGTAGAGGTTTAGGGCGTATTTCCTCATTATGGTGCCTAAAGCCAACACAACTCCACCCAACAGAGGGTAAATTAGGCTTTTCCTGAAGGTTTGTGTGTCAGTTTGGGGTTTCCTTGAACTCCACTCAACCAAAAAACCACCCGCAAAAACCAGTAATATTCCTATCCAATTATTTGGGGCTAACATTTCGCTAAGAAACACTAAAGAAAGCATTGCAGTGTAGAGAGGGTAGATTGAGAAGATAGAGGAGTTCACTGAAGCGCCGAGCTTCTTAAGACCAGCATAGTAGAGAAGCCTCACGAAGCCAGGGGTCAAGATTCCGCTAAGTGAAAAGATTAATATGCTTAAGATGCTGGCTCCTGAAAAGTTTGTCATTGCCAGTGCCAGCGGCCACAACGCTACGGTGCCCACGAGGCTGATGGCGAGGCTGATGTTGAATGTGCTTGACTGATTAGAGTACTTTCTAACGAGAACCACTGAAAAAGCGGAAGTGACCGAGGACAATATCGCTAAAGCGACACCGAGCATGATGCCTTGATGCTGATAAAGAAGTAATAAAGCTTCTTGATTCACGGCACTTTTATTCACATTTTAGAGGTAAACTATTATTGGCGGAGGCGCCGTATATCACCGTTATGAAAAAAGTCAAGGCTATCAGTTTGCTCTCCGGCGGCTTAGACAGTATCCTCGCCACGGAACTAGTTCGGCGGCAAGGCATCGAAGTGGTAGCCTTCAACGTGAAAACGCCTTTTGGGATTCCTAAAAAGGATGGTACAAGTGAAGCGGCGCAGGCGGCTGAGCAGCTTAAAGTACCGCTGAAAATTTTAGCCGTCGATAAAGATTACCTGCGGATGCTACGCCACCCAAAGCATGGCTACGGGAAAAACCTCAACCCTTGTGTTGACTGTAAAATCTTCATCTTAAAAAAAGCCAAAAAATACGCTAAAGAAATCGGCGCCGACTTTCTCTTCACCGGTGAAGTTCTAGGGGAGCGCCCAATGTCTCAGCATTACCCAGCGTTGCAGGTCATCGCAAAAGAGGCTGGTTTAGAGGGCAAGCTTCTGCGTCCTCTATCCGCAAAGTCTTTACCGAAAACTTTGGCGGAAAAGAAAGGAATAATTGACCGGGAAAAACTACTCAACATCAGCGGCAGGTCACGTAAACCACAGTTTGCACTTGCCAAGGAGTTCAGCATCACTACTTACCCGTCTCCAGCGGGCGGGTGCCTCTTAACATGTGAGGAATACACCAAAAAACTCCAAGACCTCTTCGACAACAAAAAACGTATATCCATCGCAGATGTCGCATTGCTCCGAGTCGGCAGACATTTTCGTGAGGGCACCAGCAAATTCATCGTTGGACGCAACGAAGCCGAAAACAAGTTTTTAACCGCCAACAAATTGCCAAGCGACTACATGTTTGAGCTACCAAAAATTGTAGGTCCAGTAACTCTACTGCAGGGTAAGAAAACCAAAGCCGCCATCAAAAACGCTGCAAAACTAACCGCGTTCTATTCAGACGCTAAGTCAGGTGAGGTTGTGGTGAATTTTGGTAGAGAAAAATTGGAAAAAAGCATTAAGGTCGCTTTGCCTGATCGTTGTGACGTGGAAAAGCTTCGAGTGGGTAACCAAAAAAAACCTCCGAAGCCAAAAAAAGTAGCTATCAAAAAACTTATCCCTTAATCGGGTCATAATAGCGCTTTGAGGTCTAATTATGCCTATTGAAACAAACAGGTCATTGGGCGGCATAGGCGCCATCCTATCATTAGTGGGTATTGTAAGCACTATAATAACACTAATTGAATATGGATTAGGAAATTATACACAGTTTAACGCTGCAAATTTTGGTTCGCTCATAGCGTCAGGGGGAGTGGGGCTTTTGGCGTTTGTTGGATTTGTACTCTTTTTTGTTGCGATGCATGGTTTTTCAAGAGATTACGGCGAACGCCGAATATTCAACTACCTAATCTACGGACTTGTTGGCACCATAATCGCCGGCGTGGTAATCGGGATCATCTGGTTTGCTTTAACATTCGCCAGTATATTTAGCAGTTTTTCAAACGTAAATCCGCCATTTTCACCCAATATAGTGATGCCGTACGCCGCGCTTTTGATGGGTTCCATCGGGATTGCCACGTTAGTTTGGGTTTACTTCAACTTTAAAGCTTACAACTTGTTGGGCGAAAAATCGGGTGTACCTCTTTTTTGGACGGGTGCAAGAATCCTCTTAGGCGGTGCAATCCTCAACGTAGTTATGGGCGCGTTATTCGCTGGATTAGCCCTAACAGAGGCCATTGACTCCAGTACGTTGACCTTGGCTTTCACACCGGGGGCAATATTGACTTACTCCGCTCAAGGAGTTTTTGCTGTCGCGTTTTTTAGAATCAAATCTCCTTTTGCAAAAACATATTCAATTCCTAACGCCTCCACATATCCAACTCAATTGAAATACTGCTCTAACTGTGGAACAGTCGCCCAAATGGATTCGGTGTATTGCGCAAAATGCGGAAACAAACTTTAGGAGGAAAAAAGATGACTGCCTAAAGACGAAACAATGAGTTGAAAGGTTTACCAAACAATGGTAGAAACATTTTATCTCCACCTAGAATTTGCAGGAAAAAACGGAGGTTGGTCAATCAATTTGCCGTTTGTATGCACTAAATGTGGGGTATGCTGCACCCTTGACGATTTCTTAACCGCCGGCGAAATCAAAGCTGAACCTCAAGAGCAACCAGAACTTCACGGTGAACTCAAAGCACTTTATGAAGAATTAGCTGAATTACTGCAAGAGGGCGAAGAAAAATATGATGACTACACCATGAACACTCCATGTCCATTCTTAAGGGAAAAAACCTGCTCCATCTACGCTATCCGCCCAGACGGCTGCCGACAGTTCCCCAACACCCGATTCGGCATGCAGACAACCGATTGCGAAGCACTCACACGGTTCAAAAAACAAAGAGTCGCTTTGAGTCGGGGCAGAAAAAACAAAAAAACATACCACTTCACATGGAAACCGCTCAAACAACCAAAGCTAACGCAGAAGCAATATGAGAATTGTTTGGCTAAATTAATAAAGACCGGAGTAACAAGGGAAGAAATGGAGTTTTTGAGTTTTCTTAATAAAAAATTAGAATGAGTTGCAGAATTTCTTAAGCATCTTTTTGAAGCGGATGGATTTACAAATTAACTGCTTGTAGGTCCGCAACTCTACGAATGAACAATTCTTTTCACACCAAGATTTGGCTTCTTCACTGAATTGAGCTTGCGTGATCAATACACCGCGGTCTGCTTCAGATTTTTCCCTGGCGAAAGCAATTGCAGAGCAGAATTTTTCAACTTCATAGATTCCAATTGGCTCTTGCCCGCAATATTTGCATTCGATTAAGAGCCTTTGTTTTCCTGATGGTTGATGAATTTCAGCGTGAATACGAACAGGTCTAGTGTGCAGCACAGTGTTGATTTTTGTATTGTACCCCATGAAGCTGAAGAATGCTTCTACTGCTTCCTCAAACGCTCTGCTATTTAGATTAGGGTTCATCTGTTCTCCCATTTGGGAGAAAAAATTATGCTTTATTAGGGTTACGGAGAAAGGAGTTGAAAAACTCCGCAAAATTACGGAAAAAACAGTATACAAGATCAATTGGCAAACATGCAACCATACTTTCATGTGCGCGCATACGTAAAGCATTACCAATATACGAAAAACGTAAAATTCTGAAGCACATCGGTGAACTGGCGCCACCGAAGAAAACAACTCTAAACCTTTCAAGAGGAAAGTAGTGACGAAGCAAGAAACTACAAAACACGTTATGTTTTCTTCATAGCTTCAATCTTTAGCTCTTTAGGCATCAACTCAATCGCGTAACGTAGCGCGGTTCGCGGCATAACAGCTCGATGCGCAACAACGTAATCGAAAACCTCTTTCTGGTGCGTTCGGCTTTCCTCTTTAAGCAGCCAGCCATAACCTTTCTGCACCAAGTCGTCGCCATCCAACAACAGCGTATTGCAGATTTCAAACGCATCAACCAAAAACAAGCCACGCTTCGCCGGCACAATCAGCGAAACAGCGGAAGCCCGCTTCATCCAGCGGTTGCTGCTTTTCGCCCAGCTTTTAACTTCTCTAACTAGTTGTGGGTACTTTTGGATTAGGTCTCCGATGGTGTGGTTGCAGAAACTGTCACATTTGGCCCAATTATTGACGTAGCACTCGATCCAGAGTTTGAAAGTTGCCAAGTCTTCGGGTTCCAGGTAGTGGATGTATTTTGGCATCCAATCGCTGACGACGAAGGCTTCCTCCATGAAGTCGGAACGCAGAAGCTCTTCACATAAGGCGAATATGTCAGGTTTGCCGAAGGTTCTGACTTGAGGCCAATACTTGTGGGCTATTTTTTCCACTGCGGCGGTTTTGACTCCGTAGACTTTGATTTGTTCTTTGAAAAATTGCTTAGCGCTATTTCGGGTTTTCTCATCGGCGTTAGCAGCAAGTTCTGCTCGGATATCTGAGAGGAGTTTGTTCATGCATAAGATTCGGTTGTTTGAGAAATAATAATTTTTCTAAAACCAAAATTTGCTAAAGAGGGGATAAGAGAAGAGTGCTAGTACTCTTCCATTTGATAGAGATCCAAGTCGATGTTTAGACACTTTTCTGGTCCAGCGCAATCCTCTAAATCGTAGAGGTGACTTGTTACTTTCTCCAAACGACTTCTCTTGACGGGCACTTTGGTTTTAACCATCCTTACTTTCATTTTACCTTTCGGTTTATGCATAACGTGGGTTGCCCCAATCTGCATGGTGTTGTCAATGATTTGCGGCGAAACTTCAACTTTGTCATCATCGAGGGTCAAGGTACATTTCAATTCGTCATGGACCGGTTTAGTCAACGCCTTTTCGCCTCCAAACTTCTGCGCTTATCAAGTCTCTTATTGCGACTCGGATAGCTTCGGCGCGGTTTGGGTAGAAACGTTCGTCCACCAACTGGTCCAAAGCTTTTATATACGTTTCAGGTAGATACAGAGTGATTAGTTTCATTGAGCAAATGCTCCCCGATTTTGTATGGCTATACAACGCTATTTGATACTTATACTTCTACATATTATGCCTCAAATATGTAAAGAACATGTTCGTGCCAGACGCTTATAAATGATTTAAATCGCATGTATACCTACATGTTAATTATAGCGAGACAAGGATTACGTTTTTATGCCAAGACAAAGCAACTAACGTTGACTGATGCACCCATGGACAAGACATTTTTCATCAAAAACTACGGCTGCTCCTCCAACACTGCAGACACCGAAGTCATGGCAGGCTGCTTAGCAAACGCAGGATACCACCTAGCCGAAAACGAAGCCCAAGCTGACCTGTTAATCTACAACACCTGCGCAGTTAAAGGACCAACAGAGAACCGCGTACTAAACAACATAAAAATGGCGCCTACCGACAAGAAAGTCATTGTTGCAGGATGCCTCCCCAAAATCAGTTACGAACGACTCTGCCGTGAAACCCACTTTGACGGCGTGGTGGGTCCAGCTTGGGGCAGCGACATCGTAGCCGTGGCGACACGGGTTTTGGCGGGTGAAAGAGTCATAGCCCTAGATTCACCAAAGGAAATGCCAGCATTGAGCCTACCGCGGAAAACCAGCAACCCAGCCGTAAGCGTAGTGCCCATAAACTTCGGGTGCCTAGGCAGTTGCGCTTATTGCTGTGTGGTTTTTGCACGTGGAAAATTAAGAAGCTACAAAATCAACGACATCGTTGAGCGCATACAAGCGGATTATGCTGCAGGAACGCGGGAGTTTTGGTTGACTTCGCAGGACACTGCGAGTTACGGCAGGGATTTGCATACTAATTTGGCGGAACTGTTGTTGGCGGTTGGCGCGGCGAAGGGCGATTTCCGCGTTCGTGTCGGCATGATGACACCCAATCTAGTTTTCGACATGTCGGAGAAACTGCTTTGCGCATATGGAAGCAGCAAGGTTTTCAAGTTTCTACATCTGCCGGTGCAAAGCGGCGATGATGCAGTTTTGAAGGGTATGCACAGGTCCTACACCGCAACGCAGTTCAAAGAAATCGTGGAAGCTTTCCGCGCCGAGTTTCCGGATTTGACACTTGCCACCGACGTGATTGTGGGGTACCCAGGCGAAACCGAAGAAGCATTCCAGAACACCCTGCGACTTCTAGAAGAAGTGAAACCTGACGTGACAAATGTCTCCAAGTTTTTTGCCCGCCCCAAAACAGCCGCTTGGGAGATGAAAGATGAGTTAGTGGACAAAGAGGAAACTAAACGACGAAGCGCAGTTGCCGCTGAACTGGTCAAGAAAATTTCCGCCGAGCGCAATCGGCGGTGGATCGGCTGGACTGGTGAAGTGCTAATAGATGAGAGGGGTAAAGTTGCGGGCTCGTTAGTTGGCAGAAATTTTGCATACAAACCAATCGTGGTTAAAAGCACCGAAGACCTGTTGGGCAAAGCGCGGAAGGTCAGGGAGGTTGAAGCGTTGGGGACATATCTGAAGGGGGAATTGGTGGATGAAGAAGAGGAAGAGGGAAAAGTTTGGGTTGTTAAACCCCGCAGTAATTCAGCTAATAAGTGAAAGCGCTTGCTTAAAATTAGACCAATTGATGGTTAACCAATCAAGTAAAGTCTTAGAAGAGGAAGGCTTCATTATAGCCTGACAAAGAGGATCTCACATCATTTATAATTAATGAAGACAGAACTGGCAGGGATCTTCAGCCAAGCTTATTTAGTGTTATATTAAACGAAGCAATAATTAATCCGATAAGTTCTTAAAACTGTTAAAGGAGAAACAAATATGCAACCACACATCTGCTTATTTAACACCTTAACGCGCCGAAAAGAAGAGTTCATTCCCCTGCTTCCGGGCAAAGTTAAGATGTACACTTGCGGCCCCACCGTTTACGATTACGCGCACATCGGCAACTTCCGCGCCTTCCTGTTTGAAGACCTTTTTAAGCGCTGGCTGGAGTACCGCGGCTTCAAAGTAACCCACGTCATGAACCTCACCGACGTCGACGACAAAACCATCAAAGGCAGCCAAGCTAAAGGTATCCCCCTGCGGAAATTCACCGACTTCTACGGCAAAGCCTTCTTTGAAGACATAGCAGCCTTAAACATTAAACCCGCAGATGTGTATCCCCGAGCTACAGACCACGTCCCCGAAATGGTGGCGCTAATCAAAGCTTTGCAGGCAAAGGGGGTTGCTTACCGCAGCGAAGACGGATCGATTTACTTCTCAGTTTGCAAATTCCCCGACTACGGCAAATTAAGCCACCTCAAAGTTGATGAACTCAAAACTGGTGCACGGGTCAGCCAAGACGAATATGCGAAAGAAGAGGCGCAGGATTTTGCGCTTTGGAAAGCTTGGACTATCGAAGACGGCGACGTCTTCTGGGAATCGGAGTTGGGAAAAGGTCGTCCTGGCTGGCATATCGAATGCTCGGCTATGAGCACTAAATACCTAGGCGAAACCTTTGATATCCACTGCGGCGGCGTGGACAATATGTTCCCCCACCACGAAAACGAAATCGCCCAATCCGAAGCCGCCACAGGCAAGAAATTTGTCAACTACTGGATGCACAATGAACACCTGCAAGTCGAAGGCAAGAAGATGAGCAAACGCTTCGGCAACTTCTACACACTCCGCGATTTACTCGCCAAAGGCTACGACCCCATCGCTATTCGGTACTTATTGATGTCTACACATTACCGCCAGCAATTCAACTTCACCTTTGAAGGGTTGGAAGCGGCGAAGAGCGCACTTGAGAGGTTGCGGAATTTCGTGCGTCGCCTGCATGAAACGGAAGGCAAAGAAAGCGGCGGCAAAGTAGCCTCCCAGATAGCGAAGCTGGAGTCGTGTTTCGGTGGCTCCATGGACGACGACCTAAACATTGCCATAGCGCTATCATCACTCTTTGACTTTGTTCGGGAAATAAACACACTGTTGGATGCTAACACGGTTAGCAAGGAAGAAGCCGCTGCAGTCGGCGGCGTCATGATGCGCCTCGACGAGGTTTTAGGCGTCATAGGCAAAGTCGAAGTGGCAGAAGCCCTCCCAACTGATATTGATACTCTCGTCCAGAAGCGGGAAGCCGCACGTAAAGCCAAAAACTGGAAAGAAGCCGACGCCATACGCGCCCAACTAAAATCGATGGGAATCGTGCTTGAGGACACGGCGCAGGGCGTTCGGTGGCACAAAGAGAAAGCCTAAGCAGTTTTTCCGCTTAAATTCCACTCTTCTGTTGAATACTTTTCTTTGGCGAGTTTGTCTGCAGTTTGTTTTTCGGCAGCGGTGAGTTCGCTTTCTTGAAGCTGGATTTTAAGGATATCCTTGAAGCCCTGAACGAGGGCGTTGGCGACTGTGTCCGGGCTAATTTTATGGCTCAACTCGTTTTGGATACTGGTTATTTTGCGTTTACCGATGCTTGCGGCTAAGGAGCAGTTGATGTCTTTGAATTTTATGAGCTGAAACATTTTGGGCAAATCCACTTTAACCAAGATGGTACCGTGTTGCAAAACGACGCCGCGGCTGATGGTTTGGCTGCTGCCGCTAATTTTCTTACCTGCAACAGTTAGGTTAGGACAGTTTTTTGCGTCTCCACTGCTGAAATCCGCCGGAACGCCGAGAATCCGCAGCGCGTCAGTTATGGCGCAATAAATTTTGGTGTAAACGGTGGTTACGTCAGCGCTGCCTAAATCGACGACTCGCGCGATAATGCTGTATGTGACTTCGCCTTCGAAATCGTGGTAGACGGTGCCGCCCCCGCTGATGCGGCGAACCACATCGACACCCAGCTGTTTGGCTGTGTCAAGATAAACTTCGTTTTCGGGGTTCTGGTTTTTGCCGATACTCACGGCTGAGGGCTGCCATCGGTACAACCGCAAAGTGTTAGGTACTTGGTTAGCTATTCGTGCATTGAGGATTGCCTCGTCGATCGCCATGTTCATAGCCGCGAGGCAGGTTTCTATGGGGAGGAGACGCCAAGTATCCATAATAAAGCACTTTTAAACAGTAAAGGCAACGTGGAAGTATAACTTATCGCTGTACCTTCTCTAAATGAGCTTTCAGTACGGCAATGTTTTCATCCACCACAGCGACCCATTGCCTATTCTCGGGGGTATCGAGGCTTTTGTTAGCAAACATCTCTTTTGCCCGCTGAAAAGAGTTAAGGGCTTCGGTAAAAACTCCTAGATGTGCCAATGCGACGCCTTGGTTTACGATAGACTTCAGCCACCGTCCCGTCTGCTCAGGATATTGTTCACCAAACGTATCGTAGAAGCAGAGGGCTTTGTTTGCCGCTGCAAAACTGTCCAGATGCTTACCCAGCCGGCCATATGCTGCGGATAAACCTGCATGGCAAGAGGCTTCAAAACTTGGGCGGTCAAACTCAACTTCCGCTGGAAGCGACTTCGAGAGGGCTAATGCTTTATTGTAGTTCTGGACTGCCCCCTCGTAGTTGCCTTGTTGGAATAGATGGTCTCCGTCTTTGAGGGCTTTTAGTGCATCACTGATAACTTGTGACGTCTTCATTACTTACACTATCTGTATAGTCGCATATCCTTTTTATGAACTTTCGTTCGACAATTACGGGGAGGAATACATTATTGGCTTCATCAAGCAATCGCTTATGTCTAAGTAAAGCAAATGCACAAGAGCCCATTTTACTTGATCCATTAAAAGAAGCGATGCCCAGATTGAAGAAAATATCTAATTCAGATATTTGACGGGCATTGTTCATTTACTCTTCAGTCTTTAGAGTTTTAGTTGACATAGAAACAATATATACTGGGTTATGTAGAATACGATTAGGTGCCTGTTTGAAATTCAAGCTTTCGGCAGCCATATTGACAATAGTTTTACTATCCTCAACTATGACAATGTTGAATTACGCTTTAGTCAGCGCCGCTACAACTGAGCAAACCCCAGCTCCAACTCCGACCGCAACAACCATCAAACGGCCACTGTTTTTTACTGCCGGATACGGTTGGATTAACAATTACCAGCAAAGGGACGACTTCAGATTCTACATTGAAAAAGGAAATTTGAGACCTGACGGATGGAGATACAACCCCAATGGGCAAGTAAACTTCACGGGAAGAGACTTCAAAAACAACCAGGTGATCCACGTCTGGAGCGCAAAAGAGTGGCGTTTCAAAATTCTCAACCTAACCAACGGCAAAGAAGCAGTGATTGCGGGAACAGCTATAGTTAAAATCGGCGAAAACGTCCGGTTTAACTGGTGGTTTAGAGTTACTGTAAGAGATGGCATAAGCGGTCCCGACGCCTTTATGATTCAACTTTGGCGACCCACGGGGGCAAACACTGCAGGGGGCTGGTCGCCCTTAGCCTTCAACCCCATGCAACCTGGCACCCTGCATCTAAACCAAACAGCCTTCTACGAAGCACACGGCATACTGAAAAGCGGCAACATTTTGATTAAACCTATAATCATAAAATAATCTCCTCCAAACCCTTTTTTCCAAAACGCGGGAACCTTCAATCAGAAGCAACCCTTAAAACCTAAACGTGCATTTCCCTAAGCAAGAGGAAACAGAATTGAAGATCATTAGTGGTCCAGCGTCTAAACCGCTTGCAGAAGCAGTCTCAGCGCAAACCGGCTACCCCAACGTGCAAGTCGCAGCAAAGGTTTTCCCCGACGGCGAAAGCTACGTCCGCTTAGAAGCCGAAGTCAAAGAGGAGGAAGTTGCCATTATCCAAACCACTTGTCCACCGATGCAAGACGGCAGGCTGCTCCAACTCTGCTTCATGGCCGACGCGGCTAAACGCGGAGGCGCAAAGAAAGTCACCGCCGTTGTGCCGTATTTGGCGTATGCGCGGCAGGACAAAATGTTCCTATCCGGCGAAGGTATAAGCGTCGAAACCATCAGCCGCATGCTCAAAGCCGCAGGAATCGACGAACTCTTAACCGTAAACATCCACTCGGAGCACTCGCTAGGGCAGTTCCCGTTCCCTGCACGAACCGTCAGCGCCATCTCACTCATCTCCAAATACTTCTTGGAAAAAGGCTACAAAGGCGCTTTCGCTTTGTCACCCGACAAAGGCGCCATGTACATAGCTCAACAAGCCCAGGCAGTTTTAGGCGGCGACGTGGGTCACCTAAACAAAACTCGAGACCGCTACACTGGCCAAACAATCCAGACCGCGGAGGGCTTAAATGTGAAAGGGCAAACGGTTTTAATTCTTGACGATATTATAAGCACAGGCGGCACCATCGTTGGAGCAGCCAAAATCCTCCGAGAAAACGGCGCCAAACATGTGTTCTGCGGCTGCGTGCACGGCTTGCTTATCGGCGACGCGGAGAAGCGGATTTTAGACGCTGGCGTCGAGGAAATCGTGGGTACCGATAGCGTGCCGGGAAGTGTCAGCAAGGTGTCGCTGGCACCGCTTATCAGCCAAGTCCTAAAAGGCGCACAGTAGTGCCCAAACTTTTCTTTTTATTGTCAGGCGAGAACGCGACGCTGCCAACCGCTGAAGTCAAGGCGATTCTGGAAGCAGAAGGGTACTTTTACACAAATGTGTCGGAGTTTGATCAGGTGTTGCGACTGGAATCCGAATTGGATAGCGTTAAAGCGGTGCAGGTGCGGTCGGCTTACACTCGGGTCAGCGCCCAAGAACTTTTCGTTGCAGACGCCAATATGGAGGCTATTCTGGGAGCATGCGCCAAGGCAGACTTCTACTCCACCCTCAAAGAGGGCGAAAGCTTTGTTGTTCGCATCAACCGCATCAAAAACTACGCCGACGCAGAACTCAACACCATGACTCTTGAAATCAAACTCGGCTCTCAAATTCTGAGCCAAATCCCCGGAGCCAAAGTTAACCTCAAAAACCCAGACAAAACCTTCCTAGGCGTAATCACGGATGACAAGCTAATTTTGGGTTTGAAACTCACCGACATAACCAGCAGAACCTTCAGCGAGCGGCGTCCACGCAAAAAACCGTTCTTCCACCCATCAGCAATGCCGTCAAAAATGGCTCGGTGTATGGTCAACTTGGCGCACGCTAAGTCTGAGTCGGTGCTTCTGGATCCGTTCTGCGGCACAGGCACGTCACTGATTGAGGCGACTTTCATCGGTTGCCGAGCCGTCGGGGTGGACGCGCAGAGGCGGATGATTTTGGGAACCAAAAAAAATCTGGCACATTTCAACATCTCCGCCGAAGGCTTGATTTGGGCAGATTCCCGTAAAATTCCACTCAAAAAAGCTGACGCCATCGTAACTGACCCGCCTTACGGGCGCTCGTCGAGCACGCTAAAATCCACGACTAAGCAGTTGGTGCAGGAGGTCTTGGCGGCGTCATGGCAATTATTAGGGTTGGGGCAACGGATTTGTATCGCCGCGCCCAAAACATTAGGTATACCGCGTCTCGGAGCTGAGTTGGGCTTTCAGCATGTGGAGTCACACTTTGCCTACGTACACGCGACGTTGACGCGGGAAATCGCAGTGTTCGAAAAGGTGAGTCGATGAGTATTCGTGTGGTGTTTTTGGGAACAAGCGGCAGCGTACCAACCTTAAAGCGGAGCCTGCCCGCGGTTGTGGTTCAGTGCCCCCGGAATCAGTGGATGTTTGACTGCGGCGAAAACGTACAACGCCAAATGATGCAAGCCAAAGTGAGTTTCCATCGCAAAATGAAAATCTTCATTACGCATCTCCACGGTGACCACGTGCTCGGCTTGCCGGGGTTACTCCAGACGATGGCGCTCATGGACCGCAAAGAACCCGTAGAAGTATACGCTCCAAAAGGACTCAAAGATTTCCTGATATGCACTAAAGAAACCCTCAACTTTGGCTTAACTTACCCTGTGGAAATCAATGAAATTCTCGCGGAAGGCATAGTGTGCGACACAGCCGAATACCAAGTCATAGCCGCCAAATCCAACCACGCCATTGCAAGTTATACTTACGCGTTTGTGGAGAAGCCACGCCCAGGCAAATTCTACCCTAAACAGGCAGTGGCACTGGGCGTTCCAGCGGGCGAGTTGTGGTCTAAGCTGCAGCGAGGCGAAGAAGTGGCGGCTTCAGACGGCAAAGTCGTTAAGTCCAGCGACGTTATGGGTCCGCTGCGCTCCGGACGCAAAATCGTCTACACAGGTGATACCAAACCATTTGAGAACTTCGGCAAATTCGCGGAAGGAGCAGATTTAATTATTCACGATTGCACGTTTGACAACTCATTAACGGAAAAAGCGGACGCAGATGGGCATTCAACGCCGAGCCAAGCCGCAAGTCAAGCAAAAGCAGCAAACGCGAAAAAACTGGTGCTTTCCCATATCAGTGCACGTTACCCAGACGCAAGTCTGTTGCTTGAACAAGCAAAAGAAGTTTTCCCAAACACTATCTTAGCCGAAGACTACTTGGAGATTGAGTTGCCGCTAAACGAGTAGCTGCTTTAGTTTGGCTATGCTTTCTGGTACTTTATGCATGGATTCAACAACAACGGTTTTGTCGTAGCCGATTTTCTTTAGCTCATCAGAGAACCAAACGTAGTCTATATTGCCGTCTTCGACGCCGTTATGCTGGTCGTCACTTCCATCATTGTTGCTAGCGTGGATGTGCACAATTTTGTCGGCGAGCTGGTTAACAAACGGCTGCACCTGCCCCTCCAAGTTGGCGTGGCCAAGGTCCAATGTGATGCCGATAGGCAACTTGGTCTCCTTGTAGAATCTCTGGAACTCCTGGGGCGTACTCATCAAAAACCAGTATTTATGGGGCAAGTTCTCCAGAGCGATGTTTATGCCGTAGTCCTCTGCTTCGGCATAGAGTTGCTGGATGCTTTGGCACATCGTTTGGAAATCCGCGTCTGGGTAGAATTGGCTGATGCCTGTGCGTTGCCCAGGGTGGAAAACCCAGATCTTTGCATCCATGTCGCGGGCGTTCTTGAGTGACTGCATCAGGCGCTTCATGGAGGCGTCCAGCATCGGCTTCACCGGCGAAGATATGTTTATGTCGGCGAAGGGGGCGTGCAAGGAGTAGGTTAATCCGAAGGTTTTGGCGGCCTCCCGTAGTTGGGCGATACGTATTCTGTTTAAATCGTGCGTGCCGTCGTCAAGGATCTCTATGTTTTTAGTTTCCATCTTGCCCAGTCGTTTGACCATACGGTTAAATGGCTCGCCTAAGCAGTAGAGCATTGAAACGCCAACTTTAAGTTTAGACATACCGTAACCCCAATTAGATAAAGCGCTTTTTGTTTAAAAGTTGAACCTGCCTAAATAAGTTGACCTAAAGTATCATGGGAACAACCGTCGACCCAGCCTGTATTGAACAACATCTACCGATCGCGTGGTCTTGTATTGAACCTGTCTCAAACCTAAAGCAAGCTCTGCGAATTCTTTTAAGGTTGTGTAGCGGAACTCCCATGTTGGCGTGCCATACCGCAAGCCACTGCACATGGTGTCGGCGTAGACGTAGAGGTTGTTGCCTAAGTAGTTGAATGCGGCTTGTTTTTCTTCGCCGTATTTTGGTTCGGTGAGGATTTTGAAAGGCCAGATTTTGCATGCTTCGGGCTTCATCCCCTGCAGGCCGCAGAAATAATTCCGCGAATTGTTGCAGAGGAATGCGCAGGTGCCGTCGCTTGCGCGTTTTATGTAGAAGCGGTCTAAGCCTGCAACGGTGGTTTCAGAACCAAAGGTTTTGGTGAGGCGAAACCACTCTGGGAAGCCTAACACGACGCTGTAGAGTTTACAACAGTAACCGCATGCTTTGCAGTTCCAATCAGCCACGGTTTGCCAGGGAACAAACTGCATCCAAAGACCACGCCCAAAAATGGAGCAGGTACGTTAAATTATTTTCTAGCCAAACTCCAAGCGACGTACAATAACTTCTTTAAAACCCCTTTCGCATACATCTTGTAGGAAACAAGTTATGTCCATTAAAAAAACGCCGCAAGCAAACACTATCCTTTTCACCTGGTTCAACCAATACGCAGGAGTCATTCTTAAGACGCCCAGCAAAACCTTAGTCATCGACCCTGTAGATATAAAAACCAAAAAACTCCAAACCGTCGACGCAATCCGCATCACACATGAACACTACGATCACCTCGACCCCCGCTGGCAGCTGAAATACGGAGGAAACAGGTCATACGACGTCGGTTTTGAGCCAAAAAGAATTCGCTGAGTTAATCAAAAAGGGGCTCCCTAAAACGGCATGCTTGATTCCTGAGCAAAACAAGATCTATCAAGTTGCAAAGAGGAAAGAAAATGAAAAACCAGAAAGCCTCCCTTGACCGAAAAGAAAAAATGGCAAACATCCTCTTCAAGATTGACGCGGTAAAATTCGGAGTCTACAAACTCTCTTCGGGGAAAGCAAGCCCATACTACATTGATTTACGCGTGATTCCAAGCTTCCCAGACGCATTTCGAGAAATATGCGACTTCTATGCGGATTACATCACAACCAATATTGAACTCCAAAACTTTGACCGTATCGCGGGCATACCATTAGCAGGTATACCTTTCGCAACCCAAATTGCCTACAACCTCAAGAAACCCTTCCTCTACGTCCGCAAAGGAGTCAAGCTTCATGGGCGAGAACGCAGAGTTGAAGGCGTCCTAGCGTCTGGGGATCGAGTTTTGATGGTCGACGATTTAGTCACCACGGGAATAACTCTCAAACAAGCCTGTGACGCAGTGCGAGCAGAAGGCGGAATTGTCACGGAAGCTATTGCCTTTCTTGACCGCGAAGAAGGCGGCAAACAAATTCTAGAGCAAAACGGAATCAAAATGCACGCATTGCTGAAGATAAGCGAGATTGCAAACACCCTCTTTGAAGTCGGCGCATTAGACCAGGAAAACCTAAAAACAATACTCAAGCAAGTCAAAAAGAAAAAGGTTTAATCGTAAAAGATCAGGTTTGTTTCTTCAAGCAACGCATGCAGCTTCTCTACGGAGACATAGACGTCCTGCTCTTTTTTGGCACCAGTGCAGACGAGTTTGCCGCTGGCGAAAAGCAAAATAACCACTTTAGGCTCGTCCATGCGGTAAATTAACCCTGGGAACTGTTCGGGTTCATACATTGCGTGCCCAAGTGTGTAGGCTGCTTTTTCTAGGTCGATCATGCCGCCTAAGCTGCCGGAAGCGACGATGTTTTGGATTTTTAGTTCGGGTTTGCTGATGATGATAATGCCGCCTTTTTTTAGTTCTTTGACGACTTTCATGACAGCCCGTTTGGATTCTTTTTCAGATTTGGCGCCTGTACAAACCATTTTTCCAGAGCTAAAAATCAATGTTGCTGTTTTGGGGCGTTTTAAGCGAAAAACTAAGCCGGGAAACTGTTCAGGGCGGTATTCTACGCCTGGGTAACCTTTAACTACAGCGTTTAAATCGACTTTCTGGTTGAGCGTTGCAGAAGCGACCACGTTTTCGATGCTTAAAGTAGCTTTGACTTTCGGCAATCAGTTTTTCCCCTCTTTACTGCCCTTGAATATTGATTTATCAGAAGCAGACTTTATAAAGACATCTGTAGTGCTGCTTGCTGCTTTTTCTGTTGAGCACTTCTTCTCCTTTTGATAGTTGGAAGAATAAACTCAACGACCACCAATAGGAGAATTAACATAACTACTATTGGGAGACCCCAGTTTGTGTTCTGCATCACAAGTGCAATCCAGCCGAACCATGGAATCCGCATAACCACGCGGCCTTCGATAAGTTCTTCGGGGACGCCTCTTTCATCGGGTAAGTCATCGTATTCATAGATGTTGGGGGTGTTGGGCCAAATGGTGGGTGGATTGCCGTCGCCTTTTGTCTTGAAATAGAGAGTGCCGTTGATTTCTTGTTTTTCAACGATGCGGTGCACTATAGGGATAGTACTGAGGGGATTCTTGTAGATGATGATGTCGCTGTTTGGATAGTTTATGTTTAACTCTTTGGGGTTTACGGCTTGAATCAAAATTAAATCTCCAGTGTGTAACGTATGGTCGAAGGGGTGCATTATACTCAGCAAGTCATCACATCTGCCTCCATAGGTTGTGCACATACTACCACTTCCCACAACCCTTACCGGCACAGAGGCACCTAAAGCAACTTGTAAAAATAAGTAACCTCCACCAACTACACATGCGACCAACAGAATTACAACAGCGGTTTTGAAGAATTCTTTTTTCCAAAGCTTCCTAAGTTTGGTGGTTGCCACTATTTTGCCTCGTCAACTCGTTCTAGTTGTTTCAGCTTTAATTGGGTTTATGCAATAAAAAAGAAAAATGAAAGAGGTGGAAAGACTTCGTTATCCTAACTTGTGTTTAGATTTTCTGTTTGCTGAGTACTTCGCGGAATACGTTGCCGCATTTTGGGCATTCGTAGAGGCCGATTTCTAGTTGCATACGTTTTCCAGCTTTATCTGGACGGCCTGCCATTTTCCAAGTTTTTTTTGGTTTCGCTGCTTCAGTTCCGCATTTTGGACATTTTGCCATTTCATTTTTTCCTCCGTATAGTCGCTTCCATGCTTTCATCGTGAAGGCATAAAAAACTTTCCATACCTTTCGCATCTATATTGAGACCGGTTATGGTGGATATAGACATTTTTATGTTAACGGTATGAAGACGCTTTTGAAAAAAAGCGTCATCGCAACGCCAACCTCACTCAACGCCTGAAAGCGCAAGATTGTGTCTACTCTTTGCGTCGCGAGGCGTTTTTAAAATACTCCCAAGACGGCAGATGGACCGTTGCTTTTTGCGTTTGCAAAGCTTTCTAATCAGTTAGGTTTTGGGATAAGGGTTTTGTGCATAGATACATGTATCGTTTGCTTTTTTCTCCACAAAAATCAGTGGAGGGGACAACACAGTAAAGTCCCTTGCTAGCAGAAATTGAATATGCAAGCTGAATATAGTAAACCGTCTCTTCGGCATTATAATATGATAAACCACCGATAATTTACGATAAGAAAGGCTAACATTTTTTTATACCTCAAACTATCCATAGTTTAAATCTCGAAGGTTGCTCTTTGTTGCTGGACGCTTCTGAAAACGTTTTTGAGTTGCTCGTTAAGCCTGTGCGAAGGCTGATTGAACAGAAGGGATTCCTAAAGCCAACTGATCCGCAAGCCAAAACCATCCCCAAAATCCTTGAAGGCAAAAACGTTCTTCTTATTTCTCCAACGGCGACTGGGAAAACCGAATCTGCTTTCCTACCCATTCTCAGCATGCTCTTGCAACAACCCAAAACTCCCGGCATTAAAGTTCTCTACATTACGCCGCTTCGGGCATTAAATCGGGATTTGCTTGAGCGGCTGCAGTGGTGGTGCAACAACCTCGACATCAAACTGGCTGTGCGCCATGGCGACACGGAGCAGAAGGAGCGGAACCGCCAATCGCAGTGCCCACCCGACATCTTAATCACCACTCCCGAAACCCTGCAAGCCATACTCTCGGGCTGGCTGTTGCGACAGCATCTTCAAGCCCTCAAATGGGTAGTCATTGATGAAGTCCATGAATTAGCAGACAGCAAACGTGGAAGCCAGCTTTCGTTGGCTTTGGAGCGGGTTCGCGGGTTGATTGGTAAGGAGCCGCAGATGGTCGGGTTATCCGCGACTGTGGGTAGCCCTGAAAAAGTAGCGAAATTTCTAGTAGGAACCCATCGGGACGTGGAAATTATCCGTGTCTCCGTGGTAAAAATGGTTAAGTTAACAGTTATTTATCCTAAGCCAAACGAGCAGGACGTGCAGTTTGCCTCCAAAATCTATACGCACCCCGAAGTCGCCGCGCGGCTCCGTATAATTCGAGACTACATGAGCAAACGCAAATCCGTCTTGCTATTCACCAACACCCGATCCGTCTCCGAAGTGTTGGCTTCACGATTCAAAGTCTGGGACGCCGACTTCCCAATCTCAATCCACCATGGCTCCCTTGCCAAGCCTTCACGAATCGCGGCTGAAGCAGGCCTAAAACGGGGCGAACTCAAAGGCTTAATCGCCACCAGTAGCCTCGAGCTCGGCATCGACGTGGGGCACATTGACCTTGTCATTCAGTATATGAGTCCAAGGCAGGTTAGCAGGCTTATTCAACGCGTTGGCAGGGCAGGACACACTTATGGTAACCTTTCAGAGGGGGTAATCATCGGCATGGACAGCGACGACACATTGGAGGCACTGGTTATAGCACGAATGGCACTCAACGAACAGCTTGAACCCGTAGATATCCCCGACAAACCCTACGACGTGCTATCGCATCAAATCGCGGGGTTGCTGCTCAAAAACAGGCGCCTATCATTCCAAGAAATCCTCGACATATACCAGAAAGCCGCGCCGTTTGAGAACCTGACATTGGCGGATGTGGAGAAAGTCATCAAATACATGCATCAACGTTTCCCGCGACTGGCATGGGCATCATTTGAGGACCAAGTCGTTTTGCGCCCTTCGCGTTCCAAAGCGCTTTTTGAATATTATTTTGACAACCTCTCAATGATTCCCGAGGAAAAACAGTTCCTCGTCATCGACCAATCCACAGAAACCTCAATCGGTGTCTTAGATGAGGCGTTTATGGCTGAATATGGTAAACCCGGCACTAAATTCATCATCCGCGGCAGCCCATGGCAAATCATCCACGCCACTGAAGACAAAGTCTACGTGCGCCCTGTTGACGACCCCACAGGATCTATCCCCAGTTGGATCGGCGAAGAAATCCCAGTGCCTTACGAGGTTGCTCAGGAGTTAGCCGCTGTGCGTGGATTTGTGGAGGAGAAACATCACAGCGGCTACTCGGCGCAGCAGATCAGCGCGTTGCTCTCGGAACGTTACCCCGC
>Ga0105103_10000548_pt1 | contig 21247 bp, 20 predicted proteins | sample PPLLaktember2015_2_FD_79107 | JGI IMG/M metagenome (GOLD analysis project Ga0105103, IMG submission 79107) | Freshwater sediment microbial communities from Prairie Pothole Lake near Jamestown, North Dakota, USA - PPLs Lake P7 Core (6) Depth... | ecosystem: Environmental > Aquatic > Freshwater >...
AGGCCCCCTTTTTTGTGTAAAGCTCTTATAGGAAATGTAATAAATTATTTGTACAATTTATACAATAATTCAATGATGGAGGCAATGATTTAAACGACACACATCAAGCGGGATGTTGACATTTGGCAGCACAAAAACTTCGGATGAGGGTCAACGAAACTTTGTCAATCCCTCATCCGGTTGTTTATATCGGATTTTTACTTCGCAGTGGCCCGGAGCTTCTGGATCTCCTCGCACGATCTTACTCCATCTTTCGGGGCAACAGCCACGATGTCTGTTGCGATCAGGAAGTCCTTGTACTCGGGAACCTTCTTGGTAACACCAACAAATGTGGGAAGAAGGGCCTGATGATCGCATGCCCTCATTTCGATGCGTCCTGCCGCGGTCTTCTCAAGGACCATACCTTCGATGGCATTGATAAACTTCTCCTTATCAAATTTTCCCCCTAGCTTTTCGAGCGCTTTAACGATGAACTGCGCTGCTGTATTGCCGTAAAAAGCGGGCATAGTAGGGTACTTGTTATAGAGCTTACGGTATTCTGCCACGAAGGTCTTGTTATCAGGAGTATCAGGATAGTAGAAGAGATAGTGGGCTGATCCTATTACACCCTCGGGGCTGTCGAGTCCGTTCGGAAGGAGGATTGTATGGTCAATGGCAGTATGGAGGTACATGGGAATAGTCTTGTTCATGCCGGTTGCCTTGGCTGCCTTCATGAAGCCAATGATACTGGCACCAGCAGCTCCCAGGATAACGCAATCGGGCTTTGCCGACATGATCTGGGAAATATAGGGGCCAAAGTCTGCTTCCCCAACCTTATACCAGGTCTCTCCCATGAGCTGTACGTTCGGTTTCAATACTTTCAAATTATTCCAGACTGCGCTGGTGATTGCATGGCCGTACTCCATGTCATCGCCCATAATCCAGTATTTTACGAATGGCTTCTTTGCGAGGACCTGTGCTGAGGCCTTGCCGGACATATATGTATTGTCATCAATCTGAAAAATATACCGGTGGCCTTTTTCTCCGGTAATCTTTTCACTCTTTGCTCCTGTGACAAAAAAGGGTATCTTCTCTTTCTTCGCGAAATCGGAAACAGCGAGTGTAGAGGCGCTGCTTATTGTGCCGAGGAGAATGTCCACCCCCTCCTTCATGACCAGTTCCTTTGCCATTGCAAGGGATACGTCAGGTTTGAATTTGTCGTCCCTTGTTACGAACTGGATTTTTGTGCCGTTTACGCCGCCCTTTGCATTGACAGCCTCGATGACCATCTTGAATCCGTTAAGGTTGTCGATCCCCATTGGAGCGGCACCACCACTGAAAGCATCTACGATGCCAACTTTGAGGGCCTTTGCCGCATAAGCCGGCGAGGGAACAACAACAAACTGCGCGACAAATGCTACAAATATCACAAATGCCAGGAACAACGTCAACTTTTTCATACCGTTTACCTCCTAATAAATGATTGTCGGGTCATGGATGAGACCCATTCTTGCTCCCTTTGTCCGTTGATGCCGGGTGCGGTGATTAGGAAGCGCTAACTGTATCCCGCACAGATAGGGGCACTATACCATCAGGTACTTTCTCTTGACTTCTTCGTTCGCTTCAAGTTCGGCCACAGTTCCTTCAAAGCGAATTCGACCGTTGTCGATGACATAGGCACGGGTGATCATTTTAAGGGCAGACCTCACGTTTTGTTCAGAAAGGAGGATGCTAATGCCTGCATCTTTAAGCTTAAGTATCTGCTCCTCGAGTCCGCGAACGATAAGGGGTGCAAGACCTTCTGTGGGCTCATCAAGCAAGAGAAGCTCCGGGCTGCCCATGAGTGCTCTGGCAATGGTGAGCATCTGCTGCTCGCCGCCACTTAAATGACCGGCTCTCCTTGTTTTTATCTCTGCAAGGGCAGGAAATAATTCATAGACACGTTCCTTATTCCAGGCAGTGTCCCTTTGATAAACAATTTCCAGATTGTCATCGACAGAGAGGTCGGCAAAGACCCGTCGGTCATCAGGAACGTAGCCCATGCCTTTCCGGAATAGAACGAAGGGCTTCTCGCCAGTGGCATCCTCTCCCTTAAAGGTTACGGAACCTTCTTTGGGGGGGGTGAGCCCCATAATACTCCTCATGGTCGTGCTTTTTCCTGCCCCGTTCCTGCCGAGAAGGCCAACAACCTCCCCTTTGGACACGGTGATGGAAACGTCAAAAAGGATATGGCTTAATCCATAAAATGTGTGAATAGATTTTACATTAAGCATACGTCGCTCCCGCCCAGATATGCGTCCTGAACTGCCTCATTGCATCTGACTTCTTCGCAGGTGCCCTGCACAATCGATGCGCCCCGTACCATCACCATGATCCGGCTAGCTATGCCGAAGACGATTTCCATGTCGTGTTCGCAGAATAGGATGGTAAGCCCAAACTTTTCTCTTAAGCTCTGGATGAGATCAATACATCGGGAAGTCTCTTCGGGGGACATGCCTGCCGTGGGTTCATCAAGGATAAGGAACTCTGGGTTGCCGCCCAGTGCCATGGCAATCTCGAGGACCTTCCGGTCGCCATGAGAAAGGGCGCCGCTTATCCTGTCTCTTCTTTCATAGAGTCCTACATTTCTCAAAAGTTCATTTGTCTCATCGACTGCAAGTTTGGAAGAGGGGGTAAAAAGGTTCCATGTTTTCCGTTCCCTTGAAAGGATTGAGATCTGGGTATTTTCAAAAATGCTGAGCCTGTTAAAGACATTTACCACCTGGAAGGAACGGGAGATCCGTTTTCTGCAGATTTCGTGGGGTGCTAGTCCTGTAATGTTATCACCTTTGAAGAGTACCTCTCCTGAGTCAGGCCTGAGGACGCCCGTTATCAAATTAAAGAGAGTAGTCTTTCCGGCGCCATTCGGGCCAATGACCGCCACTATTTCTCCTTTTTGAACATCAAGGTTGGCATTGTTCACTGCCTTGAACCCGTCAAAAGATTTTGTTAACGACTTTATTTGCAACATTTGGTTACTCCTTGGCTTCTGCGAGATTCGTTTTGTGCTTGAACAGATCCTGTAACCATCCAAGGACGCCGTTCGGCATGAAGAAGATAACGAGCCCAGAAATAATGCCAAGTGCAAGCCCCCAGTATACGGTATAGGTACTCACGAAGGTTCTGACAAGGATGAGGACGGCCGCGCCCAGCATAGGGCCAAGGAAGGTCAGCCAGCCTCCCAGGAGGCACATTATTGTAGTCTCCATAGAAAGGGTCCAAAACAGCATATCAGGGAAGACCGTGTTATCCACCACCACGAAGAGGACCCCGGCAATGCCGGCAAAGAAACCGGCAATGATGAGAGCAAGGAGCTGGTGTCTTTTCACGTCAACCCCTATCATTGCACTTCTGACAGGGTTGTCCCGTATGCCCTGCAAGACGCTCCCATACGGAGATTTCAATATCCGGTACATCACATAAAGGGAAAGACCTGTCACAACCAGGGTAAAATAGTATGCCCCCTGGTAGGAGGATATTATATCGGGAACAACAATGCCGTGGATACCATCATCGCCGCCGGTGAATGAATACCAACGGAACACAACTGCCCAGACGAGAGACCCGAGGGAGATTTGAAGCATTCCGAAGTAAAGTTTAGAAAGTCTGATACAAATAAGACCCATGACAAGACCCAAAGCTGCTGATATGATAGGTCCAATGAGAAAGGCAAGCCATGGCGAGAGACCTGATTTTGTGATCACAATGGCAGTTGCATATGCACCCACACCATAGAACACGGCATGGTGCAACTGGTAGATCCCCCCGAAGCCGAGGGGAAAATCATTGCTGGTGGCGAGGAGCCCAAAGAGAAGAATAATTGATAACATATAGACATAGAACCGAGGCAGCACAAGGGGCACCAGACAAAGGACAACAAGCGCCGCTATCCACCAGATTCTGCCTTTTCCACTTAAAATCCCTGTTGCCATGTCACGCTCCTATTTACCATGTTGCTTTGAGTAGCCCGGCAGGTCTGAAAAGAAGGACAATGATCACGGCGGCGTAAGGAAAGATGATGCCGAACTGAGGCCATATCAAAATACCCATCGACTGGGCGAGGCCAAAGATAAGTGCGCCTAAAAGGGCGCCCCATATATTTCCAAGGCCACCCATGATAACGATAAGGAACGCCTCCATTATGAGGGTGTGGTCCATTCCGAGTGTGACGCTCACCGTAGGCGCCACGAGCGCCCCGCCAAGTCCTGCGAGGAGACAGCCTATGACAAAGACGCTTGCAAAGACCCAGCCTACATTAATGCCTACGGCGCTCACCATCTCTCTGTCCACCGCAGCCGCCCGCGCGATCTTCCCGATCTTTGTCTTGTTCACGAGAAGCCAGAGCAGGATCGCTATGATGGGGCCACACACAAGGAGGAACAGGTTGTAGATCGGGAAGGGCAGGCCTCCGATAAGTGGGACAAACCCCTGAAACGTCTGAGGTACAGGGACGGATTTATAGTCTCCGCCCCATATGATTTTAACAAGGTCCCCGATGATCAGGGAAAATGCGAAGGTCAGCAGGAGGAGCATCAGATGTTCCCGCTCGTAAAGGTATTGAAAGATGCTTCTTTCTGCGAATAGACTTATGATTGCCACCACGAGAGGAGCTCCGATAAGGGCCATCCAGAATCCCAGCTCTCCCCCGCCGAATATCCTGGAGATCGTGAAGGCCATGAAAGCCCCGATCATATAGAGAGAGCCGTGGGCGATATTCGGAATCCGCAGGACACCCAGGATGAGACTCATCCCTGAGGAAACGATAAAGAGGATCACCGTACGGCTTAAGCCCACAAAAGCCTGATTTAGTATTCCTGTTGCATCCACAGTCTGGTCTCCTTAGAGTTTGTGTTTATACTACTACTGCTTGCGAGCCCTTAACACCTCTTGGCAGCTTGGCATAAAATCCTTGGGATCGACTACCTTCGTGTCTCCAGAGACGAGAAAGTCATATTTAGGATCTTTCTTGGTTGCGCCCCAGTATGTGGGCAATTCAAGCTGATGGTCGCAGGCCCTTATTGCAAGAGGGCCCACCGGGCTCGGAAGGCTCATGCCCTCGAGGGCTTTAATAAACGCTTCAGTGTTCACCTTGCCAGCTTTCTTATAACCTTCAGCAATAAATTGGGCAGTCATGTAACCGGTTAAAGCACTTGCCTTCGGATACCTGTTGTACGCCTTTCTGAACTCGTCCACAAATGCCTTGTTTGCTGGTGTATCTGGATAGTAGAAGAAATAATGAGATGTTCCCCATACGCCTTCAGGCGCATCTTGGCCCAGCGACATGAGGGTTCCAAGTTCTGTTGCGGTATGCTGGTAGAACGGGACCTTTTGGGCGAGGCCGGTCGCTTTGGCAGCCTTCTGAAAATTCACCATGCCTGATCCACCAGTGGCGACGATGATAAAATCAGGCTTCTGCGCGAGGATTTGGGTAATATAGGGAGTAAAATCTGCCTCGCCTACTTTCCACCATGTCTGTCCCATTAAGATGGCTTTTTTGTTATACTTCTGGATATTTTCCCACACGTTGTTTGCGATGGCATGTCCATATTCATAGTCGTCACCGGCAATCCAGTATTTCGTATAAGGCATTTTACCAAGGGCTGCTCCGGCGGCCCTCCCTGCCATCATGGTGTTTTCATTCATGTTAAAGACGTATTTGTGTCCTTTCTCCCCGATAATCTTTTCGCTCTTCGAATAGAACACGAAAAAAGGAACCTTTTCCTTTTTAGCAAATTCGGAAACAGCAAGGGCTGTGCCGCTGTTGATGGTTCCTGCCAGGATGTCGACCTTTTCTTTCATGACAAGCTCTTTCGCCATCGCGAGCCCGATATCTGGTTTGAATTTCTCGTCACGGGTAGTATACTCCAATTTCTTTCCAAGAACGCCGCCTTTGGCATTGATCTTGTCGACGGCCAGTTTAAACCCATCGAGGGTATCCTGTGTGTATGCGGTTGCCGGACCCGTGTATGTATCTATGATACCGACTTTAATCGTACTTGCCGCATGACCTGTCGTGGACCAAACAGTAAACCCGAAAACAAAAACCACAAACGTTACAAACAAAATCGATCTTCTCATCCTGTACCTCCTGATAGTTTCTGGGGTATTTTTCCCAACCCCCCCTTAATTTAAATAAATGTTACTATGTATCTTTCAACGCTGTCAATCAAAGAAATCTGAATTTCTATCATTAACGTTCTTCACGAAAGACATACTGAAGAATATCCTCTTTTGACTGTTGAAGGTGGTGTTGAAGCACTTCAATTGCCATTGCTTCATTCCCCTGCTCAATGGCATCCACAATGCGCCGGTGTCCTTCAACGGATCGGATAGCCGTATCAATTGCATAGACCACATGGGTTCTATATCGCAACATGTGTCGTCGGAGTGTCTGAACCAGTTCAAGAAGCCGATCGCTGCCACTCAGCTTTGCGATAATGTCATGAAATTGAGCATCGAGCTCAATATATTCCTGCAATTTTTTTTTACTCAGAGCTTTTTCCTGCTTTGCGATGTTTTTCCCAAGGTCTATTGCGAGTTTTTTATGAGACTTCTCAATTGCCCACCTTGCTGCGAGTGCTTCGATGACTGATCTGATTTCGCAGATTTGTTCCAACTCCTGCACATTCATACCTTCCACAACATAACCGACCCTGGGTATGGATTTGATAAGCTTTTCAAGTTCAAGACTATGCAATGCTTCACGAACAGGGGTTCTCGAGGTTCCAATGTCCTGAGCCAGACGTGTTTCTATGAGGCGTTCCCCGGGAGTGATCTCTCCGTTTAAGATTTTTTCCCTGATATGATGATAGACTTTTTTTCGAATTGTCTCGTTATCTTTGATGATGAATCTAGCCATTTATGGTGTACAGTACCCCAGTTAACTGATTGATGTCAATAGATTTTATTGTACATTCAATCACCTTTTGGGATGAGCAGGGATTTTTTATTTGACAAGGCAGGTTTTTTGTATAAGAATTCTTTTTAATAAATCTTCACTATACCACTATCAACCAAGGGGGTCATCATGACTAAGAGAATGCTTTGTGTAGTTTTCGTTTTAGCGGCTTTTGTAGCTTTAACCTTTGGCGTTGCAGATGCCAAAATGATCGTGAAGTATGGCCATGTTGGCCCGCCCATTCACCCTCAGCACCATGCTGCCGTTGCTTTCGCGAAGTATGTAACTGAGAAAACAAACGGAGAGATTGAGGTCCAGGTATTTCCCCTTGGTCAGCTTGGCGGTGAGAGGTCCATGACTGAACAGGTCCAGGGAGGAACACTCCAGATGACCGCCATCACTGCCGGTGTTCTCGCGAACTTTGTCCCGGAGATAGGAATCATAGAGCTTCCCTTTGTCTATCCGAACAGGGATGTTGCATACAAGGTCCTTGATGATAAAGAAGTAAAAGATCGTTTTGCAAAATATTGCGACGCCAAGGGCTTTGTGTTCATCGGCTATACGGAAAATGAGTTCAGGGATTTGACGAACTCAAAACGGCCCATAAAAATGCCAGATGACCTGAAAGGTTTGAAAATCAGAGTTGTTGAGGCCCCGATGATGATAGACACCTTTAGGGCCCTTGGCGCCAACCCGACACCTCTGCCTTTCCCGGAGATTTACAATGCATTGCAGCAGAAAGTTATCGATGGTCAGGATAACCCTATCTATACCTCGATTCTTATGAAGTTTACCGAGGTAAACAAGTTTGCCACTATCACGAACCATATCCTCACTGAATGCCCGACGGTTGTCAACAAGGCCTTCTGGAATTCTCTCAAACCTGAACAACAGAAAATCTTCAGAGAGGCTGCCGAGGTACAGGCAAAGGTTAACAGGGAAGGAAACGCCAAGAACAGGGTTGAGGCTTTAGATAAGGCGAAGGCCCAGAAGGTGGATGTGCACATCCTTACTGGTCAGGAAAGGGATGCCTTTAAGAAGGCTGTTCAGCCGGTGCTTGACAAGTATCGCGCCCAGTACGGGGCTGAATGGTTTGACTTTTATTTAAAAAAGATCGACTTCTACGCAAAGAAAAAGTAGAAAACAGTAAATTAATGTCGATTAGGTTGAATAAGTGAACTATTTAAACTATTCAACCTAATCGACTCACTCAACCAATAAACTGCTTTACACATGGAAAACCTGATTAAGAAGCTTAACAAGGTCGAGGAAGGGATTCTCGGCATGGCCCTTCTGGGTCTTGCGATCCTTACCTTTGTTGAAACCGGCCTCAGATACACAATCTCCTACACCTTTACCTGGTTTGGGGAGTTTGCAAATTACGCCATGATTTTCTGCACGTATTTAGGTGCTGCAATTGGCGTAAAATACGGTACCCATTTTTCCATGGAGGCCCTGACAGAGTATTGTCCTGACAGGGTGAGTCATCTCCTGAAAACTACCGCTTACCTTATCTCCGCCATTGTTTGTTTGCTCTTTATTTATTATGGTGTTGTCCATATTTTTAAGCTGCAGTCATTCGGTGCAAAGAGTCCTGCCATGCAGTTGCGAATGTTCATTCCGTATATCCCTATCCCCCTTTTTTCCATTATTATGGCCTTCAGGTTTTTTGTGCTTTCCTATAAACATTTCGTGGGTTTTCTCAGGAGAGAGCCTTTCGAACGGGTAAGGAGAAAGTAGCAAATGACCATGACTATTATTTTCATTTGTTTCTTTCTTCTTCTTGCACTCAGCATGCCCATATCTCTTCTCCTTGCAGCCACAACTGCTATCTACCTGATCTTTATCGCTCACATTCCTGTTACATCCCTTATCCAGCAGCTTTTTAACGGCCTCGACAACTTTGTGCTCCTGGGAGTTCCCTTTTTCATCCTTGCCGGGAATATCATGGCAGAAGGTGCAATCTCTGATCGGCTGGTAGGGGTTATGAAGCTTTTTGTTGGCAGGTTTACTGGCGGCCTTGCCATGGCATCTGTCATGGCCTGTATGTTCTTTGCGGCAATATCAGGTTCTTCTCCAGCAACAGTCATTGCTATCGGAAGCATTATGATGCCTGCCCTGATCAAAGAGGGATATGGCGACCGGTTTTCTATAGGGTTGCTTACGTCATCCGGTTCTCTTGGTATTCTCATCCCGCCCAGTATTCCCATGATCCTCTACGCCCTTGTTATGAATGTCTCCGTGGCAGAGATCTTCATGGCGGGATTTTTGCCGGGAATATTCATCGGATGCAGCCTCATGGGTTACTCGTACTATATGTCACGGAAACATGGGTGGCGTTCAGCGACACGCTACACTTTCAAAGAAGGGATGAAAATCATCAAAGATGGCTTGTGGGCACTTTTTCTTCCCATCCTTGTGCTTGGCGGAATATATGGCGGAATCTTTACCCCCACAGAGGCTGCTGCAGTGTCTGTAGTATACGCCCTCTTTGTCGAGCTTTTCATTTACAAGGAGTTAAAAATCGGCAAACTTTTCGCAATATGCAGAGATTCTGCAATCCTGTCAGGGTGTCTTCTCTTCATCCTCTCTTGCGCCATGAGCTTTATATGGCTTCTTACTGTTGAGCAGATTCCGATCAAACTGGCTGAAACAATCGTGTCAAATATTCAAAACAAGTGGCTTTTTCTCCTTGCCATCAACGGCGTGCTCCTTATCATTGGCTGCCTCATGGATATCGTAACGGCTATTATTGTCATATCACCCATCCTCGTGGAGACGCTCAGTCGATATGATATTGACTTTATCCATTACGGCATCATTATGATTGTCAATATCGAGTGCGGCTTCCTTACTCCTCCCTTCGGCCTTAACCTTTTCGTCTCCATGGCTATTATGAAACGATCCCTTGTGGAGATCGGCAAAGCAATCCTGCCTTACATTTTACTCTTTTTAGCATGTCTTCTGGTAATCACCTATGTCCCGCAACTCTCAACTCTTCTCCCCAAACTGCTTCTAAGGTAAGACAATTAGAGCCAAATCCAAGTAAGTATCTCTGTAATGTTGGTGCTACCCTTGCACACATGGCTGCCCTAATACTTATCACTCTTTCCTTTTAACATACGCAAGCCATTGGAGCGTGGTGTCGGGTTTTCCCAAGCAAACCGTCGTGAAGCAAGGAAGCTTGGTCTTTTGTGTAAGCAAAATTTCGCAGATTCACGTGAGCATGAACTAGCCCACACCGTGGGCGAGAAGGGAAGGCTCGGTCCCGCTTGGCGGGATAGAGGGGCGACGCAAGCCCCAATAGTTGAAGCCGCTGGAGCGAATGAGCGTGTTTGGGGGGAAAAGCCCGACACAGATGCTTATTCTAATGGAAAAGCTGGCTTAATCCTGCTTGACCTTCGTTCTACTCTTTCTTCGAAAGGTTTGGAAAGTGATGATGGCTAACAGAAAGAGGAATGAAATAAGAATGAAGTAATCTCCGTGGCCGACGTAGAAGGTTACGTTGTCTCTGAGGGAGAAATTTCCTTTTAAAACCCGTTCTTCAAATATGGGTGTCCTGGCCGTGATGCGTCCCCTTGGGTCGATTATTGCGCTTATACCGGTATTCGCTGCACGTAGAACATACCTGTCGGTTTCCACAGCCCTGAAGACATAGAAGACAAGATGTTGATAAGCGGCCGATGTCCTCTCGTACCAAGCGTCATTTGTCAGGTTTACAAGGAATTGTGCTCCCCTTGCCACTGTTGCATTGGTGATATAGGGGAAGACACCCTCATAACAGATGAGAATGCCTACCTTACCCATGGAAGTGATTATAGGGTCATGACCTTCACCGGATGAAAAGCCTGCTCCCTGGGCTGTAATTTTTTGAAGAAATGGTAGGTAGCGAACTAATGGAGTGTACTCTCCGAATGGAACAAGGTGAGCTTTATTGTAAATACCGTTCACGTCACCGTTCTTTCCAATGACATAGGAAGAATTGTATAATTTACCGTTCCGGTCTTTCCAGATTGTTCCGAAAAGAAGATGAGAGTTCACCATAGGAGGCAATGACTTGATATGCTGGTTGATATATACCTCTTCATTAAAGACAAGGGGTAATGCGGTTTCCGGCCAGACAACAAAATCTACATTGCCGCCGTTTTTGAGCGTGTTTTGGTAATAGACCTGTATAGTCTTAAGCTTGAAGTTGTTATCCCACTTCACGTCTTGCCGGATATTTCCCTGGACAATAGCTGTTGTCAGCTTTCCTTCCTGCAATGTCTGAAGCCTTACCAACCCATAGATAACAGAAGCTGCCACCATGATGAAAATTACTATTATATAGACCTTTGAAATCGATTTTTTAAGCACCACGAAAAAAACAATGCAGTTTATAGCTGCAATGAGAAAAGATATGAAGTAAGTTCCGGTAATAGATGCAACCTGAATAAAAGCAAGAAAGTTATGCTGGGAGTGAGCGAGAAAGCTCCAGGGAAAGCCGGTAAGGGCAACACCTCTGAGATATTCCAGAAATGCCCATACAATGGGTGCAGAAAGATAAATCGGAACAGACATCCTCTTTTCCATTGCAGAAATTGCAGCTGTATAGCAGCCAATGTAAAGGGAAAGGTAAAGAACAAAGAGCAAAAGTATAAGGGTGCTGGTAAAGATATCAATGCCACCATAGGTGTTCATGGCAACCACAACCCAATAAATAAGACCAACAAATGCAACAATGCCGGTAATAAAGCCAGGGATAAATGGATGACGGTAGGAATATGTTTCCATGGCATAGAAAAGGGGGATCAGAGCAACGAAGGCAAGAGGGAAAAGGGAGACAGGTGGCTGGCAAAGGATGAGGAGGATGCCGGAGGCGATCGGAAGGACAATTGCCAGTTTTGAGTTTTGAGTTTTGAGTTTTAAGCCAGTAGAAGAACCTTTCAAACAAACTCCTTTATGAGTTTAACGTAAAGTGGATGAGTGGTGACGAAGATGAGAAGCTTCTTTTCCCGGTACCGCATTCTCCGTGCTTCGTTTTTGTCATTTACGTGGTCGAAACCAAGGATGTGGAATACTCCATGTATAATGAGGGCAAAGAGTCGCTCATGGGAAGGAATTGATAAAGATTCCGCTTCCTCACGGGCCCTTTCAATAGAGATAACAATGTCTCCCATTACTTCAGATGACAGACCGTCCATATAGGAAAAGGATATGACATTCGTGGGATAGTCCTTATGGAAAAAACGCTTGTTAAGTTCAGTGATTTTTTTGTTGTCGACGAAAAGGATGCTGAGATCTCTATCCTGTAGCTTTAAAGTTGTTAGTAAATCTTCGGTGATCCTTTTGACCATTTTTTTGCCCGTTCCCAGAGATTTTGGTGATTCCTTTATCAGTACCGTCATGGATTGTCCTTTCCGGATATTCGATCCTGTGATGGAATATGCCAATAAGAATTGCGATAAAACTTTTCTGTATGGCTTGGAGGTCCTTGAGGGTGAGTTCACACTCATCGAGCTGTCCATCGAGAAATATTTTCTCGATAACTTCCTGGACGTGAGTTTCAATCCTTTTTGGTGTGGGATCATCGAGAATTCGTGAAGACGCCTCAACAGAATCTGCCAGCATGATAATGCCCGCTTCTTTCGTCTGTGGTTTAGGCCCGGCATATCTGAAATCCTTATCCTCAATTACATGTAGCTTTGGATCTTCAAGCTCTTTTGCACGGTTATAAAAATATGCCACAAGGCTTGTACCATGGTGTTGCCCGATCATATCGGTTATTTTCTTTCCGAGCCTGAATTGACGTGCCATTTCAATACCTTCCTTCACGTGGGAAAGGATAATAAGGGCGCTCATGTTGGGCGTTAATCCCTTGTGAGCATCATCGTTACCTGTTCTATTCTCGATAAAATAGTGGGGCATTTTCAATTTCCCAATGTCATGGTAGTACGCTGAAACTCTTGCCAGGAGTGGATGGGCGCCAATGCTTTCCGCTGCTGCTTTTGCGAGATTCCCGATAACTATGCTGTGGTGATGTGTTCCCGGAGCATTCACCATCATCTCCTCAAGAAGCGGATGCTCAAGATTTGCCAACTCAAGAAGTTTGATGTCTGTGGTGTAATTGAAAACGTGTTCAATAACAGGGAGAAGGCCAAGGGCTATAAAGCTACTGCCTACGCCGTTAAAGACAATAAATGCCACCTTCAGAGGGACGTTTGAGAGTGAATTTCCTTGGAGCGCATCAAAGAGAATAACGATAATAGACATAATTGAGGCTGTGTAAAGACCAGCTTTAAGAACAGTGTTCCTGTTTTCGCATTTGCCGGAATAGTAGGATGCAAGGATATTGCCCAGGAGTGTATACAGAAAGATAGGAAGGCTATTCTCAAAAAGAAAGCCCATGAAGATAGCGAAGACTATGGAGAATATAAGTGCTGCTTCAGAAAAGAGGACTATCCTCAGGATGATGCCATAACAGAATATGGGAACAATATAAAGCAAATATGGGGCAGAACTAGGCGCGAAATGATCAAAAATCAATGTGGAAGCCTTCACGAGGAGGGCCATGAATACGGTGAAAACAGCAGCAAAGTTGAAGTCTTTTTCTGAAAGGGTGAATTTCTTGATATTTCTGTCTGCATATTCATATATGAGCGTGAGGGAGAAGAAAAGCAGGAGAAAGATCAGCATCAGGTTCTTCACAGAAAAGGCTGCAGTACTCTCCCTGACTTCTACCCTGGAGAGTTTTTGAAGGTGTTCATCCGTAACCCTGTCACCTTCTCTGACTATAATCTCACCTTTTTTCATGGTGACATCTTTGTCTGGCAGGTAAATATCGGCAGGTGATTTAATGCTTTTTCTGGCTATATCTCCATATTGATATTCTGACAATTTAAAGGGATCTTTCGTGCTGGCAATGAGGGAGAGGATAAGCGAGAGTAAAAGAATGACAAGAAGCCTGCGATAATTCAGGTACGAGGGAGGTTTAGCCTTTTCGCTCTGCATTTTTTATATCCTCCAGGGCAACCTTCCGAGATTCATATGCCCTGATTATCTTCTGAACAAGTGGATGTCTTACCACATCCCTCTCTGAAAAGTAAATAAAGCGGATGCCCTTGATTCCTTTCAAGACTGATTGAACCTCAACGAGGCCGCTTGTTTTTTTGTCGGGTAGGTCAATCTGAGTGATGTCACCGGTTATGACGGTCTTTGAAGAGAAACCAAGCCGCGTGAGAAACATTTTCATCTGTTCAGAGGCAGTGTTTTGTGCTTCATCAAGGATTACAAAAGCGTCATTAAGAGTGCGGCCCCGCATAAAGGCCAGGGGGGCAATTTCAATTACACCTTTTTCCATGAGCCGGGACGCCCTGTCCATGTCTACCATGTCAAAGAGAGCGTCATGAAGCGGCCGCAAATAGGGGTTTACTTTCTCATACATAGTGCCTGGAAGGTACCCAAGTTTTTCTCCGGCCTCTATCGCTGGTCTTGTAAGGATAATCCGTGAGACCTCCTTCCTGAAATAGGATGAAAGGGCCATGGCCATGGCAAGGTAGGTCTTACCCGTACCGGCAGGGCCGATGCCAATTACCATATCATGTTTCTTGATTGCATCAAGATAGAGTTTCTGGTTTTTCGATTTTGGTGTAATGACCTTCCTTGAGGGCATTATGTAAATCTGATCTTTGTGGAGTTCCTCCATACCGCCCTGGGAATGAGACAGGTATCTCACAGCGTGGTCAATATCAGCGGGATTAATGGCAAGGCCCTTGCGCACAATCCCCTGGAGTTCGTTTATCACCCGGTTTGTATTCTCGATATCCTTCTTGTTGCCAATTATGGTAAGGTGGTTCCCGCGAATGCTGGCTCTGATGTTAAAGTATTTTTTGAGGTATTTTATATTCTCGTCGCGCGGGCCAAAAAGGTTTCGAGCTACGTTTGTATCATCAAAGGATAACTTTAAGTAACCTTCTTCAGCTTTTTCTTCCAATTAGGGTGTTGTTGACCTCCATGTCTGTTATGTTGTGAGAATAGTATAGCATAAAAAAGATATTTGCAATATAACGACAATGCTCCAGAGGAAAGAGCAGGATTATGGATTAAAGGGGTAAGGATTAACCAGCCCATTCTTGGGCGCGAAGGGGAGGCTCGGTCCCGCTTGGCGGGATGGAGGGGGCGACGTGAGCCCTTGTAAATTTGTAAATTGCAGTACTTTCAGGTAGAATATCCATCATGAACAAGGTTCTTATTATCGATGACGAGAGGCAAATCCTTGATAGCCTCTCCTCTATCCTACGGGATGACGGGTTTCAGGTTTTCACGGCTAAGGAAGGCAAGGAGGGGCTCGAACTCTTCGATGTAGTCAAGCCTGAAATTGTTATCCTTGATATATGGATGCCGGAACTCGATGGTCTCCAGATACTTAAGATGATAAAAGAGAAAGACAAGGATGCCATCGTTATTGTCATATCGGGACATGGAACAATTTCAACCGCAGTCGAGGCAGTTAAGGTAGGCGCCTATGATTTTCTGGAGAAACCCCTGTCAATCGATAAGGTGCTGGAAGTGATTTCCCGTGGGCTGGCCGGCGAAGAGAAAAAAATAGGAATCAACGAAGAAGTCAAGGTAGGCATTTCAAAAGGCCCCGGCGTTTACATGCAGAAAACCATCGGAAAGAGTATTGTTGTGTATGGGGTTGGCCTCCATTCCGGGGTAAAGACCGGGATGATCCTCCTTCCTATGCCTGAAGGCACAGGTATTGTGTTTGAGCACATACCAGATGGTGAGAGAATCCCTGCACACATTGACTATGTTTTTTCTGTAGGATATGCGTCAACTGTGAAAGGAAAGAACTGCCAGGTTCGCACCATCGAGCATCTGATGGCCACATGCCACATGTACGGCATTACCAATCTCCTGGTAAAGGTAAGTGAAGAGGTGCCCATATTCGACGGCTCAGCACGTGAGATGTGCGACAATATTGAAGAGGCAGGGATTGTTGAACAAAAAGAAGGGGTAGGGCCGCTTAAAGTCGATGCAAAAATCAATCTTGCCAATCTAGGTAATGGTCGTTATCTGTCTATTGAACCTTCAGAAAAGTTCGAAGTTGAATATGTTCTGGAGCATCCCAAGCCGATTGGCCACCAATCGTATCACTTTGCAGGCGACAAGGATGATTTTTTACAGAACATCGCACCTGCAAGAACTTTTGGATTCATCAGAGATTTTGAGCGCCTTGCAAAGATGGGTCTTGGCTCAGGCGGACGGGTTAACAATGTAATTCTTCTGAACGAGGAAGAAGTCGTTAACACTACTTTGCGGTTTCCTGATGAGTTTGTCAGACACAAAGTGCTCGACCTTATCGGTGATATTTATCTACTGAATAGACCTATTATCGGAAAAATTTCTGCAAAGCAAACAGGACATCTTGAGAATATCTCCCTGGTCAAAGAACTTCAGAAGGTTTCCGCCCGACAAAACGGCTGATGATAAACTCAGCAATGCCTTGAACATCGTTCCGTGAGAAAATAGGGAGTGATGTTTCCACAATTTCATCGGTAATAATGGCAATAAGATTTATATCGCTTGCACACACCGGCACGTCTTTGCCTTCCTTCCTCTGAAAGACTTCAATTTTGGGAATCTTAGCTTTCTTAAAACCCTCGATAAGCAAAAGGTCTACATCACGAACATATTGGGAAATGATTTCCTCAATCGCGAGTTCTTTCTCTGTGTCCTCAACAACCGCTACTTTACCAGGTGAGGCAAGAATACTCATTGTGGCGCCGGCCTGTTTGTAACGGTAAGTATCTTTGCCCGGCATATCGATGTCGAAATCATGGGGATGATGCTTGATAACCGCTACCTTAAGCCCTCTTTCACAAAGAATAGGAATGAGCCGTTCAATGACAGTCGTCTTTCCTGTATTTGATCTACCAACGAAAGAAAGGTAGGGAATGCCCTCTTTTGTCATCGAGCTTACTGTTGTGATCGTTTAGCGAAGAAAAAATGGAAGGCTATTATAACAAGGGCGTGATTTATGCTTCCGTCAGCGATTAAGTCGGAAACTTCTGCGAGAGGTTTGAGGACTACCTCGATGTCTTCATTGTCGTCGAGGTTTATATCGGACACCTTCTTTACGTTTTCCACAAGAAAGGTATGGCAGAGGTTGTTAAAAATGGCGGGGTTAGGATTCGTTGCGCCCAGGTATGTGACACCATCCCCCTGGTAGCCTGTCTCTTCAAGGAGTTCCCGCAATGCTGCTTTCTCCACGCTTTCATCATCAACAAGTCCGCCTGGTATCTCAAGGGTAACCTTTTTTGATCCATGCCTGTATTGTTTGATCATTACCACCTGTCCATCTTCTGTGAGGGGTATGATATTGACCCAGTCATTGGTGTCAATGACGTAGAACTGCCCAGCCTTGTTTGTTCTCGGCGAGAGAGAGGTATCGACTTTAATTTTGAATACCCTGTAATCCCGGTCTACCTTTGAATCGATGAGCGCCCAATCTTTTATCATTGAATTAACATTAACAATACCACAGTAAATTGAAATATTGCAAACCCTTAACGGGGCCTCTTTTGTTGGGAACGGGAAAGGGTTTTTTGGGTATTTCCTCAGAGTGTGTCAGCGGGGATGCTCCACGGCACCAACATAAAAGACCTCGCATTTGTCGCCTTGAACAAAACGTTTTGCCTTCCTGTATAGGTGTAAGATCGGGTCAGCAAGGGACTTGACCGCACTTACGGTACCGACTTGAGGAGCGCCGAAGGAACCGCTGATGCTTTGTTTGAGTTGCGCACATCCCTTGTCATCGAGAAGCGCCACTATTACATTTTCATATCGCTCGCTGACAAGATTGAGCTTGCCCTTCAGTGCAACCCGATAATGGTGCGTTGCAAGTGCGCAGTCCGAGGCTTCTGCCACACCGTCTTTTATCTTCCAGTAGGAGGTGAGTTTTGTTATGGCGCCCCGCCCTCCCTGGGTCTGATAATAAACATCTCCGTAGCGGTACCCTTTGAGCGCTGCAGACCCGAGAGGGCCAGCTATTAAAAATGCGCCAACATCAACAAGATTGAACGTCTGGCTCGCCTCGTAGCTTGAGAGGGCCTTGTCGAGATCCACGGTATAAGTAATGAGATTATCGCCCCGGAGAGACAAAGTACCGTTCATGCCCTTTATCAGGCTGCTACCTTCTTTTTCTTTTACCGTTAGGGAGGCAGCAATGTCACCTTTTCCGCCAACCAGCCTTTCTACGGCGAAAGACTCCTGAAGTCTTTCGAAATCCAGTTTCGAAACGTTTAGATTGATTCTATATTGAGTATCGCCTTCCAACTTGTTTACTGTGACATCTCCTTCCCCCTTTGCGCCGAATATATCCATGGTAAGTGGTTTGAGGGTGAATACTCCCTTATCCGCTTTTATGCCACTCTTGATATTGTCGATTTTGAGGTCTTTTTTCAGCAACTCCTTGCAGTCCATGGTTCCTGAGAATGAGATGTTCTTTGTAATGTCTCCAGAGGTATCCCCTATCGAAAGATCTTTGGTTGTAAGATTGATATCTTTCAACTCTGTCTTTTCACCCGTCGTTTTATTAAGATAGACAAGTGTCCCCTTGGACACCTTGAGCTCATTAAAACTCAATGCGTTTGCCGACCACCCTTTCGTTGGTTTCTTTGCAGTGTTCTCGAAATTGTATTTGCCATCAGCGTCCTTCATAATGGTAACGGTTGGTCTGACAAGCTCGCAACTGGTGACTCTAAGTTGTTTCTTCAGCAGGGGTATCAACTCCGTTCCGAGCTTGAGGTGCTCAAGGGAAAGGATTTCACCTTCTTTGTTGGCAAAACGTATGTCATTTGCCGATAGACCAAAGGGAAAGAAAGAGAGTCTCACCTTCCCGTTGATTTTGACATCTAAACCCGTCATCCCTGAGGCATCGGTTTCGATCCTCGTCCTATAGGAATTGATATCGAATAATAAAAGAGCGATAAAAACAACAATTATGGTCAAAATCACAAAGCTGCCGACGATCATGACCGTCTTTTTCCTATCTGTCTTCATGACCTTCATTCCCTGAAATACGTATGCACACTTCAAATATATGTATATTTATTCAATTGTCCAGTTTTAAACTTTATTTCAGCTTTGTCGATCTTCTTCCAGGATATAAGGGAACATCTTGCTACAAAAAGAATCGTCGAAGAATGACGAGGTTGTTGCAAAAGGTTGACACCACCATATTCACCCATTATAATAACTCAATAAGGGGAAGGCAATAGGAAATAAGACCAAAATACTTGTTGTCGACGATGACCCTGAGGTTCTCCTCCTGAATACAACAGTCCTCAGGAGAGCGGGGTACGAAGTGCTGGAGGCCTCCAAGGGAAGGGAAGGTATCGAGAAAGCCCGCACCCATCGTCCAGATATGGTCCTGCTGGATGTGGTGCTCCCCGATATCTCCGGTATTGAAGCATGCGGTCAGATTAAGGAAGACCAGCTCCTCAAGAACATTTTTGTAATCCTCATCTCAGGCGTCGAGACCTCATCTGAACACCAGGCAAACGGACTCAATATAGGGGCCGATGGTTTCATAGTAAAACCCATTTCCAACAAGGAACTCCTTGCACGTGTCGATTCATTGGTGCGGATCAAGAAGACAGAGGAAGCGCTTCAGGCTTCCGAGACCCGTTACCGGAGACTCTTTGAAACAGCCCAGGACGGAATCTTGATCCTCAATGAGGAGACGGGGCAGATAGATGACGTGAACCCATTCCTGACTGATATGTTGGGCTATACCCACGAGGAGTTGACGGGAAAGAAACTCTGGGAGATAGGGGCTTTCAAAAACACCGAGGCAAGCAAGTCTGCCCTTGCTGATTTGCAGCATAAAGGGTATGTCCGTTATGAAGATTTACCGCTCATCACAAAAGACGGGCGGGAGATTGATGTTGAGTTTGTCAGCAACGTGTACCTGGTGAATCACCATAAGGTCATCCAGTGCAATATCCGGGACATTACCGCCAGAAGGCTGGCCGAGAAAGAACTCCGGAGGAGCCTGAAGCTTTTCCACACAATCGCTCGGGTGTCTCCGGTAGGACTATTTCGCACGGACAGCGAAGGGCAGTATATCTACGTAAATGAATTCTGGTCTGGTATTACCGGCCTGTCGCCAGAGGAGGCATATGGCGAAGGGTGGGCAAAGGCGCTGTGTCCTGCAGACAAAGAAAGGGTTTTAAATGAATGGCATCATGCGGTACAAGGGGACTTGCCTTTTGAATCAGAATTCCGCTTCATGGGGCAGAGCGGTACTATAAAATGGGTGATAGGGAGGGCAATAGCTGAAAGAGGCGTACATGGAGAAAGGCTCGGTTATGTAGGGACTATCACCGATATCACCGATCGCAAAAGGATGGAAGAAGAACTTCAGAAAGCCCATGATGGATTGGAAAAAAAGGTTGAAGAACGGACAGCCCAGTTGGTTGCATCAAATACGTCACTTCAACAGGAAATCGAGAAACGTAAAATCGTTGGAGAAAAACTGAAGGAATCCCAGGAACGACTGCGTAACCTCGCGAAGCATTTACAAAAAATCAGGGAGCAGGAAAGGTCTTTTCTCTCTCGCGAACTCCACGACGAATTAGGGCAGGCCTTAACGGGCATGAAGATGGATATACGCTGGATAGAAAGACGATTGCCCGAAGGTAACGCATTGATTTTAGAAAGACTGCACTCAATAGTTATGCTTATTGACAGCGCCATCCTTTCCGTGCAAAGACTTTCGATGGCATTGAGACCGCCCGTCCTGGACGATTTTGGCCTCAATGAAGTGATAGCATTGGTGTTAAAGGATTTTCAAAAGAGGACAAACATTACATGCGAGTTTATTCCAACACCACAACTTGCTGTGGTTAACAAGGAAATTTCTACAGAGATGTTTCGTATCTTCCAGGAAGCCATTACCAACATTGCCCGCCATGCTGGGGCGCAAAAAGTTACGGTAATCCTGCAGAATTTGGAAGACAGACTCACCATGGAGGTCAGAGATGACGGGAGAGGCATTACAAAAAAGGAGATTGCAGACCCCACTTCTATTGGAATTACGGGCATGCGTGAACGGATATATGCCCTGGAGGGAACCCTCGAAATTAACGGCGTTCAAGGGAAAGGAACAACCGTTACCATAAATATTCCTCTCCGTGAAGATAAAGAAAAGAATAGCACAACAAAAGAGCCTGATCCTAAGAAGGCGCAGGGGGGGGGCTAAGGAATGCTTCGTGTTATCATTACTGATGACCATCCGGTCGTGGTCAAAGGCCTGAAAGAAATCATATCGGAAGGCTTTCATGA
>Ga0105103_10000551_pt1 | contig 21143 bp, 22 predicted proteins | sample PPLLaktember2015_2_FD_79107 | JGI IMG/M metagenome (GOLD analysis project Ga0105103, IMG submission 79107) | Freshwater sediment microbial communities from Prairie Pothole Lake near Jamestown, North Dakota, USA - PPLs Lake P7 Core (6) Depth... | ecosystem: Environmental > Aquatic > Freshwater >...
ACGGTCGAGCGTGAGCGCCGAGTGCACCGGCCCGTCGGTCCTGAACGCCCAGCGCACGCAGCCGCTGCGGCGGTCGAGGGCGAGCAGGTGCCCGCCCTTGCTGCCGAGGAACACCGTGTCGCCAGCGATCACGGGCTGCGAGCGCATGGTGGTCACGGCGGGCAGGGCGATCGACCAGAGCAGCTCGAGGCTGGCGACGTCCTCGCGGCGGACGGCGGCATCGACTGCGTGACGGGCGTTGCTGCGATCGAGGCCCCAGTTCTCCCGGCCGGTCGGCGCCACGGGCGTGTCGGCCGTGCAGGCCGTCGCGGCGATCCAGGCATCGCGCTTCGCGTCCTCCTCCGCGGCCAGCCACTTCGAGAGCCGCACGCGCTGCTCCTGGCTCAGTACTGCGGCCTGCGGCTGCATCTTGCCGAACTCCATCGCCATCAGGATCTGCGACGCGGGCAGCAGCCGCAGCGTGGCAGTCGGCGGCGCCTTGGTCTCGGGCACGTCGTGGCAGATCGCGCAGTTGGTCTTGAACAGCGCGGCCATGTCCTCGGGCGCCGCGGCGCTCGCGCGTGCCGCGGCGGGCCAGGCCAGGACCAGCAGGCAGGCCAGGAAGGCCGCCCGCCTGCGCGCGCTCGGCGCATCGGGCGTCGTCTCGACCATGTTCCGGCTTCTCGCGCCGCTCAGGGAACGACGATGATCTTCGGGTCGAGGACCTTGTCGCCCACCTGCACGTCGTACTTGTAGTCGGTCTGCTGGCCGTTCTTGACGGCGCCCTGCCGGACGACTCCCGTGACGGTCGCGCCGGTCTGGCGATTCCAGTCGAACGGCGAGTCCTCGGCGCTCGTGAACAGGATGGCGAACTCCCGGGCCGCGCCCCGGAAGATCCAGCGCACCGTGTCGCCTTCGCAGACCGTCAGGGAGTCGGTGTCCACCTGCGGCATCCCGTCGGCACCGACGGAGACCATGATTGGCCGTCGATCAGCCCGCTCGCACGCCTCCGCTCCCGCGGAAAGCGCCATCGCGAGTGCGAGGCAGCCAGTCACTCCAAGCAATCGCGACTTCTGCAGGAACATTGGCGGGACTCCCCTTGTTGTCGGTTTCGCGCGGCGACGCCGCGCTCGAGATGCCCGGCGACCTTGCGCCGGGCGATGACGAGCGTCAAGGACCGTCGCGTTCCCTGCGGATCGTCCGGACCGTCATCCACATGAATCCGCCCACCACGCCGAGCATCGCCGCCATGAGCAGCATCATGCCGGGACCGGCCAGCCGCCACGCCTCGTGCAGGCCGAAGATCACGCCGACGGGCGTGCTCACGAGCAGGATGGGTCGCGCGATGCGCATGCCCGCCGCTACCGCGCGGCCCGGTTCCACCCGGAGGAGGGCATGGCGTCGAAGAACATCTGCACCCGATGCAGCAGGTTGTTGCGGTCGGCCCAGACCACCTGCTCGCGCAAGCGCTCGATCTTCTCCTCCTCGGTGGGCTCGTGGTCGAGCGCGTAGGCGAGGGGCCCGGGCGGCGGCGTCTTGCCGCGCCGCTCGGCCTCTTCCTCGAGCATCTGGCAGAGCCGCTCCCAGTAGCGTTCCGTCGGATACGTGCGGCCGCGCAGCAGGTGGTGCTGGAGCAGGTGGTTGGCACGACTGGAGGGCTTCCGAGACGGCATGACGGGCGTGTTCCGGCAGCGGGGCGAGTCCGCGGCCACAGGTTACCGCCATCCGGCCGGCGCGTGGAGCCTGGGCGACTGCTCCGGGCGAGCGCCTCGCGCCAGCGAATCGCCACTTATCGCTCGAACGGGTTGCGCACGACCACGCCGCCATCGAAGCGCTGGCCGGACTGCAGGTCCTCCGAATAGAGCACCCGGCAGCCGGCAAGCGTCGCAGCGGCGACGATCAGTGCGTCGTGGAGCGACAGCCCGTAGCGCTCGGCGAGGGCGAGACCGCGCTCGTGCGTCTCGGTGAGCAAGGGATGAACCGAGCAGACCTGCCTGACGTGACCAAGGACCTCGCCGATCTCGGCCCAGCTCATCCCGGCCTTGCGGCGCGCGACGCTGGCGAACTCGTTCAGCACCTGCACGGAGACGTGCCCGCCGCGGGCCAGGGTGGCCTCGGCGACGTCGGCCTTCGCGTCATCGCCCGAGACCAGGTACAGGACGATGCTGGTGTCGAAGAACGCCTCAGCCACGCTCGTTCGCTTCGAGCCGGTCGAACCTGAAGTCGGCCGGCAGACGCCCGCGGTGCTTGCGGAGGCGCGCGAGCAACTCGCGGGTCGAGGGCTTGCGGGCGACCTCGAGCGATCGGGCGCCGGCTACGAACAGCTCGATCTCCTCGCCCGCCTTCAGTTGCAGGGCCTCGACGACCGCGGCCGGCAGGCGCACGGCCAGACTGTTGCCCCACTTCGATACCTGCATGGCCCGCCCTCCTGGATATACGTGTGGCTCGAGGTATATCCAACAGGACGGTCGAGGCGATCCGCGAACGTTGCCGGAATGCGCTATTTCCGGCTGCGCCAGAGAGTGTCGGCCGCGTAGAACGCGAGCCCCAGCCAGATGAGCACGAAGCCGACGGCGCGGGCGCGCGGGAACGGCTCGCCGAACACCAGCACGCCGATCAGGAACTGCAGCGTGGGCCCGACGTACTGCAACAGGCCGAGCGTCGAATAGCGGATCAGCCGCGCGCCGTAGGCGAACAGCGCGAGCGGCAGGGCGGTGGCGAGCCCGCTGCCGAGCAGCAGCGCATTGATGCCGACGCTCGAATGTCCGAGCGCGCCGCTGCCCGTGGCTTCGCACCACAGCAGCCAGCCGACGGCCAGGGGCGCGAGCAGCAGCGTCTCGGTGGCGAGCCCCGGCACGGCCTCCACTGCCGCCGTCTTGCGGATGAGTCCGTAGGTGGCGAACGACGCGGCGAGTACCAGCGCGATCCAGGGTGGCCGACCGGCGAAGGCGGTGAGGTATGCGACGCCGAGCGCCGCCAGCGTGACCGCGATCCACTGCGCGCGATTGAGACGCTCCTTCAGCACCAGCACGCCGAGCACGACATTGAGCAGCGGGTTGATGAAGTAGCCGAGGCTGGCTTCGACGACCTGGCCGTTCGTGACGGCCCACACGTACACCAGCCAGTTCACGCTGATGAGCGATGCCGAGGCCACCAGCCGCAGGCGCGTGCCTGGATCCGCGAGCGCGCGACGCACCGCGCCGAGCTCGCCGCGCCAGGCGAGCCACGCGAACACCAGCAGGCAGCACCACGCGATGCGGTGCGCCAGGATCTGCAGCGCAGGGACGTCGGACAGCGGCTTGAGGTAGAGCGGGAACAGCCCCCAGATCAGGAACGCGCCGACCGCGGCCGCGAGCCCGGAGCGGTAGGACGGCCGCGGCGCAGCCTCAATGGGGGTGTCGTGGCCGCGCATGGGGGCGCGCATTGTGGCAGATCCGCCGGCTTCGGAAAGCCACAAGCGCGGCGCACCGCCGCACTTTGGCAAGCTGTCCGCGAGCGAACCGCCCGGTCCCGGCCATGACCCTCGAGACGCCCCGCCTGAAGCGCGAGCACCGCACCATGCAGTGCATGGTCGAGATCTATTGCCGCGACCATCACCACGCCGACGGCACGGACCGGCCCTGCGCGGACTGCCAGCAGTTCCTCGATTACGCGGAGCGCCGCCTCGAGAAGTGTCCCTACGGCGAGGCCAAGCCCACCTGCGCGAAATGTCCGATCCACTGCTACAAGCCCGCGCAACGCGAGCACGCGAAGGTGGTGATGCGCTACGCCGGGCCGCGCATGACCTTGCGCCATCCGTGGCTCAGTGCCGCACACGTGCTCGACAAGCTGCGCCGCGTCGAGCACCCGATGGAGACCCGCCGGCGCGGGCGCTCCTGACGGCGCTGCATCAAGCGGCGCGTGAATCCCGGTAGCCGCCGGGCATCCGTTCGATCACCTGGTCCTTGAGGAAGCCGTTCTGCGGCCGCCACTCGATCTGCTCGAGCTTGCGGCGCAAGGCGTCGGCTTCCCCATCGTCCACCAGGCGGGCCCGGGGCGAGATTCGAAGGCTTCGGTTACTGATCCAGCTCAGGCTCATGGCTCGTCCTCGTTTGGCTCGTGACGCAATCCTGCGGGTGTACTGTTGCAGGATGCGTGCCAACTGGATTCAGTGGCGGAAACGCTGGGTTTTATCGGTCGAGCGCATCAGCCCGGCCGCGCGGCTGTCAACCGGGGCGACAACAGGCGCGTTCGACCCCACGCCCAGGACGGCCCCGAAGCGTGACCGCGTTCTCGCTATGTGGCTGAAGTCGCGCGTCGCTGCGACATAAGCCGGCAATCGTGGCGTTCGGGCAACGTCAAGTTTCCCGACACCCCGCGGCTCGCGACGCGGGAAGAACGCTGCGATTCAGAACCCGCGCAGGGTCGCGATCTCCTCCAGCGGCGCGCGCTCGGTGCGCAGGCGGTTGACCGGCGCCGATTCGTCGCGCCAGCCGAGCGCCATGCCGGAGAACAACGTGAGCTCGGCCGGCGCGCCGAGGTACGCGCCCACGGCGCCGTGCCACACCGACCACGCTTCCTGGGCGCAGGTGTCGAGCCCGTGCTCGCGTGCGAGCAGCATCACGCTCTGCATGTACATGCCGACGTCCGACCACTGCGGCGGCCCGAGCCGGCGGTCGAGGTAGAAGAAGAGTCCCACCGGCGCGCCGAAGAACTCGTAGTTGCGCGCGAACTGCAGCAGGCGCGCGAGCTTGTCCTCGCGCGTCACGCCGAGGGTCGCGTAGAGATCCTCGCCGCACTTGAAACGCCGCGAGCGGTACGGCTCCCAGAGCCCGGGCGGGTAGATGTCGTACTCGGGCTCCTCGCCGCGCGGATGCGTCGGCAGCTTCGCGCGGACCGCGGCGACGAGGCCCGCCAGCGCCTCGCCAGCCAGCGCGTAGACGCGCCACGGCTGCAGGTTGCCGCCCGAGGGCGACTGTCGCGCCGCGTCGAGGATCGCCCGCACGGTCGCCTCGGGCACGGGCGTCGGCAGGAACGAGCGGCAGCTCATGCGGGTGGCGACGGCTTCGCTCACGTTCACTTGCATTCCTCCGGGTCAAACCGCGATTCTCGCAGCCCGCATGACCCGCCGTCACAAGATCCTGCTGCTCACCGGCCTGTACGCGGCGCAGGGACTGCCGTTCGGCTTCTTCACCCAGGCCCTGCCGGTGCTGCTGCGCGACGCGGGGCTGTCGCTCAAGGCCATCAGTGCCACGAGCCTGCTGTTCCTGCCCTGGGCGCTCAAGTTCCTGTGGGCGCCGTTCGTGGACCACTACGGCACGCGACGGCAGTGGCTGCTGCCGCTGCAGCTCGCGGCCGTCGCGGGCGCGCTCGTGCTCACGCAGGTGGATCTCTCGCGCGGCTACCTCGCCGTGCTTGCGGCCGCCTTCCTCTTCAACCTCGTCGCCGCCTGCCAGGACGTCGCCACCGACGGGCTCGCCGTGCGCATGCTCGACAGCCGCGAGCGCGGGCTCGCCAACGGCATCCAGGTCGGTGCCTACCGCATCGGCATGATCCTCGGCGGCGGCCTGCTGCTGTGGGTGTTCGCGCGCACCGACTGGGCGACGATGTTCCTGTGCATGGCGGCGCTGCTCGCGCTCACGATGCTGCCGGTGCTGACGCTGCGCGAGCCGCCGCGGGTGGCGCCGGCCGATCCACGCGGCGCGGCCGAGGTGGCGCTCGACTGGGCCCGTCGTTTGCGACTGCCCGGGATGGCCTCGTTCGTCGTGCTCATCTGCTCCTACAAGTTCGGCGACTCGATGGTGGCGACGCTCATCGGCCCGTTCATGCGCGACCAGGGCATCTCGAAGGAAATGATCGCGTTGATGAAGGGCACGGTCGGCTCGATTGCGAGCCTCGCGGGCGCGGCGCTCGGCGGCTGGTACGCGTTCCGGGCGGGCCGGCGCAAGGCACTGCTGGTCTGCGGGCTGTTGCAGACGGCGAGCCTGCTGTTCTACGTGGCCGCGGCGCTCGGCTTCGGCGGCATCGCGATGCTGTGGGCCGGCAACGTCGCCGAGCACCTGCTCGGCGGCATGGCGACGGTCGCCCTCTTTACGCTGATGATGGACGCCTCGGACCCGGAGCACGCCGGCACCGACTACACGCTGCTCGCCTGCGCGATCGTGTTCGCGATGGGCCTCGCCAACTTCGCCGGCGCCTCGGTCGCCGATGCCTTCGGCTACGCGCCCGCCTTCGTGGCCGGCTTCGTGCTGTCGGGTGCCGGCTGCCTCGTGCTCGTGCGCAGTCTCGACCGCCGGCGCGGACCGGTGCGGCTGCAGCCGGTGTGGCAGCGGGCGTGACCCTCGCCGCGGCCCGTGAATTTCGCTAGGCTCGGGAAAAGAGGGCCGCATGCAAGAACTGAAGGCGCTGGTCAACGACATCCCGGACTTCCCGAAGCCGGGCATCCTGTTCCGCGACATCACCCCGCTGCTGCGCAAGCGCTTCGACGCGACCATCGACGCACTCGAGGAGCTGTTCACCGAGACGGAGTGGGCGGCGGTGGACGCGGTCGCCGGCGTCGAGTCGCGCGGCTTCATCCTCGCCGCGGCGCTCGCCGAGCGTCGCCACAAGGGCTTCGTCGCCATCCGCAAGAAGGGCAAGCTGCCGCCCCCGGTCGTCGACGTCTCCTACGACCTCGAGTACGGCTCGGGCGTGCTCGAGATGCAGACTGGCCGCGGCGGGCTGCTGCTGATCGACGACGTGCTGGCCACGGGCGGCACGCTCGCAGCCTCGGTCGCGCTCGGGCGCCGCGCCGGCTACACGCTGCGCGGCATCGGCGTGCTGCTCGACATCGGCCTCGTGCCGGGCTTCCGCTGCGGCGAGTTCGAGCCGCGCTCCGTGCTGCAGTACGGCTGATCCCGCCATGAGCGCCGAGGCCCCGACGGGCGGGCGCCGCGCGGCGCTCGCCTTCATCTTCGTCACCATCCTGCTCGACATGTTCGCGCTGGGGCTGGTGATCCCGGTGCTGCCGCGCCTCATCGAGGACTTCCTGGGCGGCGACACCGCGGGCGCCGCGCGCATCTACGGGCTGTTCGCCACGGTCTGGGCGGTGATGCAGTTCCTGTTCATGCCAGTGATGGGCGCGCTCTCCGATCGCCACGGGCGGCGCCGCGTCATCCTGCTGTCGAACCTCGGCCTCGGCCTGTCGTACGTGCTGATGGCGCTCGCGCCCGGGCTCGCGTGGCTGTTCGTCGCGCGGGTGATCTCGGGGATCACCGCCGCCAACGTCAGCACGGCGATGGCCTACGTGGCCGACGTCACGCCGGCCTCGGGACGCGCGGCGGCGTTCGGCCGCACCGGGATCGCCATTGGGCTCGGCTTCGTGCTCGGTCCGGCGCTCGGCGGGCTGCTCGGCAGCGTGGATCCGCGGCTGCCATTCTGGGTTGCCGCCGCACTGAGCCTGCTGAACGCGGCCTACGGCATCTTCGTGCTGCCCGAGTCGCTGCCGCCCGAGCGGCGCCGGGCGTTCGAGTGGCGCCGCGCCAATCCGCTCGGATCGCTTGCGCTGCTGCGCTCGAGCCGTGTGCTGACGGGACTTGGCGGCGTGATGTTCCTGGCCAACATCGCGCACGCGGCGCTGCCCGCAACGTTCGTGCTGTATGCGGGCTATCGCTTCGGCTGGAACGCCCGCGACGTCGGCTTCGTGCTGGCGGGGGTCGGCGCGTCCTCGGCGCTGGTGCAGGGTGTCGCGGTCGGTCCACTGGTGCGGCGCTTCGGCGAGCGGCCCGTGCTGCTCGCCGGCCTGCTGTGCGGCGCCGTCGGCTTCTGCGCCTACGGTCTCGCGCCGACGGGCCTGCTGTTCATCGCGGCGGTCCCCGTCGTCGCGCTGTGGGGACTCGCCTCGCCGACGGTGCAGGGAATCATGTCGCGCCAGGTCGACGCCTCGCAGTACGGCGAGCTGCAGGGCGCGGCCGGGGCCGTGATGGGCGTGGCTACGATGATCGGACCGGCGCTGTTCGCCACGACCTTTGCCTGGTTCATCAGCGCCCGGGCGCCCCTGCACCTGCCGGGTGCGGCATACCTGCTGTCGGCGCTGCTGCTCGCCGCCGCCGCTGCGCTGGCGGCGCGCGTGACCCGGCCGGACGTCGTCCGATGAACCCGGACCTCGGACTCGACCTGTCGGCCATCCCGGTGTCGCTGCGCCCGGCGCTCGAGGAGCGACTGCGGCAACTCGCCGCGCTGGGCGGCCTGCCCCCGGGCGACGGTGGGGCCCTGGTCGCGCGCAGCCTCGCCGTGGTGTGGACCTGCAGCGACTTCGTGGCGGACGCGTGCCTGCGCGATGCGGCGCTGCTGCCGTGGCTGTGCGTGGCGGGACGGCTCGAGCAGGCGGCGACCGTCGAGGCGCTCGAGCGTGACCTCGACGAGGTTCTCGCGTCGAATGGAGACGACCCGCGCTTCATGGACGCACTGCGGCGCTTCCGCCGCCGCCAGCTCGTGCGCATCGCCTGGCGCGACCTCGCCGACCTCGCCGACGTCGAGACGGTGCTGCAGGAACTTTCGCTGCTCGCCGACGTGTGCATCGGCGCCGCGTGCCGGCGCGCGGCCGCGACGCTCGAGGTCCGCCACGGCGTGCCGCGCGACGCGGATGGCAATCCGCTCGATCTCATGGTGCTCGGCATGGGCAAGCTCGGCGGCGGCGAGCTCAACTTCTCATCCGACATCGACCTCGTGTTCCTGTTTCCCGGGCACGGCGAGACCACGGGCCCGCGCCCGATGGAGTTCGAGGAATACTTCGCGCGGGTCGGCCGCCGCGTGGCGCAGCTGCTCGGCACGGTGACGGCCGAGGGCTTCGTGTACCGGGTGGACCTGCGGCTGCGGCCGTTCGGCGAGTCCGGACCCGAGGTCGTGAGCTTCGACGCCTTCGAGGACTACCTGCAGCAGCACGGCCGCGACTGGGAGCGCTACGCCTACGTCAAGGCGCGCCCGGTGCACGGCGCCGCGGCGTTCGACGAGCTGTACCGCAACGTGCTGCGGCCGTTCGTGTTCCGCCGCTACCTCGACTTCGGCGTGTTCGAGTCGCTGCGCGGCATGAAGGAGCTGATCGCGCGCGAGGTCGAGCGCCGCGAGCTGCGCGACAACGTCAAGCTCGGCCCGGGCGGCATCCGCGAGATCGAGTTCGTCGTGCAGGCGTTCCAGCTCATCCGTGGCGGCGGCAAGCCTGCCCTGCAGACGCGCCGCCTGCTCGAGGCGCTGCCGCTGCTGGCGGGCCAGAAGCTGCTCGCGCCGGGCGCGGTCGAGGAACTCGGCGACTCGTACCGCTTCCTGCGGCGGGTCGAGAACCGCCTGCAGGAGCGCAACGACGAGCAGACACACGACCTGCCGCAGGACGAGGCAGGGCGTGCCCGCCTGGCGCTCGCCATGAACGCGCCCGACTGGCCGACGCTCGCCGCGCAGATCGAGCGGCACCGCCGGCGTGTGAGCGCGCACTTCCAGTCGCTCATCTTTGCGCCCGCCGAGCCCGGCTCCGCCGCCGCCACGGACCGTGCGCTCGCCGCGCTGCTCGAGCCCGGCCTCGAGGGCACCGGCCGTCGCGACCTGCTGCGCGGCATCGGCATCCAGGACGCGGACGAGGTGCTCGCGCGGCTCGAGGTGCTGCGCGAGAGCGCCTACTGGCAGCGGCTCGACGAGACGGGCCGGCGGCGACTGCAGACCCTGCTGCCCGAGCTGCTGCGCGCCATCGCGGGCGGCGCCAACGAGGCGGTGGCGCTCGGCCGCGTGCTGCACGTCATCGAGCGGATCGGCGGGCGCACCGTGTACCTCGCGCTGCTCAACGAGAACCCGGTCGCGAGGCGACGCCTCGTCGAGCTCTGCGCGCAATCGCAGTTCCTCACCGACCGCATCGCGGCCTTCCCGCTGCTGCTCGACGAGCTGCTCGACGAGCGGCTGTTCGAGTCGGTGCCGAGCCGGGCCGAGTTCGAGCAGGACCTGCGCGCGCGCATGGCGGGGGCGGGCGCGGACGACCCGGAGCGCCAGGTGGACCTGCTGCGCGAGTTCCAGCGGGCCGCGGTGTTCCGCGTCGCGGTGCCCGACCTCACCGGCCGCCTGCCCCTCATGAAGGTCAGCGACCGGCTCACCGACATCGCGGGGCTGATCTGCGCCGAGGCGCTGGCGCTCGCCTGGGAGCAGATCGTCGCCCGCCACGGCGTGCCGCGCTGCGGGCCCAGCGAGGCGGAGCTCGTCGAGGCGGGTCTCATCATCGTTGCCTACGGCAAGTTCGGCGGCATCGAGCTCGGCTACGGCTCCGACCTCGACCTCGTGTTCCTGCACGACTCGGCCGGCGAGGTGCAGCGCACGTCGGGGCCGAAGGTCGTGGACAACGGCGTGTTCTTCATGCGGCTGGTGCAGCGGCTCGTGCACCTGCTGACGGTGCACAGCGCCGCCGGGCGCCTCTACGAGGTGGACACGCGCCTGCGCCCGAGCGGCAAGGGCGGGCTGCTGGTCCAGGGCCTGGAGGGCTTCGGCGAATACCAGCGCAGCGAGGCCTGGACATGGGAGCACCAGGCGCTCCTGCGCGCACGGGTGGTGGCGGGCGGGGCGGCGCTGCGCGTGCGCTTCGAGTCGCTGCGGTGCGACCTGCTGCGCTACGCCGTGCGCCGCGACACGCTGCGCGAGGACGTCCGCGCGATGCGCGAGCGCATGCGGGCCGAGCTGTCGAAGCCCCGTCCCGGCGAGTTCGATCTCAAGCGCGACGCCGGCGGGATCACCGACATCGAGTTCCTGGCGCAGTACTGGACGCTGCTGTGGGCCGAGCGCTACCCGGACCTCGTCACGTTCTCCGACAACATCCGCCAGCTCGAGAGCCTCGCCTCGGCCGACCTCGTGCCTCAGGCGACGGTGGACGTGCTCACCGCCGCCTACCGGGCCTATCGCCAGCGGCTGCACCACTTGTCGCTCGAGCAGGCCGGCAGTGCGGTGCCCGAATCGGAGTTCGCCGCCGAGCGGGCGGCCGTGAGCGCGACCTGGAACGCGACCTTCGAATGAGGATAAAGGGGCGCCCCCTCTCCAGTGAGAACGGGAGTCCGATCCTCGTCCGGAGCGGGGCTACCCCTGGACGCCCGCGCCGCGCCTTGTGGTAGCCTCAACACGAAGCTTCGACCGGCATGCGCCGCGATTCGCGGCCGTGTGCCGGTCTCGCGCGGGACCAACGACATCGGCGTTCGGGGAGGGAAGATTGAAGCTCAACGCGTGGCTGGCGGAGATGAAGATTCCGCAGGATTGCTATCGACTCGTCATGCTGCTGCCCATGGTCTACGTGGCCTGGGCCGACGGCAGGATTCACTCGAAGGAGCGCCAGCTCATCCTCAAGGTGGCCGAGGATCGCGGCCTGCTCGAGAAGGGCGGGCGCGCGACCATCGAGCGCTGGCTGACCGTGGCCCCTACCGAGTCGCAGCTCAGGACCGACCTGGCCGTGCTGAACGACTTGTGCAGCAGCGACGGCCATCTGGCAGACGAGTTCGACGCGGATTGCGCGCAGTCGCTGATCGCCTACTGCCAGGACGTGGCCGATGCCGCCGGCAGCGTGCTGGGATTCACCTCTGCCAGGAGCGAAGCGGAGCAATCGGCGCTCAAGACGATCGCCGCTGCGCTCGAGCTGCACCGCGCAAGGAACTGGCGGGCCAGGCTCGCCTGACCTGGCGCTTCGCCGGCCGCGCGGCCGGCCGCGCCGCCCGGGGAGATCCAGCGCTGCGGCACCGTCGGATCGCAGGCTGCCGTCCGCCCGCTTCCCTATAATCCGGGGCTCACCCCGCGAGCCGAGGCTTCCCATGGCCGAACTGATGGTGCCGATTTCCCCGGGCGAGCTGATCGACAAGATCACGATCCTCGAGATCAAGTCGCAGCGCATGACCGACCCGACCAAGCTGCTGAACGTGCGCACGGAGCTCGCGCTGCTCACCGACACCTGGCGCGCCTCGCCATTCGCCGCCACCGACATCCGCGCCGAGTGGGACGCACTGCGCAAGGTCAACGGCGACCTGTGGGACATCGAGGACCGCATCCGCGACAAGGAGCGGGACGGGGCCTTCGACCCGGTGTTCATCGAGCTTGCACGCGCGGTCTACGTCACCAACGACGAGCGCGCCGCCATCAAGAAGAAGATCAACACGAAGCTCGGCTCGACCCTCGTCGAGGAGAAGAGCTACGCCGACTACACCCGCAAGGGGTGAGCGTCAGTCCTTGAGGGTGTACTCCGCGGAGCAGTAGGGGCACTTCGCCCAGCCCGTCTTCTCGACCGGCAGGTACACGCGCGGGTGGCTGTTCCACAGCTGCATGCCGGGCATCGGGCAGGACAGCGGCAGGTCGTCGGCCGTCACCTCGTGGCGGTGCTGCGCATTGGGCTGGATCGGCGTCTCGCTGGCTCGGGCACCCACGTTCCTGGCTCCTGGCGCGTGTCGGGCGTGCATTATCGCGCGCCGTCACGCGCACGTCAGCCGGAGGGCGCGCGCGGCGCGCCGGCCGCGACCAGCGCATCGAGCCGCTCGATGACATCGCCCGTGGAGATGAGGTCCATCACGCCCGGGTCCTCGATCTTGGTCGTCCACGGCAGCGCGGCGGCGGGGCGGCGACGGAAGCGCCTCGCCGCGGCGTCGTAGCGGTCCACGCACCACTGGCGGCTGTAATAGGGGCCGCTGCGTGCCGGGTTGGTGGCGGCGTAGAGGCCGATCACCGGGGTGCCCACGGCCGTCGCCATGTGGGCGGGGCCCGAGTCGGGCGTCAGCAACGCGGTCGCGCGCGCGAGGGTCGCGAGCAGTTGCGGCAGCGTGTCCTTGCCGACGAGGTTCACGCACGGCTGTCGCATCAGCGCGGCGATGCGATCGCCGTACTCGCGTTCGAGCGGGCTCGGCCCGCCGCAGACGAGCACGCGCAGCCCGTGGCGCGCGGCCGCGTGGTCGGCGACCGCGGCATAGCCCTCGGGCGACCAGTTGCGCAGCGCGTGGCTCGAGCAGGGGCTCACGACCAGCGTGGGCGTGTCGTCGGGTATGACGGCGCGCGCGTGCTCCAGGGCCGGTTCGGGCAACGGCACGTCCCAGCGCATCGAGCGGCGTGTCACGCCGAGCGCTTCGGCGAAGCCGAACAGGCTGTCGAGCACGTGCTCGCGGCTGCGCGGCGCGATGCGCTCGTTGGTGAACAGCCACTGCAGCTCGCGGGCCCGCGCGCGGTCGAAGCCGATGCGCCGCCGCGCGGGCACCTGTGCCGCGGCGAGGCTGGCGCGGATGGCGAGCTGCATGTGCAGCAGCGCGTCGTAGCGGCGGCCGGCGAGGCGCGTGCGCAGCTCGCGATAGGCCGCCGCGCCCGCCTTCTTGTCGAACACCACGAATTCGACGTCGGGCAGGTGCCCGAGCAGCCGGTGCTCGAGGCGCCCGATGATCCAGGTCACCTCGAGGCCGGGCCAGGCGTCCTGCAGCGTTCGCACCACCGGCAGCACGTGGCACACGTCGCCGAGCGCCGACAGGCGCAGCACGCACAGGCGACGGGGTGGATCGGGGGCGGCTGAGTGCATCGGTAAGGGGCGGTAGGCAGCGGGTGTCCGATGGTGAACAATCCGGCCCGGGGATCCAGCGAGGAAGGTCGAACGGCGTGAGCGCAGGCCCGGAAATGATCGCGCCGGTCGCGGGCGGCGCGATGCTATACGATGCCTCGCGCTGCGACCAGCCGGACGAGCGGGTCTTCGATCGCGACGCATGGCGCGCGCGCGGCGGCCTGGAGGAGACCGCCGGCGGCCGCGGCACCGTCGCCTTCCTGCGCGACGGCGAGCACCGCTGGGTGCTGCGCCACTATCGTCGCGGCGGCCTCGTGGCGCGCCTGCTCGACGACACCTATCTCTACACCGGCGCGGCGCGCACGCGTTCGTTTCGCGAGTTCCGCCTGCTGCGGCAGTTGCGCGAGTGGCAACTGCCCGTGCCGCGCCCGGTGGCCGCGCGCTACCGGCGCAGCGGGCCGCTGTACCGCGCCGACCTCGTCACCGAGGAGCTGCCCACGCGGCGCACGCTCGCGCAGTCGCTCGCCGCCGCACCGCTCGCCGCCTCGACGTGGCGTGCCGTCGGCGCCTGTATCGCTTCGCTGCACGCGCGCGGCGTGCACCACGCCGACCTCAATGCCCACAACCTGCTCATCGGCACGGACGGCACCGTGTACGTGCTCGACTTCGACCGCGGCCGCGTGCGCGCGCGCGGCGACTGGGAGCGGGCCGTACTCGAGCGCCTGCACCGCTCGCTCGCGAAGGTGAGCGCGGGGCTGCCGGCCGGGCACTTCGGCGAGCGCGACTGGACCGAGCTGCGCGCCGTCGCGGAGGCGGCCTGATGCGCGCCCTGTACGTGCTGCTCACGTACCTGCTCGCGCCGGTCGTGATCGCCATGGAAGGCTGGAAGGCGCTGTGGAACCACGAGTACCGCGGGCGGCTGGGCCAGCGGCTCGGATTCATCGTGCCGCAGCCGCAGCCGGGCAGCCTGTGGTTGCATGCGGTGTCGGTGGGCGAGGTGCAGGCCGCGGCGGGGCTCATCCGCGCGTTGAAGCTGCGCTTCCCGGGCGTCCCCATCGTGGTGACCACGGTCACGCCGACCGGCGCGCAGCGCGCACGGGCCTTGTTCGGCGAGTCGGTGCGGCACTGCTACCTGCCCTACGACCTGCCGGGCTCGGTGCGGCGCTTCCTCGACGGCGTGCAGCCGCGCGTCGCCATCATCCTCGAGACCGAGATCTGGCCTACCCTCTACGACGCGCTGGGCCGGCGCGGCATTCCGCTCGTGATCGCGAGCGCGCGCCTCTCGACGCGTTCGGTGGACCGTTACCGGCGTATGGCGTCGCTGTTCAAGGAGACGCTGTCCCACGGCATCGTGATCGGTGCGCAGACCGCAGCCGACGCGGAGCGCTTCCGTGCCATCGGCGCGGCCGAGGGCCGCGTGCAGGTCACGGGCAACGTCAAGTTCGACCTCGAGATCCCTGCGTCGACGATCGCAGAGGGGCAGGGGTTCCGGGCGCGCTGGGCCGCGGCCCGGCCCACATGGATCGCGGGCAGCACGCACGAGGGCGAGGAGGAGGCGGTACTGGCCGCACACGCCCTCGTCCGCGAACGGCACCCGGACGCGCTGCTGATCCTGGTGCCGCGCCATCCGCAGCGCTTCGAGGCCGTGCGCACGCTGCTGCGTAGACGCGGTGTCGCATTCGCCCAGCGCAGCGCGGGCGGCGGGCCCGCGGCCGGCGATGCGGTGTATCTCGTCGACACGCTCGGTGATCTGCAGCTGTTCTATGCGGCAGCCGACGTCGCGTTCGTGGGCGGGAGCCTCGTGCCGATCGGCGGCCACAACCTGCTCGAGCCCGCGGTGCTCGGGTTGCCGATGCTCTCCGGCCCGCACACGCAGAACGCGCAGGACGTCGCGGAGCTCTTGCAGCGCTCGGGTGCGCTGCGCATCGTGCGCAGCCGGGAGGACCTCGCGCAGCGCGTCGACGACTGGTTCGACGACCCGGCGTCCGCGCGGGCGGACGGCGCCCGCGGCCTGCACACCGTGGCGCAGAGCCGCGGCGCGGTGGACCGCCTCGTCGCGATGATCGCGCCGCTGCTCAGCCCGTCGGGCGGGTGACCTGCAGCGGCGTGGGCTGCGTCAGGAATTCGTTGATGTAGGCGAGGTCCTGCGGCGCGAGCACGCCGGCCGCCGACTTCAGGCGCACGAGGTTGATCAGGTAGTCGTAGCGGCTGCGCGCGTAGTCGCGCTGCGCCTCGAACAGCCGCCGGCGCGCCTCGAGCACGTCCACGGTGGTGCGGGTGCCGACCTCGAAGCCCGCCTCGGTCGCCTCGAGCGCGGTCTGGTTCGAGGTCACCGACTGCTTGAGCGCGTTCACCCGCGCCCGCTCCGCGAGCACGCCGAGATAGGCGTCGCGCGTCTCGCGCTCGGCGCCGCGCAGCGCGCCGTCGAGCCTCTCGCGCGAGGCGCGATGGCGGTACACCTGCTGCCGCACGCGCGACTGCGTGCCGCCGCCGGAGAAGATCGGGACGTTGACGCGGATGCCGATGACGTCGTCGGTGCGGTTGGAGTCGGCGGTGCCGGCCAGCGGCACCGGCGGCGGAATGGCCGGGTCGTCGGACTGCTGGATGCGCGTGTTGATCTGGTCGGCGGAGCGGTCGTTCTCGAAGCGCTGCGCGTAGAGGTCCACCGTCGGCAGGTGGCCCGACTGCGCGATCTTGACGTCGGTCTTCGCGGTCTCGACACCGAGGCGCGCGGCGATCACGTTGAGGTTCTGCTCCAGCGCCTGGGTGACCCAGGTGTTCTCGTCGGCGGGTTGCGGCTGGTCGAGCGGCATGTCGTCCGCCGGCTTGGCGAGGGTCGCGTAGACCTCGCCGGTCAGTTCGCGCAGCAGCTCCTGGGCCGTGGCGAGCGCGCGCTTGGCGGCGATCACGCCGGCCGTGGCGCTGTCGAACGCGGCCTTCGACTCCTGTACGTCGGTGATCGCGATCAGGCCGACCTCGAAGCGCTTCTCGGACTGCTCGAGCTGGCGGCTGAAGGCCTGCAGGGTGGCGTCGGCGGCGGAGAGCGTGTCTTCGGCCGCGAGCACGTCGAAGTAGCGGCGCGAGACGCGCACCATCAGGTCCTGCTGCGCGGCGCGATAGTTGGCCTCGGCGAGCGCGACCTCCGAGTCGGCGCGCTTGAGCGTCTGCCACTGGTCCCAGCGGAAGATCGTCTGCGTCACCTGTGCCGTGTAGTCCCAGTAGCGGTCGGTGTCGGTCTCGTTGCGGTTGCCGACGGAGACGACCTCGCCGGTCACGGTGTTGACCTGCGGGAAGTACGACTCTCCCTCCGACTCGCTGGTGTACAACTGCCCCCCCAGCGACACCTGGGGCAGCAGCAGGGCGCGCGCCTGCGGCTTGGACTCGAGCGCTGCCAGGCGGTTGGCCTCGGCCTCGCGCACGATGGGGTCGCTCTTGACCGCGGCCTGGTACACCTCGAGCAGGTTCTCGCCCCGGGCGGCCGACGTGCCCAGCACGATCGCGACGCAGCCGGCGAGCAGGATGGATTTCTTACGCATGGATTCCCCGTCCGGTGATCGGATCGCCGCTGGTAAAGCTGGTGTTGTAGCACACTATATCACCCGGCGGGACAATGGAAGCCCCGGGCCAGGCGACGCGCAAAGCCTCAGAACACGAACCGGGGCGGCTCGACCGCATGGAGCAGGGGATCGATCGCAGTCTCGAACAGGCTTTCCCTGAGCCATTGTCCCGGCCCGGCGAGCGTGATGCGCCGCGCCTCCATGACGTGGCCCTCGCCCACCACCACCAACAGCCGGCCGCCCTCGGCCAGCGCCTGCTCGAAGCGCGGGTCGTACACCGGCATCGAGCCGGTCAGCACGATCACGTCGTAGCGCGACGCCGGCGAATGCCCGAAGGCATCGGCCGTCTCGACGGTGACGTTGCTCGCGCCGGTCCGCGCGAGGTTGCCGCGGGCGGCCTCGGCAAGGTCGGCGTGGATCTCGAGCGAGGTGACCGCGCGGGCGAGGGCGCCCAGGCAGGCCGCGAAATAGCCGCTGCCGGTGCCGACCTCGAGCACCGCGTCGTCCGGCTGGAGCTCGAGCGCCTGCAGGATGCGGCCCTCGAGCTTGGGCGTGAGCATGTGCTGGCCGTGGCCAAGCGGCACGGCCATGTCCGCGAAAGCGAGGTCGCGGTATGCGGAGGGCACGAAGGCCTCGCGCGGCACGCGCTGCATGGTCTCGAGCACGGCGGCATCGAGGACCGCCCAGGCGCGGACCTGCTGCTCGATCATCTGGCGTCGGGCGAAATCGGTGTCGAGCATGGGGTTGCGTACCAGGAGGGTGCTTCGATTCCCGGGCGACGCACGCCGATCGGGAGGCCGGAAGGTTAAGCGCTCCGTCGTCGGGCGACAAGGCGCGGGGCCTGGCGCATTATGGTCAAATCAGCGGGCGCCGGCGAGCTGTTCCGCTATGCTCCGGCGACGCAGGAAATAACGACAACACTGAGGAAATCCGGCGCGCCCCGCGCCCTCGCAGGCCCACAAGGACGACCCGGACCGAAGCCATGCTGACCGTCGCGCTCATCGCCGTCGGACTGCTGGCAGCACTGCTCGCGGTGCTGCTTGCGGCGCGCGTGCGCGAGATCGTCAAGGTGCGCGAGCTCGGCGAGCGACTCGAGGCCGTCGCCGCGGCCGGTGAGTACTCCGAACCGCTCGCGCCCGACGCCGCCGGCGGGCTCGCCGCCGACGTGGCCCGCAGTGCCGAGCGGCTCGTGGCCCGGCTGCAAGGCGAGACGGCGGCGCGCGCCGAGCGCGAGGCGCTCTATCGCCGCCTCGCCGAGACGATGCACGAAGGCCTTGCCGTTGAACGCGACGGCATCCGGCTCGCGAACGCGCGATTCGCCGAGCTGTGCGGCGCCGCCTCGCCTGCCGACCTCACCGGCCGCCCGCTCACCGAGATCGTGCACCCGGACTACAGAGAGCTGCTGGCCGGCCACTTGCGGCGCCTTCGCGCCGGCCAGCCGGCCCCCCAGCGGCTCGAGGTCGAGCTGCCCGCCGCGGACGGTCGTGTCGCGCGCGTCGAGCTGGCACTGGCGCCGATCCGCCACGAGGGCGAGCCGGCGCTGCTGGTCACGGCCGTCGAGATGAGCCCGGCGCCGCGCGAGCCCGCCCGACGTGCGCATGCCAATGCATGGGAAGCGCTCGACGCGCTCGGCGAGGGAGTGATCACCACCGACCTGCAGGGTCGCATCGTGTACGTGAACCGCGCGGCCGAGGCGCTCATCGGCCAGGCCGCGACGGATGCGAACGGCCGCACGCTGCTCGAGGTCATCGATCTCGTCGAGGAGGGCGACCGCAAGGCCCTCGGCGACCCGGTGCGCCAGTGCCTGACCACCGGCGGCCGCGTGCACGTGGGCCGTCGCGGCATGGTCGTCTCGGGCGACGGGGAAGGCGAGCGCTCGATCGAGCTCAGCGTGTCGCCGTTGCGCGACGCGGCCGGCGAGCTCGCGGGCACGGTGATCGCGATTCGCGACGTGACCGACCTGCGCGGCCTGACGCGCCAGATGTCCTACCAGGCGAGCCACGACGCCCTGACCGGCCTCGTCAACCGCCGCGAGTTCGAGCGGCGCCTGCAGGAATCGCTCGAGGAGGCGCACGCCGGCGGGTCGCGCCACGTGCTGTGCTACCTCGACCTCGACCGCTTCAAGGCCGTCAACGACGAGTGCGGGCACAGCGCGGGCGACGGCATGCTGCGCGAGGTGGCCGGGCTCATCAAGGGCGCCGTGCGCGACTCCGACACCGTCGCCCGCCTCGGCGGCGACGAGTTCGGCATCCTGCTCGCCGGCTGCCCGCTCGAGAAGGCGCGTCAGATCGCCGACGACGTGGTGCGCACCGTCGGCGAGTTCCGCTTCGTGTGGAAGGACAAGATCTTCAGCATCGGCGTGAGCGTCGGCCTCGTCGAGATCTCCCGCGAGAGCGGCTCGCTCGAGGACCTGCTCGGCGCCGCCGACTCGGCCTGCTACGTGGCCAAGAAGCAGGGCGGGCACGTGCACGTGTACTCCGCCCGCGACGAGGCGGCGGCGCGCGGCCGCGGCGAGATCCAGTGGCTGCAGCGACTGCAGACGGCGCTGCGCGACGGGCGCTTCGAACTGCACGCGCAGCCGATCGTCGCCGTGGACGAGACCACCACCCGCGGGCCCGGCCTCGAGGTGCTGCTCCGGCTGCGCGACGACGACGGCGTGTTCGTGACGCCGGCCGAGTTCATGGTGGCCGCCGAGCGCTACCGGCTGATGCCGCACGTGGACCGCTGGGTGGTGCAGGCCGCGCTCGCCGCGTTCGCCCGCGGCGTGCTCAAGCTGCCGCCCGGCCGCAGCCTGTGCATCAACCTCTCCGGCCAGACGCTCGGCGACGGGTCGTTCCTCGAGTTCGTGGTCGAGTGCCTCGACCGCACCGGCGTGTCGCCCGATCGCATCTGCTTCGAGGTCACCGAGAACTCCGTGATCACCAACATCGAGCACGCGCGTCGGTTCATCGGCGTGCTGCACGGCATGGGCTGCCAGTTCGCGCTCGACGACTTCGGTCGCGGCCTGAGCTCGTTCGCCAACCTGAAGAACCTGCAGCTCGACTACCTCAAGATCGACGGCTACTTCATCCGCAACCTCGCCTCCGACAGCGTCAACCAGGCGATGGTCACCGCGATGATCAAGCTCGCCCGCTCCCTCAATTTCCAGGTCATCGCCGAGCACGTCGAGGACCTGGCCGCCGCGGATTCCGCGCGCCGCATGGGCGTGGATTTCCTGCAGGGCTACCAGACCGGTCGCCCCCAGCCGCTGCCGCTGACGAGCTGAGGCGGGGCGCGTTCCGATCGGCTATGGTGGCCGCGTGATCAAGCTCGCCGCCCTGCACGTCTATCCCGTGAAGTCCTGCCGCGGCATCGCGGTGGCCGAGGCGCGGCTCACCACGGCCGGCCTCGAGCACGACCGGGAATGGATGATCGTCACCCCCGACGGCCGCTTCGTCACGCAGCGCGAGTGGCCGCGGCTGGCGCTCGTCGAGACCCGTCTGAGCGCGGACGCGTTGGTGCTGTCGGCCGCGGGCCACGGGTCGGTCAGCGTGCCGCTCGACCACGCCGGCGAGCCGGTCGAAGTCACGGTGTGGCGCGACCGCTGCCGTGCGTTCGACCAGGGCGAGGCGGCGGCCCGGTGGCTCGGCGCGTTCGACGATCGCGAGCTGCGCCTGGTGCGCTTCGACCCCGCCCACCGCCGTGCCAGCGATCCGGCCTGGACCGGCGGGCTCACGGCGCTCAACCGCTTCGCCGACGGCTTCGCGCTGCTCGCGATCTCGCGCGCGTCGCTCGCCGACCTGAACACCCGGCTCGCCGTGCCGCTGCCCATGGACCGCTTCCGGCCCAACCTCGTTCTCGATGGCCTGCCGCCCTACGGCGAGGACGCGCTCGAGGACCTCGTCGCCGGCGAGGTGCGGCTGCGCCGCGGCAAGCCCTGCGCCCGCTGTCGAGTCACGACCACCAACCAGGCGACCGGCGAGGTGGAGGGCGAGGAGCCGCTGCGCACGCTCAAGACCTACCGCTGGGACCCCGCGCTCAAAGGCGTGATGTTCGGGCAGAACATGTTCGTGGTCGACGGCAGCGGCGAGCGGCTGAGGGTGGGGATGGAACTGGCAAAGTCTGCGCCGAAA
>Ga0105103_10000552_pt1 | contig 21141 bp, 20 predicted proteins | sample PPLLaktember2015_2_FD_79107 | JGI IMG/M metagenome (GOLD analysis project Ga0105103, IMG submission 79107) | Freshwater sediment microbial communities from Prairie Pothole Lake near Jamestown, North Dakota, USA - PPLs Lake P7 Core (6) Depth... | ecosystem: Environmental > Aquatic > Freshwater >...
ATTCTGACCCCGCACCGGTTGCAGTACTGTGCCAGTTCGTCCGGTACTACCGTGCCGCACCCGGGGCAGACCGGGAATGCGGGCTTTTTCTTTTCAGGCACGGCAGAGCCGCACCGGTTGCAGTACTGCGCCTGGTCATCGAGCGCCGCGTGGCCGCATTTACCACAGGTTTTTGTCATGTACTTCACTAGTGGTTAAAACAGGGTGGAGTATAAACACTGTGATGCTATCCGGTGCTTCCCCATGCTCAGGACCGGTTCATGGATTTATGAAAATATGTGATCTGGAGAAACGCACATAAACCCATCCGGTTCACTCCAAAACCATGAAAATCTGTGAAATGCTTACAATTGGTATGAGCACTCCCCGCCTCAGGGCCCTGAGGCGGGGAGCCCTCATATCTGCGATTTTCATAGTTCGGGTGTGAACTCTTCGTTCATGCCCGTTTCTCCAGAGAAAAAAATGAAATGTTACCCTCACCGTTTCTTAATATTCCCCCGGTTGAAGGCACGTACTGCAGCATGTGCAGGTTCACCCTGCATCCAAAGGGTTCTTTAAGGGATCCGTTGAAAACTCCCCCCGGAGTATCGTTTGTCACTGATGAAGAATAGTGGTAAAAGCACGCATGATCTCTTAAAAAAATACTGGGGTTATTCCTGCTTTTTGCCGCACCAGCAGGAGATCATCGGGTCAATTCTTGACGGGAGGGACACGCTGGCTGTCATGGCAACGGGAGGCGGAAAATCCCTCTGTTACCAGCTTCCTGCCGTATACCTCGGTGGCCTGACTCTCGTCATCTCCCCGTTGATCTCCTTAATGAAGGACCAGGTCGACGACCTCAATTTTCGGGGGATTCCTGCCGCTGCGTACAACAGTTCCCTCGAATTCCGCGAACGCGCCCGGATCGAGACCGATTTAAAAAACGGGAGCCTCCGGCTCCTGTTTATCTCCCCGGAAAAATGCATGCAGCACCATTTCCTTGCATCGTTGCAGAATTCAGGTATCCGTCTCATAGCTATCGATGAAGCGCATTGTATTTCTGAATGGGGTCACAATTTCCGGCCTGAATACCGGCAGCTTGCCCAGATCAAGAAAAATTTTCCGGATGTCCCTGTCGTGGCGCTGACTGCAACTGCAATCCCCGAAGTCCGCAGGGACATTGTCCAGCAGCTCAGTCTCTGCAATGCCCGGGAGTTTGTAGGCAGCTTCAACCGGAAAAACCTCCGGTACCAGGTTATACCCAAAAAGAACCCGATGGTCTTCCTCCTCCATTACCTCGGCCTGCACCGCGACCAAGCCGGCATCATTTACTGCCTGTCCAAAAAAGAAACCGAAGATATCGCACATGAGTTAAAAAAGCGGGGTTTTTCCGCTCTGGCCTACCATGCCGGACTCTCGAAACCTGCACGGGACGCTGTCCAGGACGCGTTCATCAATAATACCGTAAATACTGTCTGTGCCACGGTCGCTTTTGGCATGGGTATCGACAAGCCGGATGTCCGGTATGTAATCCACTACGATCTGCCAAAATCTGTCGAGTCCTATTACCAGGAGACCGGTCGTGCCGGCCGGGACGGCCGGTATGGTGAATGTATTCTCCTGTACAGCCGGGGTGACTCGATGAGAATCCGCCAGATGCTGGAACATGATGATGGCGGGGCCGGTTACCTGCGCACCGGCTTTAAGAAGCTCCGTGAAATTACGGAGTATTGCGAGAATACGGGTTGCCGGCGGAAGTTCCTGCTGGAGTATTTCGGTGAGGAGTATCCTATTGAAAACTGCGGACTGTGCGATATCTGCGACCATCCCCCCGATACGTCCGACTGCACGGATGCAGCCCGGCTGATTGCCGGATGTATTCAGCAGTTGCCGGGGAAGTTCGGGATCGAGCTCATCGGGAATGTCCTCCGCGGTTCGAAGAATGCGAAGATCCGGGAATATGGATTCGATGCCCTTCCCGCATTTGGTTCCGGTAAGAGATACAGCCAGGACCAGTACCGCTCCTGGATCAACGAGCTGGTCCGGCAGGGGTATCTGGTACGCACCGGTGACAAGTATCCGGTTATCAGCCTGACCGGCAGGAGTACCGATTTGCTGAAAGGCAGGTGCCGGGTCATGCTCCCTGCCCTGCAAAACGGAGGAGCCAAAAAAATCCCGGCCCTCCCGGAAGCGACCCTGCAGGAGGACGACCAGGCCCTCTTCCAGTGCCTGAAATCCCTGCGCAAATCTCTTGCGGATCTCCAGGGGGTTCCCCCGTATGTCATCTTTCCGGATAAAAGCCTTCGCGAGATGGCCACAACCCGCCCCTGCGACCCGGAACGTTTCGCAACCATCCCGGGTGTCGGGGAGTTCAAACTGGCAAAATACGGGCCGGTCTTCATCGATGAGATCCGGAAGAACGGCTCTGGCTGTACGGTGTAACCCTCGTCGGTCTTTGTCCGGTATTCCTCCGACAGGGTCATGGTGTCCTTTCAGAACGGAGGAATTTTTTTTAAAACGCGGAACCTCCATACCGTTGTGGTTTTGCCGGTCCGCAAAAACGAACATTTGCAGTGCCGGAATGTCCGTGCGGGTCTGCCTTGTTATCTCTCCGCTGCGGTCCTGCCGGACAAGATCAGGAAAACGGCTGAGAGTACCATGACAAGGAGAAGAATGTACAGCATTGTCGCGTTGATCTCCCACTTCAGGAAAAAAACCATGAAGAGGAATGCCAGGATGACCGCGATGCTTTCCAGAGCGAACGCAATAATTGACCACTTCCTGAATGCAGGTGGCAGTCCATCCATTTCGGGGATCACTGGATCTGACTGGGATGGTTGAGATAAAAAAATCTTTGAGCTTTTATATTCCGCTTGAGCAGGTGCCGGAATAGTATCTTTTACTTTATACCGGTGAACCGGTATCCTCCTTTCGGTACCAGCATCTCAAACCGTGCCCCTTTGCCCTGCTCGCCGGTCTCATGGATCGTGATGCCGGTGATGGAAAGGATCTCCCTTGCAAGGAACAGGCCTATGCCTCTCCTCTTTTCATAGTGGCGTTCAAAAATTTTTTCTTTCATCTCAAAAAGAATGCCCGGGCCGTTATCACTGAAGATCAGGACAAGTCCCTCCGGACTATCGCGATATGTCAGTGAAATTTCGGTTGCGGTCTTTGCATTCAGGACCACGTTTTCCGCGAGCGTGAAAAAAACGTTCTCGAGCATCGGGTCTGCATATATTTCCAGGCCCTCGATACTGATTGTCCTGGTATACCCCCCAAGGTCCAGGTGAGATATCCCGTACAGAAACGCGTGATGGACATTCTGCCAGCGGGGGGGACTCTGGCCCATGCTCTGGTACTGCCCTGCGAAAATCAGCGAATCTGATATGGTCCGGACGATTTCCATCTCTTTTGCAAGGTATCGCTGCAGGGTTTCATCCATCGGGCTCTGCTGTTGCAGCTGGAAGTACCCGTTTAAGGAAAAGACAGCGTTCTGGATATCCTGGAAGGTGACGGTATTCAAAAGGCCAAGTTTCTTCTGTGCGAGTGCGAGGGCATCCTCTGCTGCCTTCTTATCGGTGTGGTCCCGGATCGTCCCTTTGATCCGCACGGGATTTCCTCCGCTGTCAGAAATGATATGACTGTTCAGCGATGCACTGATATACCGTCCCTCACTGTTTTTCAGCCGAACCTGGTAATCCTGGAGCGCTCCTTTTTTTACCAGTTCGGCAGTTAATTTTTTCAGCTCGCGTTCATCAGGAAATAACTCCTGTCCGTTTGTGCCGGTGAGTTCATCCGGCTCCCAGCCGGATATTTTTTTACAGGACGGTGATACCATCAGGATAATGCCATCCATATCCGTCTGGTAGTAAACATCGATGAAGGTTTCAAAAACCGAACGGAATTTCTTCTCACTTTCGAGCAGTTCCTCCCTCTTTTTCTGGAGTTCTTCAAGGTTGCTTTTGAGCTCTTCACCGGATCGTATGAGCTGCTCGTTTGCGTCCCTGAGGTTCTCGTTCGCCTGCAGGAGTTCCTCTTCAGCTTTTTTGCGTTTCACTACCTCAATGGCTATGAAGAACAGGCCGATAGTGACAAGGGCATACGCAGCGATTCGCGTGAATATATTGGCAAGCTCAAGCGGTTTATTGAGGTTCAGGAGGACAAGAAGGTGGGAGATGCCAAACAGTCCGAATGCCAGGCCAATATAGAGCGGTGTACGGCTTCCTGTTCTGGAGTTCCACCACCAGCTTAAAAAGACTATCACAATACAGAATGACAGGTTGATGAGAGTCACCGGATCAGGATTGAACGACATTGGGCTCCTTTTAAAAAGATACTACCGGTTCCCTCAGGGACGGTACCAGATAATAATTACATCATATCTCAGGATTCTTAAAAATTTTTGTTACCAATCAATGCTCACCGGATTTTTCCCAGCCATGTTCCTGAAGTCAAATACCCTCTTACATTCCTCTGAAAAGACAATCCTGCATTGCTCCTCCCTCACCTCATGAGTAAAGCAGCTGAATACTAACCTGATTCAGTCACTGAATAGGGGTGTTTTAAAAGCGCAGAGGGATTTTGAGTGCCTGAACGTACGGCTCAGGAAACTGCTTCCTCAGGCGGAGTTTCCATAAGGGTAATCTCCTCCGTGAGTGTTTCCAGGAATGCACAGAGATACCGGTGCCGTTTTTCTGCCAGTCTTTTTGCAGTTTCCGTATATATCAGACCGTTCAGGTTCAGCAGTTTATCGTGTATATGGAAAACGGCATCCCGGATCTCCCCGTGGTGTTCTCCCGCACGGATGAATGTCCGGGCAATGCCGGTTGCCCCCATTGCATCCAGCTTGTCTGCATCCGAGAGGATCCGTGCTTCCAGCGTTTCCGGTTTCCTGATGGAGCGGTACCGGTGTGTGCGGATTGCGTGAGTGATTTTTTTTATGCTTTCCTCATCGTACGCGATCGATCGGAGGTAGCGCTCTGCCATCCGTGCACCCGCTTCTTCATGGGGTACTCCCTCCTGCGTCTCTATCGGCCGTGCGATATCATGGAGGAGGGCAGCGGGAAGTAAAACCATCATGTCTGCATGCTCCTCCTTCCCGATGACCTCACACAAGGATACGACCCGCTGGACATGATCCAGCCCGTGTGAACCCGGCTGCGTGAGGGTTGTCCGGACATAGTGCAGTATCAATGGTATTTTTTCATCCATGATCCGTATCGCTCGTATATACTGGTAGAACCGGAGGGTATTTTAAACCGGGCCGGGTCAGGCTTTCACGGGTAACCGGTCTTCTCCTATAGATGAGGCCAAATCCAATCGTTTCGGGATCTTATCGTCGTTTTGGCTCTCCATATCGCAGTTCAACATTTTTATGCTGTCCGCCATACACGCCTCTACAAGTCCAGCCCGGGATAGATCTCCCCGCTGAAAACAGAACGCAATGCGACGGTGCCTTGCCAGCTATTATTATGGTATGAGAACAGGTAATCGTTCAAGGAAGATTCGAAGGATCAACCAACGATCACAGTCTTAAGACTGAGCACCTTAAGACCGGCCAGTTTCTATCGGGTCTTCCGCAAACGCTCATACTTCAAACACCAATCTTTTTTTTTATAATCGAATTTTTTCGGGCAGAACGGTATGGGTTGGGGTGATTGTACCCTCCTGATGAACCGGAGAGAAATTTTCCCTGTCAGGGATCAGCCGGCGCAGCCGGGTAAAACCGGTGCCTTGCACCGGTGCCTTGCCAGCCTTTATCAATGAATACATAATTCTTACATTGTCGATAATTTTTGGATGGACCTTATGAGAATAAAAAGAACGGTTATCAACAGACTGATTCTGGTATTGATGGTTTTTTTTGTATCCATAGTGGTTTTTACGGCAGCCGATGATTATTCGGCTGGAGAAATTGTTGGTTGTGTTGAAGGTTTCGCATGCCCCGCACCCGAATTTCCCTCCCTGATCATACCGCTGGTCATGATCATCGGCTCCATCGGTGCCGTGCTGTTTATTGAGAGACCCCGAAAATACTGATTCTTTTGTATCCTTCACCACTTTCACCGTCCCGCTGTTTTGTGCATCAACAAGGGCTTCATCGGCGTTCGTTCCAGTGGAAGTAAAGGGGTATAAAAATATTATGAATTTGCCGGATTTTCAGAATACCGGGTGCCGGACCCCAAAACCTGAAATGCTGGCAGGATCCACTTTGAAATTCCTGCCCGTTCCATCGTTTTTTCACGAATCACTCATGGGCGCCATGACACTATCCGGTGGGATCCGGGCAGCAGGTTCTATTCCCCTTCGTTTTTCCCGTACACCTCGCAGAGGATCAGGGATCATCGCGCACGGTATGAACGTCCGGAATTTTATTTACCAACGTTGATAACAACGGCAATACCGGTAAATGTCCGCCAGCTGGTTCGTGATCAGCTGAAAAATCACCGTTGCCTTGCACTGGTGCCTTGCCAGATTATATGTACCCTTCCTGTTGTCGTAGTACTATACTCCAGGTTTCCTGACAGAAAGGAGATGTGACAAAAAAATGCAAAAATGGAAGTTTTACGGATTTATTGCTGCCCTGGCATGTGTCATGATATTCGCACCCGTGGCAGCGTGCCATGTGCAGCTATTGACAAAAACAGGTCCGGATGTTGTGTGCCCGACGTGTGAATATTACGAATACACAATTACGGCAGCATCAAGTGATCCTGTTGCGATGCTTCGTGTAGTAGATACTCTGCCTGCCGGCCTGAGCTTTGTATCAGCTTCACCGGCTCCCTCCACAATCGTTGGCCAGACCCTTACCTGGTATTTTGGCGATCCGGGTACATCAACGCAGACGATCACCGTCAGGGTAAAACCGTTAATAACAACAAATCCCGTATCAAACTTCGTTTCTGCTGCAGTTAAGCCGTACGGGGGTTCTTATACAGGGGCTGCTGACACATCAAGAAATCCAGTGATAACACAATTTGATGTTAACGAATGCCCGATTCCCTCACCCGAGTTCCCTTCGATTGCATTGCCCGTCGGAATGATCATCGGGGTCCTTGGAGTCGTGCTCCGTATCCAGAAAACCAGAGAACACTAACCTTTTTTTCCTCTGCAGAAACGGGCATGAATCAGGAGTTCACGCCCGGACCATGAAAATCTCAAACGGGAGAGCTCCCCGCCTCAGGGCCCCTCCTTGGCACGGCGGGGCAGTTCCCTGTTTTCCAAAATGTTCTGGGGTATTGATCCGCCGCGGGGGTGCTCCTTCGGGGGTATGGGGATGCAACCATCATCGTTCTATCTGAAAGGACGCGATTTTCCTGGGAAATCATTTGATTTTTATTTATGACGCTCTTTTGGGCTCTGCCCCCACCGCCAGGGCATCCCCGGTTGCAATAGTGCCGTATTACCTGTACACAACCGTGCAGGTAATTTCCGTGCCGGTAATTCAAGAGACATCGCAATGCGCCCCCGCCCCCGATGGGGGCAGGAATGGCGCAAGGGGGTTATCATCACGATGAAAAGAGGATTTCTGCAGAGAGCACTTTTTTTCATTGAAAAGGTTTCATCCATCCATCATCCTTGTTACCGCACCTCAAATCGAAGATTTTCTGATACATCGGGCCGTACAGGGAGAGCGGACTCTCCGATGAAGGATTATGTGTCAAAAGAGCAACCCCGGCAGGACCATCCTTGATTGACTCCCTGTTCCTATACCCTGTGTTACCTCATCGTGAAAAACGCCAGCAGAAACGCAAAAGATACCCGGCAGAATGGGCTCCTTTTTCTTTACGGTCCCGTCGGCCTTCGGGATAACCATGAAAACGGAGTATACCTTTTGGTAAAAAAAATTTGGTGCCATTCCGGTGAACCAACACCCTCTCCCCGCCGTGGGTGTTGTAAACCTTTGCGGGCATCGTGTTCCGACAGGTTTCGACTGGTATAAGTCTGTCAATGCAAATATACTCATAGTCAAGTGAGGTGAAGTATGAAGGTTCTCATGGTTATTGCTCCGGAAAAATTCCGTGATGAGGAGTTCACGGTGCCGGCAGCCGCTCTGGAGAAGGCCGGTATCGGATATGATATCGCTTCGCAACGGCGGGGTCCCTGTACGGGAATGCTGGGAAAGAAGGTCAGTGCCACCCTGTCCTTTGAGGAGGTGGATCCCAAAACCTATGATGGAATTCTCATTGTCGGAGGCAGCGGCGCCCAGTCCTGTCTCTGGGATGACGAGGTACTTGCCGAGATGGTAAAATATTTCCATGCGTCTGCCAAAGTGGTCGGAGCTATCTGCCTTGCCCCTGTCGTGCTTGCCCGTGCCGGGATCCTGAAGGGGAAAAAAGCAACCTATTTCCACAGCCCGATCTCGTTCCGCGAAATGAAAGCCGGCGGCGCAGTGCTCGTGGACAAGGCGGTTGTTGCTGACAACCGGATCGTTACCGCGAACGGTCCTGCGGCAGCAGCAGAGTTTGCCGGGACCTTCATCCGCACCCTTACCGCCGTAGAATGGTGATTGCCGGTCCGGAATGAAAGAAGGGATCGGCTTTTTTTTTCGGCCGGTCGTAACTGCACCAGGGTACCGCACGATCCCGGTTCGTATCACTGGCCTTCTTTCCACGTGATCAGGAGCGAGGCCAGTGCCCTTGCAACGGTTTCAGTATGTTCGGTCTTGAATACCTTGTCCGTCAATTCGTATGATTTATCCTGAGTGGAGTGTAACTCGGTAATCACCCAGACACCAAAACCGTCCGTTGAAATGGCGAGGCCGTCCCGGAAATTTTTATGGCCGATAAGGAAATGACCATTTCCGTAATTGATGATAATTCCGGGATCTTCTGCCGCCGCAAGCACGGCCTTCATCTTCTCGTGGAGATCATATGGCGTCAGCACGTTATAGATGCAGTCCGCATATTCCTTTTTTGTCAGCATACCTGCCCACTCTGCCTTACCGTACCCGTACTTTTTTCTTCTAGGTAAAAAAGGAATGTATTGAATAAGATCATGATTTCCCAAAAAGAAACCGGAAAAAAAGACGGTCAGGACCGCCCCGCCCGGTATGTACCTGGGAAGATGTCAAAAACGGCCGGTCCCCCCACGAATCGCGCGCACTTCCCGTTGTGGAAATAGTTACCCGCAGGCCCCTGCCCCCTGTACCGTCCTGTCGTGGTATCCTGCCGCAGGCAAAAGCATAACTCCCTTTCAAGAGCAGGATCTGAGTATGAGATGTCCAGGATTTTTTCTTTTTCTGGTTGTGATCGCGTGTATATTTCTGGCCGACTGCACCCAGCTGTCAGGAACCGTTCCTGGTACTCCTGCAGTCCCGGTACCTTCCCTCCCCCCGAGTGGAACTGCAATTCCCAACCCGCCGGCAGTTGAACCAGCTGTCCCCCCCGCAGCAGCAACGAGTGCACCCCCTCAGGTCCCGGCGATTATCCATCAGGTGTCCCAGGTAAAGGATGTAAAAGACTCCGAACTCCTGTTTTCATTGCAGGTTCCTGTGGAATGGAGCGTCTCAACCCACCGGCTGGAAAATCCCGAAAATTTTGTCGGCTTTATGTACCAGACGGACCTTGTCGGGAACAACACGTTCACTATTCATACCTTCACCAACTACCGCTGGCGGGAACAGAATTATCGCGATGAGTGCCGGCGATGGATACCCGCACCGAACGAGAGCGTTGTGACCATCAATGACATCACGTTCGACCGGTTTGAATCAACGGCAAACGGCAGTACCAAGGTCGCCTATGTTGCCCGGCAGACCAGCGCAAACGAACACGGGTACCTGAGCGTACTGGCATTCACTGCCAATACCAGTAACCGGTTCGAAAAGGAGGATTATGATAAGGTCGTTGCTTCGTTCCGCTATTACGGATGCGACGTTATCAGCACCATGCCAGGCGAGGAGATCGTAAGGATTGCCCCGCCCGAGGATGAAGGGGGAAATATGAGATCCGCGAGCGGACGTTCTTCTTCTGCAGCGGCATCTGCCGGCAGCTCCTCAGCCGGGAGTTCATCAGCGGGTACCGGCGTCTGCGGACGTCGTCGCTGAAACGGTATCTGCCGGAAAACAATAACCCTGGAAGGGTAAAATTTCGGGGTTCCCTTTCCGGCAAATGACCTTTTTTTTGCTCTGGAAAAACGGGCATGAACGGGAGTTCGCACCCGAATCATGAAAATTGCCAACAATTAATGAAATTTTTGTGAGGCTCCCCGCCTCAGGGCCCCTCCGGGGCACGGCGGGGCAGTTCCGTGTTTTTTTAAAAATGCACCCGGTTATTGACCTGACGCCCGGGCATCCCCGGTTGCGATAATGCCGTATCACCTGCACACAACCGTGCCGATATTTTCCGTGCCGGTAATCAAAGAGACCTCGCAATGTGCCCCCGCCCCCGATGGGGGGGCTGGTGCAAGGGGGGTATCATCACTATGAAAAGAGGTTTTCTCCATAGCAATTTTTAAAAAACCCCGTAAGGAGCCTTGAGGACCTGTATCTGCGGTGTCTTTGGGAGGATTCATTACAGGAGCACAGCCTATTTTCCTGCAGAACGGTGCACCATGGCTACCCCGCTTGAAAAACTGGCAGATATCTTCAGAGTCCCGCCCGGCCGGAACATTGATCTCAGGAAAGAGTACGACCCGGGTTTCACCAGTGACTCAGTTTCGAAAGAGAACGCACAGAAATATCTCGAGACCGGTATACAGAAGCTTGCGGAGCAGCAGGACAAGCTGTATGCCCAGAACACCCTTGCCCTCCTGATCAACTTCCAGGCAATGGACGCTGCCGGAAAAGACAGTACGATCAAGCAGGTTATGTCCGGTGTCAATCCTCAGGGAGTGCAGGTTAAAAGTTTCAAGGTTCCCTCTGCAGAAGAGCTCGACCACGATTATCTCTGGAGGACTTTTCTGGAGCTTCCCAACCGGGGTCATATCGGGATCTTCAACCGCTCATACTACGAGGAGGTACTGGTTGTCCGGGTGCACCCGGAGTTTCTCGAACGCCAGCAACTCCCGCCGAAGCAGAAAGGTGAGGATATCTGGAAACGCCGGTACGGGGAGATCAACAATTTCGAGAAGTACCTCACGGACAATGGTATTGTGGTCCTGAAATTTTTCCTGAACGTTTCAAAAGAGGAACAGAAGAAGCGGTTCCTTGAACGGATCGAAGAGCCGGAGAAGAACTGGAAGTTCTCGGCAAACGATGTCCTTGAACGCCAGTACTGGGACAGGTACATGGACGCCTACGAGGAGATGTTCAACAATACCAGTACCCCGTGGGCACCGTGGTATATCATCCCTGCCGACCACAAGTGGTTCACCCGCTTTGCCGTGGTATCGGTCATCAACTATACGATAGACGGAATGAACCTGGCCTACCCTTCAGTCAGCGCGGAGCAGAAAGAGGCACTTCAAAAGGCAAAGGAAGCAATGGAACAGGAGGAAACCCATCCGGAAAAAACCACCGGAACAAAAAAGAAAAGGAAGCGCTGATACACCGTCAGTCGGCCCGCAGCGCCTCGATCGGGTCCAGATCCGCCGCCTTCCATGCCGGGTAGACCCCCGAGGCGACACAGATGACAATACCCACTGCCATTGCCATGGGGACGTAGATGAGGCTCTGGTACGTGAAGAAATAGTCCGTTGAACCGACCATGATGAGCACGAAGAGCCAGCCGATGATGATGCTCATGACTGCCCCGATGCCCGCCCCGACTACCCCGAGGATGATCGCCTCGTAGAGGAACATCTTCCGCACCTCAACCTTCTGTGTGCCGATGCTCCTCAGTATGCCGATCTCCCGGATCCGTTCGGTCACCGACATCATCATCACGTTAAAGATGGAGGTCGCGGCAACCAGGAGCGATATGCCGGCAATGGCCATGACAAAGGTTGTCATCGTACCGACCGTTGACGTGATGCTCTCCATCATCCTGCTGCTGTCCTGGATGGAGACGACGTCATCCTTCCGGTTCAGCTGGTTCTCGATTGCGGTTTTTGTGGTATTGGCGTCATTGATATCGTTGAGGATCACATTGACCTGGTCATACTCTCCCTCACCGCCAAACTGACTGATGAAGGACTTTTCCGTCATGATGATGGCGCTGTCACTGTTGAGGTCCATGGACATCCCCTTCTCTTTGAGGATTCCCACGACCCGGTATTTCTGTACCGACTCGTTCTGGGTCTCATCCCCGATGGTAACCCGGCTGCCGATGGTGAGGTCCTGACGCTCGGCAAATGACGGGCCGATCACTATTGAGGAGGCGGTATTGGGCAGTGCACCTTCATCAACGGTCAGGACCGTTGCCATGTCTTCGTCCTGCATGCCGTAGATGGTGGCCCTGCCGGTATTATCCCCCACCTGGATCTTGCCACTGTCCTGGTAGAGTGGATAGACAATCCCGTATTTTCCTGCAACCCGTTTGATATCGTCAAATTCTGATCTCGTAATGTAATCTTTCGTGCTGGACGAGGATGACGATCGGCTGGATACGGAACCACCGGGCACTCCTCCCATGAACCCGCCACCACCCCCGCCCGTGTCCGCTTTCACGACCAGAACGTTGGCCATGGAGGAGAGCTGTTCGGTTACCGACATGGTCATGTTTGCCCCCATCATGCCCATGGACGCGATGGCGACTACGCCTATCACGATGCCGAGGGCGGCAAGCACCGAGCGGAGGAAGTGGAGCCGGATGCTCCGGAGCGAGAGCTGGAGGATGATATCCATCTTCATGCTTCTGCCAGCCTCCCGTCCTTGATCCTGATAATCCGCTGTGCCCGTTCGCCAATGAGGGGATCGTGTGTCACCATAATAACCGTCCTTCCCTGCCTGTTGAGTTCGGTGAGCATGTCCATGATCTGGCCGCCGGTCTTTGTGTCGAGGTTACCGGTCGGTTCGTCGCAGAGAAGGATATCCGGGTCGTTCACGAGCGCCCGGGCAACGGCAACCCGCTGCTGCTGGCCTCCCGAGAGTTCTGCGGGCTTGTGCTTTGCCATTTTACGGTCTATACCCATATCCGCAAGCAGCTTGCTGACCCGTCCGGTGGTATCGTTGCACCGGTGCTTGAGGATGTACGGGTATTCCACGTTCTCGTACGCGGAGAGGAGAGGGATCAGGTTGAACTTCTGGAAGATATAGCCGATCGCGTTAAGCCGGAGATCGGTCAGTTCGGTGTCGGACATCTTCCGGATGTTCTTTCCGGTAATCCTGAGGTTACCCGTGGTCGGGACATCCAGCCCGCCGATCTGGTTGAGAAGCGTGGACTTCCCGGACCCGGAAGGGCCCATGATTGCCACGAACTCCCCGCGTTCGATACGTAACGACAGGTGGTCGAGCGCAACGACATCACCGGATGGCAGGGGGTAGACCTTGCTTACGTCATTGAGCTCTATTACTGGTACCTGCTGCATGACAGCCGCCATAACGGGTTTATTGCTCCTTTATTTCATCATCAGGATCCTGGTTCTTCCGGAACCTGTCGGTAAACCGCTTGACAAGTCCCTTCCTCCATGCGATGACCAGCGCGATGATTGCAAGGAGAATGATTACCATTTCAGTTACGGGTACCTGGTTAAGCCCCGAGCCGAATGAGAACAAGCCGCCCGGGCGCCGGTTGTTTGACGCTCCTGATGGTCCTTGCGCTACTCCATTTTGTAGTGATGCTGCCCCGGCCGCTCCCGCATTCCCGTTTGAAGTAATAGTGAATTTTTTGGAAAAGACGTTCCCATCGGAGTCCTTGTATTCGACCATAATGGGGACTGCCCCCGGTGCTGTCTGGGTGTACGTTACTTCAAAGCTGGAGAAGTCATCCGGTTCAAGGTTGCCGATCGCATACACCGGATTCGGGTTGACCGGTGTTGCAGGGCTATCCACCGTCACCAGGACCGACCTGGCATCGGTGAGCCCGTTGTTTGTCACGTCGCCTTTCAGGGTGATGGTGCCCCCGGAGTTTGAACTCTCGACATTGTTCACGACGATCTCGGCACCCTGCTTGTTCTTGCCAAGGGTCAGCGGGAGTACGACATCGGTGGTGTGCTTGTTGTCGCCGTTATAATAACTGACGTGAAACGTAACCTCACTCTCTTTTTCCGGCGTGATCGCAAAGGGAACCTGGACGGAGGTTCCTGCTTTCAGGGTCCCGACAAAGGATTCATCCGGTGAAATTGCGGCACCATTCACTTCAGGGACGATAAGTACATTCGTGATGTCCCCGGTACGGGGATTGACAATACTGAGATTCACGGTGTCTTTCGTGGAGAGCGCGAATGTATCAGGTTTTTTTGCGATACTGGCCCTGATATCCGTTGAATCTATCTTTACCTTGATCTGTGAGTTGATTGCTTTTGCACCATAGACCGTTGTTGAGACCGTGAAGAACGGGAAATAGGTTCCGTCACTGCCATCCGCGGTGATGATAAAGTTATAATCGATGGTCTCCCCTGGACCTATGGATGTTGCGGTAGCAAAAGCGCCGTTGTTGACGACATTGATGTGAGGTTCGATCAGGTTTGGCTGGGAGACCGAGACCGAGGTGTTGGCCGCGTTCGTTACATGGACAGTAACCGTTCCGGTCTCACCGGGATAGAATACTGGAGGGGTGATCTCATAGCCGGAAACGTACACCAGCGCCGCAGCATCCAGGGAATTCGTAACGGAGACCGTATTGCCGGACATCGATGCAGCACTCACGGCAGAGATGCCGGACAGCAGGAGCAGGACGCTCATGATAAGGTATTGGATCTTCATACAATCTCTCTTTTTTTTGTCTGATCTCATCTGCCCCGGGATCCTGGTGGATCTGTGGGAATATCGTGGGCTTCAGATTGTAATGTATATCTTACATTTTGTTATTTATAAAGTTTGTTTTTGGTGGTAAACTTTACAATATGGAAACTAAACAGGTACAAAACGGCCATTCACCAGCACCCGGTGGCGGAACCATGCAGGGAGGCGGTTCATGGGCGAATTGAGGTTTGGTGCCCGGTAAAAAGGAACGATCAGTCGATGTCAATACTCAGGTGCGTTTCATCGTACTGGAACACGTCTTCGATATTCACGCGGAACTGCCGGGATATCCGGAACGCCAGGTCCAGGCTCGGCACGTATTTCCCCTTCTCGATGGCAAGGATTGTCTGCCGGGTAACGCCAATGGCCTGTGCCAGATCCTCCTGCGTAAGGTCATTCATTGCCCGATATACCTTGATCTTATTCTTCATCGGTGTCCCATTCCCCGTATTTCCGGGCATAATAGATCCTGAACCCGACGTACAGGAAGATCATCAGGCAGAGCAGTCCCAGCTGGAAGTATCCCATCATCCGCGGGCCAAGTATCTCGGGCGGGCGGACCGGTATAGCTTCCCGGGGAAATGTGGGGACATACAGTATCTGCATAACAGCGCCGATCGACAGGGCACAGAAGACTACCCAGAATACCTGGAATGTCCTGAGGGATGCCTGCTCTGTAATCCTTGCGGTTCGTTCGTCCTCAATAATATCGGTAACCTGTTTCCGGATAAAATATATGACCGCAATCGCGACGATGAAGGCTGTTTCGATGACAAACGGGCGATGGACTTCGATGGAATACCAGAAGATAGCGAGCAGGGCAAGCGCAATACAGCCGACAGCCAGGTAGAACGTATTTTTTTTCATGCATCCACTTTGTTAGTTAAATCTGACATTTTGTCATATAAAGTTGACTATTCGGAGATTCCTGGATGACTGTACTTTCATGGACATTCGATACCAGTTTCCTGAACGAACTGATGCGATAACAAGGAGTATTACCAGGATTATTTCCTGTAAGGCCTCCCGCCCTTTGCCCGTCTCATTCTCTCGATTACCGGGTGAAGAGGAGGGGGTGAGAATCCTTTATTCATTCTCCTGCGAAAGAGGTACTCCGGGAAGGTAAGGAATAAGAAAGCAATGAACAAAAAACCGGTTTTCCCCTGGAGTGGATCCATCAGAAATGCCAAAAGAGGCAGGAATAACCGGAGGGGTCTCGTGGTATGGATACTGTTCTGATCGTGGATGACAGCTCCTTCATCGTCGAAGGACTCATTGCATTCCTGAAAAAAAAATACCGAACCATTGCTGCCTACGGTGGCGCCGAATGTCTCACTCTCCTGGCACGGGAAACACCATCGGTGATCATCCTCGATATCCTGATGGAGCCGATGGACGGATGGGAAACCCTTGCCCGCATCAAGGAGAACCCAAAAACCCGTAACATTCCGGTCCTCATGTTCTCGGCAAAAAAGATCAGCGTTGTGGAAGCAGAGGAGCATGGTATCTGTATCGATGATTTTATCCAGAAACCGGTATTCCCGAAACAGATCCTTGAAGCGATTGAGAAGGTTCTCACCCGCAGGGATGCAAACCTGAAGGTTGTCAAAACCTGGAAAGCGGCAGGGATCAGCCAGGAAAAGATCGATGAGTACCTCACGCTCGTAACCAGTCTTGAGGTGGACTTAAGCCTCTGCCAGAACATGAAGATCCAGTGTGACCTGAGCCATCCGGAGGATAAAGACCAGATCCAGGTCCAGGCCGTAATTGCGGCTATCGAGGACCGGATCCGTCAGGAACGCGGGATGATCGGGAGCCTTGTCCTCGGGATGAACGATATCCTCCCTGGCAGCCCTGAACGCGGGAAGTGTGCAGGTGCGGGCAGTTCACCAACGGCAGGTGAATCCAGCAGGTGTCAGGGTACCGGTTCTGATTCCCGTCTCCCCTGCATCCTTTCCCCGGAAATGCCGAGTAAAACAACTTCACCGGAACTGGCGGAGCCGGACTCAGTTCCCTTTGAATCACCCGCAGGTATGGATCCTGTCCGTACAGAAATTCTCCCGCATCCAGAGGTCACCGTTTTCCGGGAGGTCCCTCCCGTCACCGGCGCTGGTGAAACGGGATTTTTGGATCCCGGGATCAGCAAACCCGATGAGGGCAACAGTGCCCGAACAACAAATCCGAAAACTGCACATGTCCCCGGTTTTCCCGCAGCCTCGCCATTGATTCCCGCCCATGACCCCCCCGTAACCGATGAAAGGAAGGTGATCCCTGCCGATCCGGATATTCCCCTGGAAAATTTCGGAAAAGCACCGCTGACCGGTGCCGGTACAGACGGTCCCATGCCCTGGGATACCCAAAGAGAGCGAAAGCCCCTGAGACCCGTGTCCGGACAGGCAGGAAAAAATGCGTCTGCACTACCCGGATCCGCAACACCGCCCCATGGCATTGTTGCCCGGATCATCTCCTTTGTCCTGTCACTCTTACGAAAACGGAACTGAGATACGGGTCCCTGACCCTGTCACCTGTACTCCGGCAGTTCTGTTCTTCCCGGCACGGATGGATGTCAGGATACCCGGGTTTCCTGTTTTTTTGGCTTTTTGTAGAAACGGGAATGAACATACGCACCCCCATTATGAAAATTGTTGACCTGCAGAAACGTGCATGAACGAAGAGGCCACACCCGGGCCATGAAAATCGCAGATATGCGGGCTCCCCGCCTCAGGGCCCCTCCGGGGCACGACGGGGCAGTTCCGTGTTTTTTAAAAATGCTCCCGGTGTTGACCCTCCACGGCGGTGTCCCTTTTTGGGGCGGCGGCGTCCATCGCAAATAATTGAGAAAATTAAAAATCCTGAAATACCCTGTTTAATTGCGATTTAATAGGGAAATGGGGTCACTTTTTCATCCTGTGTGCCTGTGGCCGCAGGCATCATATCTGTTTTCATGGAAATCATTTGATAGTAATTATGACGCTCTTTTGGGCTCCGCCCCCGCCGCTAAGGCATCCCTGGTTGCAATAGTGCCGTATTCTGTGTACACAACCGTGCAGATATTTTCCGTGCCGGTAATTCCGGGGCATTGCAATGCGCCCCCGCCCCCATGGGGGCAGGGCTGGCGGAAGGGGGGCAATCATCAAAAAAAAAGGTTTCAACAGAGCTGTTTTTTTTGGAGTCTTCCATCCTGCACCGGAATTTGGATACATACCAAACATTGATGTGGATCACCGGATAACACACAACCCATGGAGATCCGTGACGGTCTGGGATTGTCGAGACGGAAAGTGACCTACCTCACGTATATTTTTGAACGCGGTAGTCCGGTGAAAACAAATGACCTGGCCTCCCGCTTCGGTGTTGACCCGTCCACCATCACCAAAACCTTAAGCGAACTTTCTGATGCCGGCCTTCTTTCCCTCGCCCCGTATCACGGCGTCAGCCTCTCGCCGGCCGGGCGGCTCTATGGGGAGTTCCTCGTAAAAAGGCACCGCATCCTTGCGCTGGCCCTGACCCATTTCGGCCTGAGCGATGAGGAAGCCTGCGCGGAAGTCTCCCGGTTCGAGAGCCTTGTCTCCAAGGATGCGATCGACCGGATGTGCCAGGCCATGGGACACCCGCAGCAGGGCATATGCGGGGAGATCACGCACGATACCGGGTGCCTTGGGCACGGGCGGGGGCCGGTATGACGGCCTGCGTAGCGGTACGGGGGGATCGCCCGTGAGTTCCACATCCCTCTCACCACATATCCCTGACCTGGACCTGATCACGTACTATGCGGAAAACGGCCATTCGTTCCTCTCACAAATCAGCCCGTGGACCAAAGGCTGTCTGCTCTTCTTCCTCGTCGTTCTCATCACGGTCAGCCGCAGTCTTGTCCTGCTTCTGTTGCTGTACTGCATCGTGCTCCTTCTCTATCTCCTCGCCGGGTTGCCGGCAGGTAAACTCATCTCCTGGTATACCATTCCGGTCATGTTCGTTCTCTCGCTGGTCGGGCTCATGATGTGGAGTGAGCCCGGGAGAGCGCTCTTCTCGTGGACGTTGTTGACGTTTACCCTGGCCCTCACCGACAACGGGGTTCTTCTGGTGATAACGCTCCTGATAAAAGCCCTCATCATGGTCACCTTCTCGCTTGTTTTCCTGATGACCACGCGCTACCAGCACGTTGCCGGTATCATCTCCCGCATTTTTCCCGCCCCGCTCGACCAGATCTTTCTTCTGGCATACCGGTTCCTCTTTCTGACTCTGGCCATGACTGCGTCCCTCTTCAAGTCCGTGAGGTCACGGGGTGGGAGCCTGGTGCACAGCCTGCGGGTGCAGGGCCGGCTGTTTGCCGGCATATTCGCGCTGGTCTTCATCCGTTCCTTCGAGCGGGGCGAGCGGGTACACAAGGCGATGACCGCCCGGGGATTCAACGGTAGGTATCCCCTGTCGGGAGAAGTCCCCCGGCCCGGGATTTTTGAATACGGCCTGCTGGCCGTGACGGGCGCGGTGGTAACAGTTGCCGTGCTCCTCTCGCCCTACCGGGGGTGGTGATGCCCATGACGATCCTCCGCAGGAACCCGGACGCCCCGCACTGCCCCCCCGTTGACCGTGACCGCGAACTGATCCATGTCGACTGCGCAAGCCATACCTACCCGGACGGGAGCGTGGGCATCCACGATATGTGTTTTCATGTACAAAAAAACGAGATCGTGGGCATTTGCGGCCCGAACGGCTCCGGCAAGTCGACCCTGATCGAGCACCTGAACGGCCTGCTGCTCCCTTCGCTGGGCACTATCTGGGTGAACGGGCGGACAATAAGCGGTGGCGAACAGGCCGGCCTCTGGAAAGAGGTGGGGGTTGTCTTCCAGCGGTCCGATGACCAGCTCTTTGCCCCGACTGTGCTGGATGACGTGATGTTCGGGCCGCTCAACCTCGGCCTGTCACCGGACGAGGCCCGGGCCCGGGCCATGGAGGCGCTCGAAACGGTGGGGGCGGAGGACCTTGTCCACAAGCTCCCCAATTACCTGAGCGGCGGACAGAAACGGCTGGTATCGATTGCCGGGATCCTTGCCATGAAACCGATGGTCATAGCCATGGATGAGCCGACCTCTGACCTCGACCCGGTCCATGCCGGGACGATCGAGAGGATCATCCTCAACCTCAAAGAGCGGCTTGGCATCAGTGTCGTTATCGCAACCCATGACATGGACCTTGCGGCCCGTATCGCCGATCGCATCTGCCTCGTAAGGAATGGTGCTGTCTTTGCCGAAGGCGCTCCCCGGGAGATCTTTTATGATCCCCCGCTCATCGCGGAAGCAGGGCTGAAGCTTCCTGCGATCGTACAGACGTACCTGGAATACTGCAGGGCTGCCGGCGTCAAACCCGCATCAAGCCCTCTCATGACCGGTGAGCTGGTTGTGGCATTGCAGGAAATTTCATCAGAAAACAGGACCGGCTGCTGATTTGGAGGAACTCCAAATTTTGCGCAACATTGAATACGTCCGTAAAAGAATGGTAAACCGGACATCCAGGTACTCCCATGGCACACATTCATCTTGAAGACGGTTCATTCACCCTTTTCTGGGTGATTATCTGGTGGGCTGTTGCCCTTGCTCTTATCGGAACTGCACTCATCTTCCTCCGCACACAGAAAAAAGCCGATAACCGGCGCATCACGATCGCTGCGTTCTGCGTTGCAGCTGCATTTGTCCTGTCGCAGGTTGAACTCCCTATCCCCGGCGGGGTGGTGCACGTCAGCCTTACCCCGCTCATCGGTATCCTGACCGGTCCGGTCATCGGGCTGTTCATTGTTTTTATCACCAATATTCTCTCAGCCGCGATCGGCCATGGCGGCTGGGGGATGATCGGGGCCAACACGCTCGTGAACCTGTCTGAGGTCCTCGTTGCGTACGGGATCTGGCGCGGACTGAAACCTTTTATCGCGAATGTCTTCTTCCGGGCCGGAGCTGCCACCTTGAGCGGCTTGATCCTCGGGAACTTTGTGATGATGGGGATCATCGTTCTCTCCGGTATCCAGGGCGTAAGCCAGACCCCCACGCAGATCATCAACGGACTCTTCCTGATCGCTGCAGTCAATACTGCAGTCGCGGTGATAGAGGCACTGATAACCGGTCTTGTGGTATCATACATCGTAAAAATGCGGCCGGACATTCTGGACAGCGGGGAAGATGTCTGACTGGCCAGGCCCGCGAGGGGTAAGCACGGATTGCTTTATCCGGCAACGATGGCTACAGCATCGGTATCAACAAGCCAGTCCTGTAAAGAACAGGACGGCAACGGCGGGCTCACGGGAATTCCTTCCTTTTTTTTTAAAAAATGGCCTTAATCCTCAATTGATATCGTCGAGAGTTTGACCGACTCGACCCCTTTCTGGGTCA